>TARA_B110000211_G_scaffold116516_1_pt1 | contig 16610 bp, 14 predicted proteins | sample TARA_B110000211 | Tara Oceans TARA_B110000211 (sample SAMEA4397516) | marine metagenome | biome: Polar Biome; feature: [DCM] deep chlorophyll maximum layer (ENVO:01000326); material: water (ENVO:00002006), including particulate matter (ENVO:01000060) such as... | depth 30 m
ATAGATACGGAAATGCTCTCTTTTTGAATAAACTCATAGCTAGCTTACTCAACGCGAACCTGAATCAGAGGATAAGGATCATCTTCCGTGGGCGTTAGTCTTTGATACGGATGAGCAGTGTAGAGTTCTTCACGGTTATCAGGCCTACCTACAAGCGAGTATGCGATATCAACATCAGGAAGCGGGCTGTTATAACTAGGCCCTCCAAAAGACATGTACACCTCGTTGCTTACGAACTGAAGTTCCAAGTACGCATCCTGAATGGAAACGTCATTACTTATGAGTGAGTTGAATGCCAGGTAATCATCAGCACTGAGCCTACTGGCCCAATATTGATTGTCTATTTTGGCAATTTTGAGTGTTGCTATAGTTTTTTGACCAAATAGTGATCTGAAGGGTGTTAAGAATAAAAATGGGGCGAGAGGGTTTGGGTTGTAGCTATCTTTTTGCTCTTGATATTCAATATTGCTTTCAGAGAAATCACCATTACTTGGATAAATGCTATATGAAGCAGCTGTGGATGCAAGCGATGTTGAAATTATGAACTCTGTAGAACTGTTCTTTTTTTCCCCAGTTATATTCACGTATTCCGTTGTTAAGTAGAGCGATTCATCAAGGTGACATTCTTGCTGCATCGGATTGGATATTGTCAAACTCAATTCACTAGAATTGGTTATCGTTAGAATGTCGTAGTAGCACCAAGATACTCCCTGATTATCATCAAAATAAATGGTACGTCCATACGTTCCATAATCAGTAAATAGGGCATTTGTATTAAAGTCAGTATTATCGTTGTTATTGTTTTCACTACAAGCGATAAGCATAAGAGACGATACTGTTGCTAAGATTAATCTTCCAATAAAATTATTCACTGTCAATATCCGTGTTTAGTTGAAAGTTAAACTGTGAGAGGTTTCATCATCACTACCAGCAACTTGCACTTTTTTTGAAACGAAAAAGTTATAACCCTCAAAATATGGCTCAGTTACAAAAACTGAGCTGTCAGGGGTATATATCCCTAATAATTCGGTCTTAACTGTTGGTGTCATACCTTCTTCACTCGTCTCTTTCAGCATTGCTCCGCTGCAGTCACGCAGTGTGCTCTCAAAGTCTGAATTATCTTGGAAACTTGCAGTGTTACTGATTTTTACACCAGAAATCTCTAAGCGGTGACTGATTAAATTATCGGCATTGAATCGGCCTTTAAAGCCAGAAGGATGTTGTTTGAATTTGCCAGTGGCGGTGAGCGTTCCGTCATTTTTAATATTAACGTTTAGCTTCCCTGTGTCGGTGATTTCTTTAGTGATGGAGTTGTAATAATAATTAACCGCTTCGTATTCTGTTGACCAGTTTTCAACTTGGCTATGACTGCCATCTTCTTTATCAAACGGCAAGCAGGTGAGGCTTAGCGCTTGTGGTTGGGTATGATCTTCACCAATAACTTCATCGTTATCATCACGCAAGATGGTTGGCTCGATTAGGTCGTACACCCACCCCGTAGTAACCACTTCCGTTTTAGTGCTGTTGCCATCTTCGTCATAACGTTTGTAAATGCCTACGTCTTTAAATTTCAGTAACCACATTCCTGTGACCAAACTGGTATCAACGCCCTGGCGAGGTGGTGGTAAGTCGGTATCAAAATCTTCAGCGTATACCGGATCGGCCAGTACGTTGACGGATAAGCAAAGCATAAGGCTGGAGGATACAGCAGGGATAAGTACAGCAGGGATAAGTACAGCAGGAAAAAAGCGAGAGATTTTCACAGGCATCCATGTCTTGGTGGTTTATCGGAAGGGTATCAGATCCCTTCCGATAAGGTCAGTGTCCTGAAGGGCCTATGGGTTAGTTTTTTTTGCCTAAATCGAGCCCCATAATCTTTAGCGGCTGCTCACCTTCATCGAGTAGCGGTTTGCCATCCGGCGTTACGCGGGTGACGAGCTCTTTGGCGTTGTCTTCTACCGCTTGCTCGCTGGTAGTTTGGCTAAAACCACAGCTGATACACTCGCGCACTTCTTCATCGTCGTCATTTTTGTACATGACGGTACGATCCATTTCAGAGCACTTGGGGCACACGGCCCCCGCAATAAAACGGCGTGGCTTTTTCTTTGGTGTGAAGTCTGATGGCCTATCGCTCATGCGACCTCCGGTACATCAATACCGCAATGACGCAGCAAAGGCTCAACCGACGGCTTGCGGCCACGGAAGTTCTCAAATAATTCACCGGCTTCACGTGATCCACCTTGGCTGATGATTTCTTTCAAGAAGCTCGCGCCGGTCTCTGGGTTGAATATGCCTTCTTCTTCAAAGCGTGAGTACGCATCGGCGCTTAATACTTCGGCCCATTTGTACGAGTAGTAACCCGCTGAGTAACCGCCGGCAAAAATATGGCTAAAGCTGTGTTGGAAGCGGTTGAAATCGACCGTTGGCACCACGGTCACTTTCTCGCGAACGTCGGCCAAAATTTCTTCTGCGGTGACTGGGTTGGTGTCGCTGTATTCACGATGCAGGCGGAAATCAAATAACGAGAATTCAATCTGGCGCATGGTCATCATGGCACTTTGGAAGTTTTTCGCGGCCAGTAACTTATCAAGCAGCTCTTTTGGTAATGGCTCGCCGGTTTGGTAGTGACCCGATAAAAACGCTAAGGCTTCCGGCTCGTAACACCAGTTTTCCATAATCTGGCTTGGTAGCTCCACGGCATCCCACGCCACACCGCTGATGCCGCTCACTGCAGCAACGTCGATCTCTGTCATCATGTGATGCAGGCCGTGACCAAATTCGTGAAAGAGCGTTGTCATTTCATCGTGGGTCAACAAAGCTGGCGTATCGCCAACCGCTGGTGAGAAGTTACACACCAGATAGGCAACCGGCAGTTGTGTGCCATTGGCGGTATTCATGCGATTACGCGCCACATCCATCCAAGCACCGCCGCGTTTTTTCGCACGGGCGTACATATCTAAATAGAAGGCGGCAATTTGCTGGCCGTCTTTTTCGACATGGAAGAAACGCGCATCCGGGTGGTAAGTATCAAACTCACTTTGTTCAACAAACTGCACGCCATATAGGCGTGATACTACTTCAAACATCCCCTTGATGACGGTATTGACCGGGAAATACGGGCGAATGTCTTCTTGCGAAATACTGTAGCGCGCTTGGCGAAGTTTTTCCGAGGCGAAGGTAACGTCCCAGGGTTTCAGGTCAGTGAGTCCTAACTCATCCGCAGCGTAGGCTTTTAATTCGGCAAATTCACGCTCGGCTTGTGGCTTGGCTTTCACCGCTAGGTCATCCAAGAAATCCATCACCTCTTGCCCGGATTCCGCCATTTTGGTGTACACGGAATATTCGGCGAAATTTTCAAAACCAAGCAAGGTGGCCAGTTCGTAGCGCAAGGCCATGATTTCTTTCATCACGTCGCTGTTATCAAACTCACCAGCATTCGGGCCAGTATCGGAAGCACGGGTTACAAACGCAGTGTACAACTCTTGGCGTAATTCACGGTTGGTGCCGTAACTCATGATTGGCATATACGACGGAAAATCGAGGGTGATCAGATAGCCTTCAAGGTCTTTCTGCTTGGCTTGTTGCGCTAACAAACCTAACGCCGACTCAGGCAAGCCATCCAACTCAGCCGCATCCGTGATGTGCTTGCTCCACGCGTGGGTGGCATCAAGTACGTTCTCACCAAACTTACTGGTCAGCTTCGAAAGCTGCTGCTGAATCTCACCGTAACGCGCTTTTTTATCGGCGGGTAAATCCACACCGGCCAAACGGAAATCACGCAGCGCATGCTCAATAGCGGTTTGTTGCGCTTGGCTCAGTGAGGCAAACGCCTCGCTGTTTTTAACCGCTTCATAGGCTTTGAATAAATCCGCGTTTTGGCCAATCTCGGTGCTGTATTGGCTTAACAAAGGCAAACACGCGTTGTAGGCATCGCGCAGTGCATCGCTGTTCATCACGCTGTTTAAATGCCCCACCGGTGAAAACGCTTGGTTTACTTCGTCGTCCCACAGATCAATTGGGGTATTTAGCGTCTCCCAAGTGGGCGTTTCGCCCGATTTTGCAAACTCAGCCAGCAAAGCATTCGTGCGCTCGCGGTTGCGGTTGAGCAACTCAGAGATCGCAGGCTCCACATGCTCAGGTTTGATCGCAGAAAACGGAGGCAGCGTATGAGTTTGCAGTAATGGATTTGTAGCAGACGGGTTCGACATAATCAGAGACATCCCTCAAGCGAGAAAGTAGAGTATTTATAGCGATTTAGTTTATAACCATTGAACAAATGTTGGGGGCGATTGGCAGAAAATCAAGTATTTCCGGACATAGATGGTATGTGTTTTTTACTTGCTAAGTTGTTTCGAATATTTCGAAAGTTGACATATTTTCGAATATTTCAGATAATCTAAACAGCAGTAGACTTTAGAGAGAATGCGATGAATATCCCCGCCGCCTTGCCGAGCGCAGAAGAAATTGCCCTAGCGAAACTGGGAAGCCAAGAGCTGTCAGCTGTGATTGAAAGCAGTGGCGAAGCTCAACTGATTAATGTTGTTGATAAAGAAGGCAACACTCATGAAGTCACTGTGCCCGCGAGTGCGCTGAAAATGATGATCGAAGTGCTCACTCAGCTAGGGGAGGGCAACTCAGTAAGTATCACGCCTGTTCATGCAGAATTAACCACGCAAGAAGGTGCTGACATGCTGAATATGTCTCGACCTACATTCATCAAATTATTGAACGCTGGTGACATTCCCTACACTCGTACAGGCAACCGTAGAAAAGTCCCGTTTGTTTCGGTCATGGAATATAAGCAGAGTTTAGAAAACCAGAGACTAGATGCACTGGCTCAGCTATCTGAGTTAGATCAGGAAATGAATATGGGCTACTGATGACAACGTATACGGTATTTTTTGACGCGTGCGTAATGTACCCAGCTCCGCTTCGCAGTTATTTGATGTATTTAGCGAACACGGGTTTATTTAGTGCTCGTTGGAGCGAACAAGTTCATGACGAGTGGATGCGGAACTTGTTGAAAAATAACATCGACGTGGATATCGAAAAGCTCAAGCGAACGAAAGATCTAATGAATAAGCATGTTCCTGATTGTTTGGTTGAAGGATACGAACCACTAATAGCAGGAATAACATTACCAGATGCAGATGATCGCCACGTTGTCGCTGCTGCTATAAAAGGTCAGGCTGAGGCAATCATCACCTTTAATCTAAAAGACTTTCCAGTTGAAACACTAGAACCACTAGGGTTAGTTGCGATACATCCAGATGAGTTTCTTTGTGACATGTTTGAACTCAATCCGAGCAATTGCGTAAAAGCAGCTCAGCAGCAAAGGCAAAGCCTGAAAAACCCTCCGATGACTGCCACAGAATTCCTCACATGCTTACAAAAACAACGTTTGCCTAGATTCACCTCAAAGTTAACCGGGTATCAAGCCATTCTGTAGTTTGACGTTATCTGAGGCTTACACTCGTAGCAATACAGCTAGACAGATCAGCGTGCAACACTGATGATTTAATCAAGCAGAGGAGAGCACCATGACCGATCAAACAGCCGCACCGAGCACAAGCAATAACCACAAAGACATCCGCAGTTACCAAGGCATTGACCCGCAGTTAGGTGAGCGTGTCTTTGTGGATTGCACCGCCGTCGTGCTCGGCGATGTTCATTTAGGCGACGACTGCTCAGTCTGGCCCTTGGCTGTCATTCGTGGCGACATGCACTATATTCGTATTGGCGCTCGCACCAGCGTGCAAGACGGATCAGTGCTGCACATCACCCATGACTCCGGTTACAACCCCGGCGGCTATCCACTGATTATTGGCGACGACGTCACCATCGGCCACCAAGCCATGTTGCATGGGTGTACGATAGGAAGCCGAGTACTGATCGGTATGAAATCCATGATAATGGACGGTGCAATAGTCGAAGACGAAGTCATCGTCGCCGCAGGCGCGATAGTCTCACCGGGAAAAGTGCTTGAAAGCGGATATGTGTACATGGGCACCCCGGCAAAAAAAATTCGCCCAATCACTGATGATGAACGCAGCTTTTTTACTTATGGTGCCGGAAATTATGTAGGTCTGAAAGATACGTATTTGGCCGAAGGGAGGGAGGTGTGATGCCAAGGCACCCGTTCCAATGTCTGCTAATACCCGACAAAGTATTAACTAAGCTAAAAAATTAAAAAAACAAGGATAATTGATGAGTAAAAATATACGATATTGATTGAATTGACTTCTAGATATTTTGAAAGTGAATCTAGATGTACTTTGATATCGCGCCTTTTCTGCCTTATATAACACCCTGTATTTATTGGCATTTAAGGGTTGGTGGAAGTTTTTATTACTCGCTTTGTCCTTCGTCTCGATACTGTTTAGGCGATTTTCCAGTCCATTGTTTGAAAGCACGGGTAAAACCTGCTGGTTCATTGAAACCAACTTCCCTCGCTATTTGATTAATCGCTAGTTCTTTATCATTGAGCAGTTTCATCGCCTGGGTTTGTCTTAGGGTATCTTTTAGTGCCTGATAGCTGCCACCCTCTTTTTTTAAGCGTCGGCGTAAGTTGCGCGAACTCATATTAAAATAAATAGCTACTTGATCGATTGAGGGTATTCTCTCTATTTGGTGTTCTCCCATGTAGTTCATCACTTGAGTGGTAAAAGTACTGTGGAACATGGGTTTACTAAGTAAGTCGGCAGGAGAATTTTTTAAGAACCGTTTCAGCTCTCTTTCTTTTTGTTTAATTGGTAAAGATAGGGCGTTACGATCGAAGACGATGCTATTTTTATCTTGATTAAATCGGCAGTGACAAGGTAATAACAAGCTGTATTCTTTCACATGATCAGGAACTGGGTATTTAAAGCTGGCATATTTTAGTGGCACTTTTTGTCCAACTAGCCAAATAGAAAAGCGGTGCCAGATTAATAAAAAAAACTCAATCAGAAAGTGGTCAGGGTCTAGAGATTCATCTGCCAATTGCAAGGTTAATACTGCTTCGTTATTTGTTCCGTTATCGGTATCACTATCTTCTATAAAAGACAGGCTAATGTCGTTGCGAATCGTTTGATAAAAATGCGTGCCTTGAATTAGAGCTTCTCGCAGCGTCTGACACTGAATGGCCTGTCTGGCCATGATGGCAAATACCCCTTGTTTACAACGCTGCTGAGTAAAGCCCATAAATTCGTCGTCCATCATTTGCCATACAGCGCGAATAAGATTGGTTGCTTTTTCTGGAGATTGGCGCTTGGTGCAGACTTCGGGCAAGCCTGCTATCTGTAATAAAATTTGGGTGTTGTAATTTAAACGCTTAGCGCCACGAATGATTACATTTTGGTAATAAGGCGAGATGGTTTGTGTCTTTGTAGGAATATCGACTGTCATGATAACTCAGGCTAAATAGTGAATATGTCCGTTTAAGTTATTTGTTCTGCTTAAGATTAAGATAGTTCCCCATTATTATACATACGATGTCCGTTTATGATAATAATTTAGCCCTTTATGGCATTGCTTGCCTCAGTGAGTTTGGCCAGTATGAGGCGATAACGTTTTAAAAAAATATAAGAATTAAGGATTTTGCAATGGATATGAAAGGTGTTCCTGCAGTTGTAACTGGTGGAGCTTCAGGGTTGGGTGAGGCAACGGCACGATTTCTCGCCAGCCAGGGAGCTAAGGTTGCTGTGTTTGATGTGCAAATGGACAAAGCGGAAGCCGTTGCCAAGGAGATTGATGGTATGGCCGTTTTTTGTGATGTCACCAGCGCCGACAGTGCAGAGCAAGCCATGCTGGCTGTGAAAGAATCTTATGGTGATTGTGGTATTGCAGTGAACTGTGCCGGCATTGGCAATCCTGGTCGTATTATTGGCCGTGAAGGTCCAATGACATTGGATTTTTTTAGTAAGGTGATTCAAGTCAACTTGATTGGCTCCTTTAATATTATGCGCCTAGCGGCCGATCAAATGAAAAATCGTGAAGCGAATGAAGATGGTGAACGCGGCGTGATTATTTCTACTGCTTCAGTTGCAGCATTTGAAGGCCAAATTGGCCAGGCAGCGTATTCAGCCTCTAAGGGCGGCATAGTCGCGATGACCTTACCTGCCGCACGCGAATTGGCAAAATTCGGTGTTCGTGTATTGGCCATTGCACCGGGTCTATTTATGACGCCTATGATGGAGTCTTTTCCTCAAGAAATTCGAGACAGTTTGGCAGCAACCCTTCCCTTCCCGTCGCGTTTGGGTAAACCGGCAGAGTTTGGGCGTTTAGTCAAAGATATTGTGGAAAACCCCATACTTAATGGCGAAGTAATTCGTATAGATTCTGCGTTACGTATGGCACCTAAATAACGGCCCTAGATAAAAGGAACCCCCATGACAACTGAAGCATATATTTTCGACGCCATTCGCACCCCGCGTGGACGTGGTAAGCCCAATGGTGCTTTGCACGAAGTAAAGCCTATCACGCTACTTAGTGACTTACTGGTTAGCCTACAAGAACGTAATCAGTTTGATACCGCCGCCGTAGACGATATTGTCATCGGGTGTGTCACAGCGGTTGGTGATCAAGGTGCGGTGATTGCAAAAACAGCCGCTCTAACGGCCAACTGGGATAACGATGTAGCTGGTGTGGTATTAAACCGTTTTTGTGCGTCGGGTTTAGAGGCGGTGAATGCCGCAGCGATGAAGATCCGCTCCGGTTGGGAGCATTTGGTTGTTGCTGGCGGTGTTGAATCTATGTCCCGTGTACCAATGGGGAGTGATGGTGGCGCTTGGGCGATGGATCCAGAAACCAATATGTCGACAGGTTTTATGCCACAAGGGATTGGTGCTGATTTAATTGCAACGCTGGGCGGTTATTCCCGCGAAGACGTAGATAAGTTTGCGGTGCGCTCACATCAAAAAGCCGCAGCAGCTTGGGAAAAAAATGCCTTTAAAAAATCAGTCATTCCGGTGACCGATCGTAATGGACTCATCCTACTGGATCATGATGAATTAATTCGTCCTGATAGCAGTGTAGAAACCTTGAGTAAATTAAAACCGTCTTTCCAGGCAATGGGCGATATGGGTTTTGATGGTGTTGCCAAAGAACCTTACCCACAAGTTGAATCGATTTGTCATGTACATAGCCCTGGGAATTCATCGGGTATTGTTGATGGTGCCGCATTGGTTTTAATTGGCAGTGATACGGCAGGTAAGCAATTTAATATGAAGCCCCGCGCCCGAATAGTGGCGACTGCGGTGGTAGGAACAGACCCCACCATCATGTTAACCGGTCCGGGGCCTGCTGCGCGCAAAGCTTTAAAAGTAGCTGGTATGGATATTTCTGATATTGATTTGTTTGAAGTGAATGAAGCCTTTTCTTCTGTGGTAATGCGTTTTATTGATGAAATGGAAATCAGTGAAGACATCGTTAATGTGAATGGAGGCTCAATTGCTATGGGGCACCCATTAGGTGCAACCGGTGCAATGATCTTAGGTACCCTGCTGGACGAGCTTGAAGCGCGTGATCTAAAAGTCGGCCTTGCCACGCTGTGTGTTGGTGGTGGTATGGGTATCGCAACTATTATTGAAAGGATTTAAATGATGAATTCAGTAATTTATGAAAAAGATCAGAATAATATTGTTCATCTGATTCTTGATAAACCCAATGCCAGCGCTAACTTAATGGATGATGAATTTACCGATTCATTATGTGCTGCGGTTGAGAAGCTTCTTCAAGATGATTATTCCGGGGTGATTTTTCGTTCGGCTAAATTGACGTTCTTTGCTGGTGGTAATCTCGACGATTTATTTACGATACAAAAAGAAAACGCAGATCAATTATACGATATGGTCAATCGTTTAAAGCTAGCTCTGCGCGCAATTGAAACTCAGGGTAAGCCAGTTGTTGCATGCATAAATGGCGCAGCGCTAGGTGGTGGTTGGGAGCTGGCGCTTTCTGCTCATTATCGCATTGCATTAAAAAAAGGCGTTATCTTAGGCCTGCCTGAAGTCACTCTGGGATTATTGCCCGGCGGTGGTGGCGTAATTCGTATGACACGTTTATTAGGTGTTCAAGCAGCAATGCCTTTCTTATTAGAAGGTAAGCAATTTAAGCCTGATGAAGGTTTAGAGCTTGGTTTGATTGACCAGATTGTTGATTCGCCAGAAGCTATGCTGGAGTCTGCGATTGGTTGGATTAAATCTAATTCAACGACCGATGGCAATACTCAACAGCCTTATGATGTGAAAGGCTATAAGGTTCCTGGGGGTAAACCCAATCATCCTGGATTAGCAAAAATACTGCCAATTGTTCCGGCAATGGTTCGAGCTAAAACCAAGGGAACGCTGCCTGCTCCTGAATCTATTTTGGCCGTTATGATAGAAGGCCTACAAGTGGATGTTGAAACGGCGATGCGTATTGAGTCCCGCTATTTTGTTGAATTAGCCTGCAGCCAAATCGCTAAAAATATGATTGGCACTTTCTGGTATCAGTTGAACGAGATTAAAGCTGGAGCTGCGCGACCTGATAATATTGAACGAAAAAAAGCTAACAAGCTTGGTGTAATAGGTGCTGGCATGATGGGAGCAGGTATCGCTTATTCTTCTGCTTCAAAAGGCATTGATGTTGTTTTGAAAGATATCAGCCTAGAAAATGCAGAGAACGGCAAAGCCTACTCACAAAAAATTGTGGATAAGAAATTAAGTAAAGGTCACATTTCACAAGATAGACGTGATGCGTTATTAAATAGAATTTTGCCAACTGATGATGCTCAGAAATTAGCCGGTTGTGATTTAGTGATTGAAGCGGTATTTGAAAACCGTGAATTAAAAGCCAACGTTACTCAAGAGGCGGAAGCACAGTTATCATCTTCAGCAGTATTTGCATCTAATACTTCTACCTTACCTATTACGGGTTTAGCAGAAGCATCGAGAAATGCTGAGAATTTTATTGGCCTCCATTTTTTCTCTCCCGTGGATAAAATGCCATTGGTAGAAATTATTTGCGGTGAAAAAACATCTGATGAAACGTTAGCCTTCGCTTATGACTATGTTCAGCAAATTGGGAAAACGCCGATTGTAGTAAATGATGGTCGTGGATTTTATACCTCACGTGTCTTTGGCACCTTTGTTAACGAAGGGATTGCCATGCTAGGAGAAGGGATTTCCGCAGCCGCCATTGAGAATGGTGCTTTCTTAGCAGGTTTTCCGGTTGGACCTCTGGCAGTTACCGATGAAGTAAGCTTAACGTTACTAGAAAAGATCCGAAAGCAAACCATGCTTGATATGGAGGCAGAAGGTAAAAAATATATTAATCATCCTGCTGAAGTGACAGTGGATAAGATGATTTCATTGAAGCGCGAAGGTAAGCTCGCTGGAGCAGGTTTTTATTCATATCCAGATAAAGAATTACCAAAAGGATCGAAAAAACAACTTTGGTCGAGTTTGAAAGCAACCTTTGAGCAAGCAGATAGAAAAATTGATTTGGCAGAAATCAAAGATCGTCTCCTCTATATTCAAGCGATAGAAACCGTCCGTTGTCTTGAAGAAAATGTTCTAACCAGCGTTCGTGATGCCAATATTGGCTCTATCATGGGCATTGGTTATCCTGTTTGGACTGGTGGGGTTTTACAGTTCATTAATCAAATCGGTTTGGATAATTTCATAGAGCGCTCTGAGCAGTTACACAAAAACTTCGGAGAGCGTTTTAAAGTACCAGGCTTGCTAAAAAGAATGGCAAAAGATCATATGATCTTTGAAGACAAATAATTTTAATAAACAAATAAAAACAGGAAGTCAAAAATGATAAAACGTACTGTATTTGAATCTGAACATGAGATGTTTCGTGATAGCTTTCGCAAGTTCTTGCTAGAAGAGGCCGTTCCCTTTCATGAGCAGTGGGAAAAAGACGGTCAAGTAAGTACGGAGTTTTGGCGCAAGGCTGGTGAAATGGGATATTTAAGTCCAACAGTGCCAGAATCTTATGGTGGTGTGGGGGTCGATTTTCGTTATAACGCAGTGGTTGCAGAAGAAATTGCTAACTTCGGTTTAACCGGTGTCGGTTTTGGTTTGCACTCGGACATTGCTGTGCCTTATATCATGGCTTATGGGACAGAGGAGCAGAAGAAAAAATATTTACCGGGTTGTGTGAACGGTGAAATCATCACTGCGATAGCAATGACAGAGCCTGGTACTGGTTCTGACTTGCAGGGTGTGAAAACTAATGCGGTGTTAAGTAATGATGGTGAACATTATATTCTTAATGGTTCAAAAACTTTTATTACTAATGGTCAGCTTGCTAATCTTGTCGTTGTGGTTGCTAAAACAGACCCATCTGCTGGGGCAAAAGGCACTAGTCTATTTTTGGTTGAATCCGATAGTGAAGGTTTTGTTAAAGGCCAGAACTTAAATAAAATTGGTATGAAGGCTCAAGATACCTCTGAATTATTTTTCCAAGATGTAAAAGTACCTAAAGAAAATTTATTAGGTACCGAAGGCATGGGTTTCATTTATTTAATGCAAGAGTTGCCACAAGAGCGCCTATCAGTATCGCTATCTGCCATCTCTTGTGCTGAGTCCATATTAGAGAAAACAGTTACATATGTGAAAGAGCGTAAAGCTTTTGGTAGTGAGATTGCCGCTTTTCAAAATACACAGTTCAAGCTGGCAGAGATGTCTTCTACTGTAACTATGGCACGAGTATTTATTGATAAGTGCTTAGACCTGCATATCAATAAAGAACTCGACCCAGTTACGGCTGCTAAGTTGAAGTTACTCACCACTGATATTCAATGTGATGTGGTAGATGAATGCTTACAGTTGCATGGTGGTTATGGCTACATGTGGGAATATCCTGTTGCCCGTGCTTATGCTGATGCCCGAGTGCAAAAGATTTATGCCGGAACCAATGAAATTATGAAGCTCATTATTGGTCGTGACATGGTTAAATAAGGTTTATATCAGACGCTAGTTAGAACTATTCTAGCTGGCGTTATTTCCACTTCAGAAATTCTTATTCTTGTTACAGCACCTTTTGGATTCTTCACTTATGTCTTTGCCTTTAGCAGGTTTGAAAATTCTTGATTTTACTACTCTATTACCTGGGCCTTATGCCACTCAACTGCTTGCAGATATGGGGGCGGAAGTTCTTCGAGTTGAATCCCCTACTCGTCCAGACTTAGTTAAGTTGATGCCTCCTTTTGTTGGGGATAAAAGTTGCCGAGTTTCTGCTGCTCACGCAACTTTGAATCGAAATAAGCAGAGTATCTCGATTGACTTAAAGCATGAGGATGCGAAAGAAATTATTCACAAGCTCGTTAGGGAGTACGATGTCGTTATCGAACAATTTAGACCAGGGGTAATGCAACGCTTAGGTTTAGATTATAACTCGCTGAAAAAGATTCAACAAAAATTAATCTATTGCTCGATTACCGGGTACGGCCAAACCGGCCCACTTAAAGATCGTGCAGGCCATGATATTAATTATTTAGCGCTCTCTGGGTTAGCCAGTTTTTCAGGTCGTAAGGAAACAGGGCCGGTATTATCTGGAACTCAGATTGCTGATATAGCCGGTGGTTCTCATCATGCGGTTATGGCGATTATGGCGGCCCACATTCAACGTATGACTACTAATGAGGGCCAGTATTTAGATATCAGTATGAGTGACGCCGCAATGGCATTGACGACTATGTTTGGCTCTAATGCTATATCGAGTGGAGAAGACCCTGAGTTAGGCAGTGAGATGCTTAATGGCGGTTTGTTTTATGATTATTATGAAACTGCCGATCAACGTCATATTTCTATTGGAAGTTTAGAGCCTGGCTTTGCTATGAATTTATTAGCAGTTTTAGATTTATCCGAATTGAAAAGCAAAATCTCCGATCAGAGTGAAGAGGTTCAGCGTCAAATTCGAGCTACTATCGCTGACAAAGTTCGTACTAAGTCTTTATCTTATTGGCAAACAGAATTTGCTAAGGTAGATGCTTGTGTTGAACCAGTATTAACCATGAATGAAGCGTTTAAACATTCTCATTTTATAGCCAGAGGTATGGTCACTCAGGCGCTTGACGCCAACAATAATGAAATTAGACAAATCGATTCAGCGCTGCCTTTTAAGCGCCCAACCGCTCATCAAGCAGGTAGGGAGTTGGGTGCTGATACCCAGACTGTTTTGAAGCAGCTAGGTTATAGTGATGAACACATATCTGATTTATACCAGAGAAAATGTATCTAGAAGTTAACTATCAGGAATGACCATCCAGTTATTGTTAACCTCGCTAGGTTATATTTATACCTACAAGACCAATCTAAATCATTGATGATTAAAATCGAATATCTAGATGAGAGTCGGTGCGAGCTTCCAGTATTTGATCTGCTTAGTTATTCCTAAGTCGAGCAGGCGTTATCTAAGTATTTATTTTTTTGTCAGCGCCAGATACAGATAAAAATCAAATACGCGCTTCAAGACTGACAACGGCTTCGCCTAGCGTTACAATTCATGTCTTTCAACTAGCCATTTAGAAGCAATTCCCATGGGCAGAGCGTACCAAAACCGTAAAGAATCAATGGCCAAAACGGCCGGGGCCAAAACCAAGGTCTACTCAAAGTATGGCCGTGAGATCTATGTTGTCGCTAAGTCGGGCGGTACAGACCCTTCAGCGAACCTGTCATTACGCAGCCTGATCGATCGTGCCAAGAAAGACCAGGTACCGAGCCACGTGATTGAAAAAGCGATCGATAAAGCTTCAGGTGGCATTGGTGAAGATTACGTTCCTGCTTTGTATGAGGGTATCGCGCCGGGTGGTTGCATGGTGTTAATCAGTGCACTGACCGATAACCACAATCGTACCTTTGGTGAAATTCGTGGTGTCTTTTCTAAGTGCAAAGCCAAGCTGGGTACTCAGGGTTCGGTGTCGCATATGTTCGATCATCGTGCGATGTTTGTGTTTGCCGGTGATGACGAAGAACAAGCACTAGAAGCATTAATGATGGCCGACGTTGATGTGTCAGACATTGAATGTGAAGACGGCATGATTACCGTACTTGTTCCACCAACGGATTTCTTTAAAACCAAAACGGCATTGCAGGAATTAAATTCTGAAATCGACTTTGAAGTGGAAGAGATCACCTACCTGCCAACCATGGAACACCCCATTTCAGGTGATGACGCTGAGCAGTTTGAGCGTTTCGCGACCTTAATTAACGACCTCGAAGACGTACAAGAGATCTATCATAACGGGTCGTTTGAGTAATTGTCGTTTGCAATAAATACCGGGCGCTTTTAAGCGCCCGTTTTTATTTGTCTAAAACCACGTTGAATTTGTCATTTAACTGACATGTTTATCCGTCAGTCTGCGTCACAGAATTTACGATCTAATTTAAGACTTGGACATGACTATGAAAATTAAATTGATTGTGCCAGCGATCTGCACAGCAATACTGGCGGCTTGCGGCGGCGATGATAATGGTGATAACGAGATCTACCAAGCCCTACTGGATTTAGGGATTGAGTGTACTGAGGTCACGCCAGTTGCAGAGTCTGACGCGGCAGGTACTTTGTCATTGTCACTTATCGATACGTACGTTTCAGGTAATGACTTTGATACCTCATCAGCCGAAATTGTCAGTTATGATTCATGTTCGGATCGTCTCTATGTGGTTAATGCGGAAGATGCCACCATCGACGTATTGTCGCTTGCAGCCACGAATAGCGCCCCATCAAAAGAGAGCACTATCGACCTAACCGCCGCGGCGACAGCAGCCGGTATGGAGATTGGCGCAGCGAATAGCGTATCAGCCAAACAGGGTTTAGTCGCTGTAGCGATTGAAGCCGCGATCAAACAAGACTCAGGCTTAATCGCGCTTTATCGTTCTGACACACTTGCATTGATTGGTACTTATACCACTGGCGCATTGCCAGATATGGTGGCCTTGACTGATGATGCCCGTTACATCTTAACGGCCAACGAAGGTGAGCCAAGTGCTGATTACAGTAATGACCCAGATGGCTCTGTTACGATTGTCGATTTAAAAGAAGGCTTCGCTGCTGCTCACGCTGTGGTTAATCAAGTGTCTTTTGCTGAGTTTAATACTGGCGCTGCTCGTGCTGCAGAAATGCCAGCGGATGTCCGCTTAGCTGGCCCAACAGGTACCTCTGTTGCGCAAGACCTTGAGCCTGAATACATTGCTTTAAACACCTCCGGTGATACCGCGTGGGTAGCACTGCAAGAGAATAACGCTTTGGCCATCATTGATATTGAATCAGCCAGTGTGACGGCCTTTAAAGGTCTGGGGGTTAAGTCTTGGAATGCGGCTTCTGGCAACGAGCTAGATGCTTCAAACAAAGATGTAGGTACGGGTGAGTTTGCCAGTTACGAACAGTTGGTAGGCTTATACATGCCAGACACCATCGCCAGTGTTGATATTGATGGTACGACATACATCTTGTCAGCCAATGAAGGTGACGGTCGTGAGTACATTTATGAAACGACGCAAGAAGCTTGTGATAACGCTTCACACACGTGGGATGGCGATGATTTCGCTCCAGGCGGCGATGATGAAGACGCGACGGCTTACACAACGGAAGAAGACGACTGCATTTCATTTATCGATGAAGCGCGCGGCGGTGATATT
>TARA_B110000211_G_C14093191_1_pt1 | contig 16598 bp, 17 predicted proteins | sample TARA_B110000211 | Tara Oceans TARA_B110000211 (sample SAMEA4397516) | marine metagenome | biome: Polar Biome; feature: [DCM] deep chlorophyll maximum layer (ENVO:01000326); material: water (ENVO:00002006), including particulate matter (ENVO:01000060) such as... | depth 30 m
TTTGGTTTGGTCGCCTTGAAGTTTAGCGCAGTGCTAGACTTCGGGGAGAAGGCTCAATTAGTATCAAGTCACTCAAGTAGGACAAATAACAGTTGGCTTTGGTATTAGAGGGACACCCACTCTAACTTAACGGCTTGGAGATTGCTTACTGGTTTGGCGTCGGGGTGCCGACGACACCCAGAGGGAGGCTGACGCCGGCCTCACTCTGGACTCCCTCGGCGCTGCTACATTAAACGTGTTTCCTCCATGACGTCCAATATTCTTCGACGTACCAGTGCTGATGGCACGTCCGTGTGCCAATATTCCGGCGTTTAATGAAGCAGGCTTAGTGTTTGATTCATCGTTCGTGATTCTCCTCAGTCGTTTAGCTTTAACAACTGTTACAGCGATCCCTAAATCCCATCACAGCAGCGGAAACTGAATTTAGATCAGTGCGATGTTTATCGAAGCCATGGCCGTTCCTAGGCATCCATGCCTTCACGGCATTAGTGCGTCCATGCACGTCGATGGCGTAGACTGCCGTGTGAAGGGACGATTTTCGGCAGTAATAAACATTGAACCTAAATTCAGTTGGAGTGTTTTGCTGTGTAGGGCACAGTGGAGGATGCAAGGGGGAGATCTGTGTCTATTTCCCCTTTGCGTGTAGTCGCCACCGCGACGCCAAGCAGAGATTAAAACTCCAAGCGTTTGAGTTATAGAACAAATAAATTAGGCGGTGATATAATCAAAAGAGAATCAAAGGGGTCAAGTACATTTGATTCTTCAGTTAGAAAAAATTAGACGGATACTCACTCTAAATTAACTTTTTGGAGTTGTCTTGTTGTTGCCGTATTACCAATATCACCCAACTCGTTTACTTATAAATATTCAAAAAATAGCGCTGATGTTGAATGCTTTATAGTATAAATAGCGTTAGATTAATTATATTACTAATAAAAACTTATAACTTTAGGAGTACGAGATAGTCATGTTAAATGCATTGTTTGGCTTATTTGTATTAGCGTTTGCTTTGTTAATGGTAGATACCATCGTCTTGAGTGAAACGGTTGAAACTGATGGCTTTATTGAAAAAGTACATTACCGTTACAGCGGCGAAAGTACGCTAGATGATGAAGCTGCCTTTAAAGCATCAACGCAGTGGTTTTTACAAGCTTATGTGGTAAATGAAGAGGGCACTAAAAAATATGATTGCAATATTAGTAAAGACAACTATCTTGCAACTGCCAAGCTTTTAGATTTACTTGCAAAAACAGGCCCTTTGCCAAGTAAGCTCGGCTTGAGTTCAGGAACCATTTTCCCTGGCACGTCTTGCAAATATGCCTCATTTATAAAACCAAGTGATTATTTACAGAAAATCTCTGGTTACGCAGTAATAAAAAGTTTTCATTACTACGGTGATGACGAAGCTCTCGCCACTAAATTTGACGTGAAAGTTGCTTTTAGAAACTTAACCGAGAAAACAACGATCACCATGTTTTGCCCCATTGATAAGGTGGCTTATCAAAACCTTAAAATTGACGCAAAGGTCATGCCTGATGTTTACAAAAATCCTTATGGAAAGGGCGATGAAAGTTATTACTGTGAAAAGTTGTCAGCTAACTTGTAGAGCAGCACTTACTTCCAATTAATACTTTTATGAACAGTGTTACACCGACGGACATTGATACCCTAAAAAGGAGTATCTAAACAGTCGGCTCAGCGGTTCGATATTTTATCGGCAATAGATTACCTGCTTACAATACGGTTTTATTGATGGTAAGTAACCCTGTTAGTGTCATTAAACAGTATTGACTGCCTTTTGTTTGCTATTCATTTAAAACCTTGGCGTTTATAATGCCGGCATTAATTTAATAACCAAGATGAGTAATATGAAGCTCCCAAAAGATGAAACAGGCAAAGTCTTGTTTGAAATGCAAAAAGCAGGTATTGATTTAACGGAAACCCATACAGTGGTGTTTTTTCATTTGTTTGGTACACAGCAGCAAGCTGAGGCGATGGCAGCTCACCTTGCTGAAGTAGAGCCTGGTACTATTTGTGATGTTCACATTGATGAAAACCCCAAGGTATGGGCTTTAGATTGTTCAATAAAAGTAATTCCACTTTATGATGCCATTATTTCGCTCGAAGCTAAATTTGAACAAATAGTTACTCAATTTAAAGGCTACACGGATGGCTGGGGGGTTGAAGCTTAAGTTATTCCTTTGTTTAACGGAAACTGTTCATAAAGCCTGTATTAAATTTGTAGTTTAATTGATTGGCAACAGCTGATTTTTCATGACTAGATTAGTCACTTGAAATTTTATTAAGTTTTTTTGTTGGGACGACTGCATGGATAAAGCCGATATAATCGTGCATGGAACAATTCATGTAGTTATTGCCAAGCCAAAGATATTCAACATAGCGCGGGGTGTTAAGGTTACTACTGCATTTTAATTATTCGATATTATTTTGCAATAATCCCCGTGGTTAAGGTGGGCTCATTATTTACTGACATTATATTTTTTAACTGAGGCTAATTGAATTTTATTTTGCCGAGCCCAATGATTTCCAACTACGATTTATCGTCGCTATCACCTCAAGCTTTACTCGTTTCCTTACGCTTATATTTAATACACTTTCTCTCTTGATGTAGATCAAGTTCACACGATGAGTTAAGCCTATACTATTAATAATCGTACAGATGCTTTGTTCGTCACATGTAGGAGAGTTACCATGAAAAATATAGTTAACATCATTCCTTTATTTTTAGTTCCTTTGTTAAGTGTTACATCTATATCCTCGATATCAGCAGAGTTACCCATGCGTGGACCTATTCCTTTTGCTAACTATGACCTTGATGGTAATGGCTTGATTAGTGAACAGGAGTTTGTTGACGTTAGAAAAGCGCGTAGGCAGCGAAAGGCCATCCAAGGCCTAGCAATGAAACGAGCTGATAAAGCTCCGCTGTTTGCTACTTTTGATTTGAATCTAGACGGTCAGTTAACGCCTGAAGAGCTCAGTACGGGTCAGCAGGCACAAATGCAAAATAGAAGAGGTAAGGCGCTCAGCGCTAATTTTAAAAGTAGTAATGCTGGCATGAAGCAAGGTCTGCATATGCCCAAATTTGCCAAGTTTGATTTAAATGGCGATGGGGTGATTTTAGAACAAGAGTTTAATGCGGCTAGAGCAGCACGTATTAAAAACCGCGTTGAACAGGGCTATTCTATGCAAAATATTGGCAATGTTAATACCAATACTTTTGCCGATATTGATACCGATAATGATGGCAAAATATCATCAGCAGAGTTTACTGAGCACCAAATTGGCCAACGACAAAGAATGATGAAAAAATAGATCGTTAACGCTAGGTTGGCTATTGGCTATTGGCTATAGGTTATTGGCTATAGGTTATCACCATCCTAGCGGTTTATATCAAATCGGTGCTTGCGGGTTTTTCAAGTTTGTAGTGTTTATCGTATTACCTCACTCTTAATTTCACGCTTAATCTCACTCTTACCTCGCTGTGAGCTGACCCGTTAACACAACATCAAAATTATTGTTAGGCATTCATATCTTTACGACGTCATCACGCTATCATTTGCAATGACTGGAAAATGTAGCGGCCATTATTGCTAAACACTCAACGGATTGACACATTATTATCAGCTTTTAACACTCGTTAAACACTTCTTACAATTTCTCACGTAGTCCTACAATTCGTCGACAAAAGCCTTAAAGAATCGAACGCAACAAGGCTTTACTATGGCGTCATAAACAAACAAGACACTCAACTCAGGGAGTTACATTTATGTACACATTAAAAACTAACAATAACCTTATCAGCAAATCAATTATTAGCTTGTCATTACTATTAGCCTCGTCATCGGCGTTGGCTGCAACAGAATACCCAGAAAATCCTGTTTTAAGACCATTAACCTTAACTGATGGTACGATTGCTATTGGTGGTGCTTTGGGCTGGGGTGAGGAAAGTGACGATAGTCGTGTTGCACTAGGCTTAGATGCTGCATATGGCTTAACAGATGACTTAACGCTTGGCTTAGGTGGTTTAACATACCGATTTTTAGCACGCCCAAGTAATGGCACAGGTTTAGAGCTAGCAATAGGGCTTGGCGTTCGGGGCTTTCAAGAGTCGACCGTTAATGGTGATGCTGTAGGCTACGGAGCTGATTTAAATGGTAAGTATGTCTTTAATAAAGATATCGCGATGATATTTGACCTAGGTTATATCAAATGGGATGAAGAAAAGTTAGGTAATAAAGACGAGTACCGTTATGGGGTTGGTTTACAAGCTAATGTTGCAAAAGCTTGGACGGCAAGTGTTAATTATACCTACCGTGATTTAAAGTACTTTCAGCAAGATGACGCACATGAAGTCAATGTTGGGTTAAATTATGCTTACAGCAAGCAAACGGATATTGGCATGTTTGCTGGTTATTCAAGTTTTGACGCTTTAGAAAATGGTTACAAACTCGACAATAGCTTCGATAGAGTGGCGGGTGTTTATGCGACCTACCGCTTTTAAATACCGTAATAAATAGCGCAATAAATACCGTAATAAATAAAGCCAGAAACGATTAAAGCCTTCAAATGTTGTTAAGATTTTGAAGGCTTTTTATTATTTGCTGCTAACGTAATGGCTATTATTTAATGAGTTGTGCTAGCTGAGTTATGCTAGCTGAGTTAAACAGGTTAACCATCTGCGTTGATTGTTGCAATAAGCTCTGCAAGACAAGCTTCACCCTGCTCATGTGGAACTTGACATGTACCGGCTGCGTTATGACCACCACCATTGTATTTCAGCATCAACTCACCGACATTGGTTTTTGAACTACGATCAAAAATTGATTTTCCGGTAGCAAATACGGTATTTTGCTTTTTCAGTCCCCACATAATATGAATTGAGATATTACACTGCGGGAATAGGGCGTAAATAACAAAGCGATTACCAGAATAGATAATTTCTTCTTCTCTTAAATCTAACACTACCAAGTTGCCATGCACTGTTGCACAGCGCTTAATTTGTGCTTTGAATTTCTCTTCGTGCTCAAAGTAAAGTTCAGTACGCTCTTTGACGTCAGGTAGTTCAAGTAGCTCATTGATACTGTGATCTTTACCAAACTCAATTAAATCCATCATGAGTTCATAGTTTGAGATACGAAAATCTCTAAAACGTCCTAAACCTGTGCGCGAGTCCATAATAAAATTTAGTAATTCCCAGCGCTTTGGATGAAGTACTTCTTCCATGTCAAACTGTGCAGAGTCACCTTTATCAACCGCCATCATCATACTTTCCCAGCTTGCTGGAAAAGTTGCTGCACCGCCGTAATAATCATAAACAACGCGTGCAGCTGATGGTGCTGCTGGGTCAATAATATGATTGTCTTTCTTTTCATTACGCAAGGTTTCACTGTGGTGATGATCAAAAGCAATATGAACACCATCAACGAAAGGTAAGTTGGTGGAAATATCGTTAGGCCCTACGGCAATAATTCCGTCTTGCATATCTTTGGGGTGAACAAAGAGAATGTCGTCAACCAAATTAATATGCTTGAGCAAAATAGCGCAAACTAAGCCATCGAAATCACTGCGCGTAACTAAACGGTATTGTTTATTATCCGACATTTATTGTCTCCATTAGATTTAATTTTCTTATTATTTAACATGATAGAACCATAATAAGTTAAGTACGTGAATATTAATGTTTACTCTGAATCTGGGGCTGCTTGCTAGCTAATAGCTAGACAAATAAACTTTGCTACAGATAAAGCTATTGTATCGATACTCAAACTTGTAATAACTCCTTAAAGATAGTTTACATTACTGTAAATACAGCATTATTTTTATTTTTTAGTGATTCAGATACTAAGACCTGGCTATATGACTTATTTAAACATAATAACAGCTTATTACTTAGGATAAGCTCAAAGTTAGCTTTAAATAAAGTAATATAAAGTAAATTTTCTTTCACTTCTGTATTAGCATAAACTTTTCCTGCTATGGATGTTAATAAAGGTAATAGGTTCAATGACTTATAATTATTTTGTGCTAGTAACAAAAAATAGCAAAACGTATTAAGTTAATTAAATTGTCATTTTTCATTCAAATAACCGTCATATAAATTGATTAATTTAAAGAAAATTTTCAATATGAGTATTTGTTATGCAAGCTAAAGACTGGCCAGAAGAAAACGTTAATGATCTCGATGATTATTTTGACAATCAGAAACGCAAAAGCAACAAGCAATCGAAACGAAAATGGCGCGAAATAGAGGCTTTTAAAGAGCAAAAAAGAATGCAAAGAGAAATGGAATCGTATGATGACTATTTAATGCATTAAGACCCGAACCTTCGTTGTGTAAAGCGCATTTGATAGTAATAATGCTGACTTATTTTATTATTACACTGCGCTTTTAAACGCTATTTTGACGACAGATAATGCTAAAAAATAACCATTAAGCTAAACATATTCCTATTTCTTGCTATTTTTCACTATTTCTCGATAATTTCAGGCGATGTTTTCTGGTCAAACCAAATCGCATTGCGCTATAATTCGTTTTTTGTCATTAACCGTGTATTACTTCATGAAGTTCCCCGGACGCCGTCAGCATAGACATTATTTTCCTGTAGATAATAAAAACCCATTAACAAACCAAGTTAGCTCAAGTTCTGTAGCCGATAAAAACTATATTGTCGGTATCGATCAGGTATTAGTTGATATTGAAGCTAAAGTCGACCAAGCGTTTTTAGATGAATTTGGTTTGCAAAGGGGTATGTCACAAGTTATTTCAGATGAAGTAACGCAGCGACTTTACAAGCGTCTAAAAGATGAAGCGTTAATTAATTACGAATTTGCCGGCGGCACTATTGGTAATACCATGCACAATTATTCTGTATTAGCAGATGATCGCTCGGTGCTGCTGGGTGTGATGTCTGAAAATATTCATGTTGGCGATTACGCTTATCGTTTTATTAGTAATACTTCTTCACGTGTTGACCTAAACTACTTACAGCCAGTTGATGGGCCTATTGGCCGCTGCTTTACATTAATTGATGATACCGGTGAGCGTACTTTCGGTATTAATGCGGGCTTGATTAACCGTTTACGTCCAGAGTCTATTGATGAGTCGTTAATTTCTGGCGCATCAGCATTGGTGATAAGTTCGTATTTAATGCGTACTCAACCTGGCGATACCATGACTGAAGCTGCAATTAAAGCGGTGAAATGTGCTAATGCCGCTGGCGTACCTGTGGTGCTGACATTAGGCACAAAGTTCCTTATCGAAGAAGAACCTGAATTTTGGCGTGATTTTGTTAAAAAGCATGTCAATATACTGACCATGAATGAAGAAGAAGCATTAGCAATTACAGAGATTAAAGAACCTTTGCTTGCGGCTAATAAGTGTCTTGATTGGGTTGATATGGTTATTTGTACTGCCGGTAAAGATGGCTTATATATGGCCGGCTATGTTGACGAAGCGTTTAAACGCGAAAGTGAATACCCTCTATTGTCTGACGAGATCCATGAATATAATCGTTATGAATATTCTCGTCCTATGTTATTGAAAGACTGCCAAAAGCCAATGCGGATATATACCCATTCTGCACCGTATATGGGCGGCCCCGAGCGTATTAAAAATACTAACGGTGCTGGCGATGCTGCACTTGCCGCAATATTGCATGATTTAAGTGCTAACGTGTATCATAAAAATACCGTTGCCCATTCAATTAAACATCAACAACCTGCTTTAACGTATTCATCATTATCACAAATGAGTAAATATGCTAATCGAGCAAGTTATGAGGTGTTGGTACAACATTCACCACGTTTATCTCGTGGCTTACCTGAGCGAGAAGATAGCTTAGATCAAGCATACTGGGCTCAATAATTTACCGAACAAGCATTGAAAATTCCGTGGAGTATAGCGTTGTTTTTGTGGTGACTATTTAATTAGTGCAATTAAGACTACAATAGCAGCGCTTGTTAGCTGAGAAAAGTAACTGTTCGGTCAATTTATCCCCTTTAATGAGAATCTTAAGCTTTTTCCATGACGACATTAACCACGCATAAATCATCACAACGCCGCTTGCTTATTGCACTCGCTATTACCAGCGCTTTTATGGTGTTACAACTTGTCGGCGCTTTTTACGCAAACTCTCTTGCTGTTTATGCCGATGCAGGGCATTTATTTGTCCACAACAGTTCATTATTTATTGCGTTAATTGCTTCAACTTTAGCGATAAAGTTTGGTCGAACTTTTAGCGATGGTTACCGTCGCCTAGAGCTTTCAGGTGGTTTGATTAATGGCTGTTTGTATCTATTGATCAGTTGCTGGATTTTATTGCAGGGTGCTGAAAGGTTATTTGGTCATGAGCACCATGATGAACATGAAATAAATACATTTGTTATGTCAGCAATTGCCTCATTAGGCTTTTTATTTCATGCCGCATCTGCATATGTTTTATATCAAGGCCGTAAAGACAGCGTTAATGTTTATGCTGTGTTTTTGCATACTTTTTTTGACTTACTCTCGACCATAGTAACCTTCGTGACCAGTATTGTTATTCATGTAACAGGGTGGACGATTGTTGATTCTCTATCCAGCGTATTAATTTCATTTTTTGTACTTTATACCGGTTCTAAGCTGCTTTATAAATGTGTGAAAGGTTTGTTTTTCAATGGGGTTCGATTACCGGCCTTGAAAAAAATTGAGACAGCTTTACAGACAATCGAACACATTGATAATGTGCATAACTTAATTGTTAAGAGCGATAATGGCGAAGTGGTGGTTGGTGCACATATTGTTCTTAAGCATAAATGCACATTAGAAAAGCATGATGAAATATGTCGCTTTCAAGTTGAGCAAGTTTTAAAAGAGCAATTTGATGTCAGCACCAGTGTGCTACAAATTGAAATTCATGGTTGTCAGCATCACTAACTGAAGCTATTAGCTGCCGTGAAGGTGTTATCTCTAACAATAGTGAGAGGTATCGCATCTTGCTTCAGCATATTTACGACTTAAATCAATAAACTGAACCGCACAATAACTTATCATAGCAAGATGTTTTCTATGGACCTTTTGCATGTCTAATACCAATCAAATACCTAGCAATAACTTGCTCAGTGGCTTCTTAATTTTATTGGCATCGATTATTATTTTTGCAATTGCGCAGGTTATCGAACGCTTTTTGTATAGTTATGAATTAAGCTCGATGTATATTTCGTTTTGTGCGGGTTTTATCTTGTTTACGCCGCTAGTAAGTTTGGCGTTACACCCGTTATTATTAGTTAATACGGATAAAAATCATCAATCCAAAACTACAGGTTTGCTGGTCAATGTCGGATTAGTAGCTGTTGTTCAAGGTGCGTTCTTTTTGATCTGGATGACAGATGCGATTGCGATTTATAGTATTTATGTTGATGCTAACTCTTTTTTAGCAAAAGCTTTCAATATTAATAGCCAAAAAACGACGAGTCTTAACCAAGAGTTTTATTGGTTTAATGTATTTTTGGCTTGGTTTTTCTCATTATTATCACTAACGCTTGGTTTATTGCCGTGTTTAATTGCTCGTTTGAAAAACTTAGGGGTAGTGGGTAATTTCGTTTCAGCCTTTGAGTTTGCGAAACAATGTAAATTACAGATGCTGTTTTATGCATTTTGTTTAGCCTTTGTTGTTGTTATGCCACTGATGTACGCGAAATATTTATTTGTTTTGCTATTTCCGATAACGTTGACGTGGATTTTTATTACTATCGCTAGCAACTACTTAGCTTCATTAGAAGTTAAGCTCCGTTCGACCTCGAAATAAAATAACTGTTTGCAGATACCAGGCTACTTTTAGTCAGTTGCACTAAGTGTGCAGAAATAAGTAAGTTTGCTACAAAAATCAAAAGCTAGCGCTTGTAGCTGGCATCATCATTGTTTTTTCATTTCCTTTTACATGTTGTTATTAGTTTGTTAACGTCAAAATGATAATAATAACATGTTGATAATAAGTATCCGGTGATAAAACATCAGTGCGAGTTTAACTAGAGGAATTTATGATAAAAACAATATTTAAATGGTTAGGGTTTTTACTGCTAATCATTGTTTTGCTTGGTGGTAGTTTTGCTGCTTATGAATGGAATGCAGATAAACCTTTCAGGTTTCGCTCATTTGTTGATCGTGAAGTGTTAAAGATGGCATTTGAAAGCCCTGAAACCTTAACCTCGTTAGGTTTTTTAGAGTCGTTTGGTATTACTGGGCATAATGCTGATCTCGATGATGCTAGCCTAGCAAAAGCTGATGAAATGTATGTCAAACTAAAAACCGTCCATAAAACACTAAAGTCTTATGATGATGAAAGTCTCACTGAGGCAGATCGCCTTTCAAAAGAAATTGCCCTTTATTTATTAGATTTTGCTAAAGATGCCGAGCAGTATCGCTATCATAACTATCCTGTTAATCAATTATTTGGCATTCAAAATGGTTATCCAAGCTTTATGGAAGCTCAGCACCAAGTCAATAGTGTTGCCGATGCTGAAAATTATCTAGCACGCTTAGAAAAAGTTAAACATAAATTTAGTCAAGAATTAGAAGGTATCAGGCTTAGAGAAGAAAAGGGGATTATTCCACCTGCATTTGTCATTGAACGCGTGCTAGATGAAATGAATAATTTTGTAGAACAGCCTGTGCAAGAAAATATTCTCTATAGTGCTTTAGCAAAGAAAATGAGCGACAGTGAAAACTTCTCGGCCGATGAACAGCAGCAGTTATTAGCAAAAGCAAAAAGTAATATTGTTACTTTTGTCCACCCGGCATATCAGTTGCTAATTGACTATTTTACTCAGTTACAAGCCAAAGCCACAGACGATGATGGCTTTTGGCGCTTACCTGATGGTGATAAAGCTTATGCGAGTGCTTTACAGTTTTTCACCACAACTGATTACACACCACAATATATTCATGATGTTGGTTTAAAGGAAGTTGCACGAATTCAAAGTGAAATATTGGCTATTTTAGTAGCTCAAGGTTATGACATTTCACAAGGTTTTACTGCAGCAATTGAGTCTTTGGCGGCACAAGAGAGCTTTTATTACCCGGACACTGATGAGGGACGTGCGCAAATATTGAAAGATTATCAAACAATTCTTGATGAAATAGATGCTGGTTTGGACTCTGCCTTTAGAATTCGCCCTAAAGCGGGTATGGAAGTTGCTCGAATTCCAGAGTTTAAAGAAAAAACAGCCCCAGGTGCTTATTATCAGCAGCCTGCGATTGATGGCAGTCGCCCTGGACGTTTTTTTGCAAATTTGTATGATATTAAGGCAACGCCGAAATATTCAATGAGAACATTGGCTTATCATGAAGGGATCCCAGGTCATCATTTTCAAATTGCCGTGGCGATGGAGCTAGAAGGCTTACCATTATTTAGAATGTTTTCACCTTTTACCGCTTATGTCGAAGGTTGGGCGCTTTATAGTGAGTACTTAGCTTGGGAAATGGGCTTTCAAGATGATCCATTTGATAATATTGGTCGCTTACAAGCTGAGTTATTTCGAGCCGTACGATTGGTTGTTGATACCGGTATTCATTATAAAAAATGGACTAGACAACAAGCTATCGACTACATGAAAAGTAATACTGGTATGGCGCAATCTGACGTGACTTCTGAAATTGAGCGATATATCGTGATGCCGGGCCAAGCAACCTCTTACAAAGTGGGAATGATGAAGATTTTAGCGTTGCGAGAAAAAGCTAAAACGGCTTTAGGTGACCGATTTGATTTACGTGATTTTCATGATGTAGTATTGAAAAACGGTGCTGTACCGCTAGATATTTTGGAGCGTTTTATTGATCGTTATATTGCCGATACACTAGCTCGTTAGTTACGATATTACTTGTTGAATTAAGGTCGCTTTGCGGCCTTTTTTATTGCCGTTTCTCTTAGTCATACTGGGTTTTTATCAGAGAAATTGCCTTAATTTACAGTTGTACTAGCTGCGCTTGTAGTAACTACAGTTGCATTATCGCTAGCTAGAGTAAATTGAGTTGCGTTTACTTAAATTGCTTCAGCCTAGCTTGACCTAAGTTCAGTCTAATTAAACTGGGTTATTACAGCTTTTTTTAACCTGTGGCTATGAAGTAACAACACCTAAAAGCGATTGGCATAGTACTTAGACATCACTTTGTATTTAGCTAGGCACTTTGTTGAGTGTCGACTGCTTACTTAAAACTTGTTGGGGTAAACAGTGATTAATTTGGTATTGATAAAGCTGATAGAGATAATTTTCTTGGTAGAGCCTTTTAACAGCGCTTGTCAATAACGGCAGTAATGCCACAAAAGGCGACTTCTTTGCTAGGTGTATACCTAATTCATGTCTGCCCACAGGATAAGCATTTGCGATAAATTCTTTTTTCATATTTTGTCGGTGCAATGCGTATTCTAGGCCAATTTTCGAGCCAATAACACCGTCAACCTGTTGGGCTTTAAATAATTTAATCGCTTGTTCATAGGTGTCAACACTGACTTTATTTAGCTGGCTGCCATGATCAAATTTACGGTCAAATTGTGCGTTTCTAATCACCGCTATTTTTTTGAGTTGATGAAGGTCTTCGTAGCGTTGAATATTAGTATGGCTAGGGGTGATGAGAACAATTTCTATGAAGGAAAGCGGACCTATATAAATAATATCATTATTAACTTGGTTGTTTTTTAAAATCAGTGCTAAATCTAATTCACCTGTTTGCAAGGAGTGTAGAATTCTTGCATATGGGTAAGACGAAAACTCCAACTTTACTGGCAAATCCTTAGTTACTGCTTGAATGGCAAGTTTATTTATACCAGTACATAGTTTATTTTCAATAAAGCCATTAAAAGGTGGAAAAGCTGGCACACTCGCATAAAGGGTTTTATTGCTAGCGAAAGAGAAAGCATTCGTCAGTGTTAATATTAAAAATACCAAACAAACAATTGGGGTATTCATCTTAAATTTATTCAAAGTTACTCCATTAACAATTTATCTATTGAAAATTATAGTCACGATAATACTTTATTGTAATTAATTATCGTCATGACTGATAAATAATGGGCATACCCTTTGGTTTGAACTCAATTTCACTATTAGTTTAAGAAAATTAAATTTAACTTGATTATGTAAATAGTAATCATTATCATTTAAGTGATTTTGAATTTACTTATTTTTAAAGTAGGAGCTAATGGATGAATTGGCAGAATTTACTGATAAAGGGCAATACTTACTTTGATGAACAACAATGGCTTAAAGCTGAGCTGTATTATAAGTCGGCTTATAGTCAGTTAGAAGGGCAATGGGATTGCGGAGAAGAGCATGAGCCTTTAATCATGGCGTGGGTCTGTGCTTGTCATAATCTTGGAACGTTATTTGAAACTCAAGGCGATCATGAAAAAGCCATTGGGTATTTATTACAAGCCTATCAAGAAGTTCACCGTACCAGCCAAGATGAAAGTGCCACTTACTCATTAAGATCATTGGCTTTTAATGCTTTAAAAACTTCTTTACAGGCGATTATGTCTTTTACTCAAAAATACCCAACTTGTGAACATTGTTTAGAGCAGTTAGCGCGCTTGCAACAAACGTTAGAGTTTGAAGCTCAAACCTTACATTAACAATACGTTAAAGGTCACATAACCGAACCTAGAAGGGGCGAATTTATGGCATATCAATTTATTAGAAAGCTAGATTATTTTTTCAATTTTAATTGTGCATTTGCCTATTGTTTTGATGTTGAAAAGCAGCACAAGGACATAACTGAGTTTATTAGCGATAGTAAGGAGCAGAACTAATGCTAGGTTTTACATTTTTTAAAGTACGAGGTAATAGCATGTCACCCAACATCCCCAATGACAGCTATATACTGGCTAGCCGTTGGTTTGTTGGATGTTTTTTAGGTGAAGGCAAAAAAATATTAATTCAACACAATACCTATGGCTTGATCGTAAAAACGGTTGCTTTAGTCGATCATCATGGTTTTATTTGGTTAAAAGGGGAAAACAGCCAGAGTATCTCTGTTGAGAAAATAGGCCCTGTCGATAAAACACAAGTGATTGGCCGAGTGCTAAGCGTTTTTAAAAAATAATGACGAAGAAGTACTGAACAAAGAATATCAGCGCTATGTGGTTGAGGATTTTTTTGTTTAAGTGAAATATAAGGCGGCTTAATTTGGATTGTTGATTAATTAATTTGTCAGTGTAACTATAGCGAAAGTTACTGATGAAGAGAGCAGAGCTGAGCTATTACAACTAAGCTGAAAACTTGTTTAACTATCGCTATTTGTTGAAAAGGTTTCCTTTGCGGTTTCTTTTATCTTGATGCTTTTTTCAATGATTTCTTCTCTCATTTTCTCTAATTTTTCAATCGCCTTTTGTTTTTCTTCTGGACTCATTTTTTCATTTTCAGCAACGTTTTTGATCATTGCTTCTAGCTCCGCCAATTTTTCACGATCGATACCCAGTCTTTTATCGAGAATTGTTTGCATCATGTCATTAAAACGGTTATCGGTAACTTTGTTTTCCACCGTACTGGTTTTGGCTTTATTTGCAGCTATAAGTGACTGCGCGGTTTCTGGTTTAATATATGTTGGCGCAGATTCACTATAATTTTCGCCCTGCATTTTGGCTATAGCTGCATCTGATAGGGTAACCATGTCGGTTTTTGGTGCGACAGGAAGGGGATGTTCGTAACCTTTGACGAAATCTACTTGGTTAGCAAGTTGAGATTTTGCCACACTTACCATTTGGGTATAGTTCATGTTGACCATCATAGTACTGCTCCTTGTATCACTGTAAATTACACATTTTAAAAACTCACTGAAAAACACGATAAACTGTTAATATATAGCAGACTCCATGCCAGAGTTAATTGAAATCAAAGATACGTTATATTACAGCCGAAGTTTATGGCACTGACTAAGCATTTTAATGCCTAAGACTTTAATAGCTAATTTGGGGACTCAGCTTGGAGGTATAGCGTTGCATTGTGACATTATGCATGCGAAGAATGTGGCACTTGTGGCGTTCATGCCCTAGTGTTTTGGTCGTTTAAAGCGCTTGTTTATTGTTGTGATAAACTCGCTACAGTATCAGATACGTTTGTTGCCCCAGCTTTTATCTGTTGCATGACTTCAGCGACTGCTGCTAATTGTGCCTGTCCCTTATCAAGGTAATTTGTTACTGCATTCATACCGTCTTGCACATTTGTCGTCACTTCTTGATTGTCGGATACTACAGTAGCAATCTCATTGGTTGATTGGCTTGTTCGAGAAGCCAGTTGCCTTACTTCGTCTGCAACAACGGCAAAGCCTCGCCCTTGTTCACCCGCTCTTGCCGCTTCTATTGCCGCATTTAATGCCAGTAAATTAGTTTGATCGGCTATGGCTTTAATGGTAGAAACTATGGCTTGAATATTATCGGATTGTTGGTTTAACTTGTTAATTTGTTCGGTGGTTTCTTTTGCTTTGTCAGATATTTCATCAGAAATTTTCACCGATGAATTTAGCAATTCAGCTGCTTGCTCAGTTATTTTAACGGTTTCTAATGAAGTGTCGTATGCGATAATAGATGCTTTATTGACTAACGATTCGCGTTCGATATTTTGCGTGATATCACTTGCAAACTTGATCACTTTGACGACTTGATTATTCTCATCAAATATTGGGTTGTAAGTGGCTTCTAGCCAGAGTTGATTACCCAATTTATCTTTACGAAGAAATTGGCCACTTTTGAATTTTCCTTGTTGTAAATCTTGCCAAAATGAAGGATTTTCCTGGTAGAAATCATTATCACAAAACATTTTATGATGCTTACCTTTAATATCGCTAAGTTGATATTTAACGGCATCGGTAAAGTTACTATTGGCGGAAATAATATGACCATCAGGGGTAAATTCAATAATGGCTTGAGAGCGATGAAGGGCGCCTATTATGGACTGTTGCTCCATAGCGGTAATTTTTTCTTTGGTGACATCTGATGCAATTTTCATGATTTTAGTCACTTGACCATTAGCGATGATCGGAAAATAGGTCGCTTCTAGCCAAATAATATCGCCTTGCTTGTTTTGTCGTTGAAAAGTTCCTTTATTTGCTGAACCGTTGCGGAGTTTTTGCCAAAAACTTTTGTATTCTGATGAGCTAGCGTAACTAGAAAGACACATAACTTCATGATGTTTTCCGATAACTTCAGCTTTTTGGTAGCCGGCAATAGCTAAAAACAAATCATTAACGTCAGTGATGATTCCATCAGGTGTAAACTCGATAGTGGCAACGTTATTCTTAATAGAATTTACAATAGCGTTTGATTGCTCTAGCAGAGATTGATTGTGTCGTAATTGGTTTTTAATTTTGTTATTGAACATAATCTACCTAATAAAATTAACATAAATACGTGTTAAAGATAACTGTACAACTCATTATCCATAACATACATCTACGTTAAATCTGTTAGATAAAACATAAGAAAATAACTTCCCTACAGAAGCAAGTATAGCAGGTCTTTTTCACTGGTGGTAAAGCAAATAGTAATAGGGTCTAACATGTTAGCATTTAACCTGAACTCTGGATAAGCAGCACTTGCTCAATCCTCCCT
>TARA_B110000211_G_scaffold229267_1_pt1 | contig 16580 bp, 13 predicted proteins | sample TARA_B110000211 | Tara Oceans TARA_B110000211 (sample SAMEA4397516) | marine metagenome | biome: Polar Biome; feature: [DCM] deep chlorophyll maximum layer (ENVO:01000326); material: water (ENVO:00002006), including particulate matter (ENVO:01000060) such as... | depth 30 m
GTAATTGCTTCTAGCACATCAGCAACCTGTTGACCTCGAGGGTCTATACACACTGCTGATGAAAGAGCAAAGTTGAGATGATCAGCTTCAAGATCATTAATAGAATCTCTCCATTCTATATATGATTGCCACTGGTGAGGAAACTCTTTAACACCAACGGTGTTGCTTTTGTGCAAGTAGGCTGAAACAAATGCTACTGCATCTTGGATTCTATCCAAGCCAGTAACAATGTAATCAGTGCCACCTTTGAACTTCCAATAGTGCTGATTGTGGGCGTAAGTGCCATGGTCTGAATGAGAACCATAGTTCTCTATGTATTGTGTTGATATTACGTATTTCATCTTGTACCTCCTAAGGTAACTTAATTAATATAACTGACTAAATAACAGATACCTCAGGGTGAGGTATCTGCGGTCCGAGCTTTTAGCCAACTACCCCAGCTCTGTATGCACAAGGTAGACAAACATGAAAGGCGTCATGTTTTTCGTCAGCTATGTCTATACAATAACTAGGAAAGTTAATCAATCCTCGTTGTTCGCTGTCTACTTTGTTAGGGCAGGTTGGGTGATCGCATTCTGTTGTTATAACTTTCATATAGTTCTCCTTGCCTTTCGGCTATTTATATAAGTGATTAGATATCAGTTAGCTCGGGTCGAGCTAACTGTTGTGGTTCCACTGGTTCCACTTGGTTCCACGAGTCATGGAACACGATTAACCCTATAACCGTGCGGGGTTATAGGTCTGGTTCCACAGGTTCCATTGGTTTTATGATTTAAGAACATATAACAAATAACTACGGTCCACGGTCCGGTACGCACCAAAGGTTTGTCTTTACGCGGAACCGCGGAACCATTAATGTTTCGTTGGCATGCAAACATGCATAGCAATGCACGTTAGTCGTGGTTCCACGACATGGTTCCACATCGGGTTAGAGCCGTGGAACCAACGGAACATTATCCAAGTAGAGAAGTGCAAGGTAGATACACTTGCACTCATACTTGATGATAGTAGTTAGATGATGCCTAGGAGGGCTAAGAATAGAACTCCGACCAAGATTCTCATGAACATAAGGTCATTGAAAATAGGATAAAGGCATTTGGCTATTAAAGCGGATAGGCCTAATAGAATAAAGAATAAAGCTGATAGACCTTGGAAGAATCCAAAGATAAAAGTCTTAGAGTAAGAGAAGAATGTAGACATAATGTGCTCCATATAAAGTTAATATAGGAGAGAGAGAAGCGGGGGCCGAGGTACGAGGTCGACGAGAAAAAACCAAAACAAGGTTCCAAAAGTTGAAATGAGAAAGGACCAAGGTCAAAGTTGAAAGGGAAGAGTACGGGATCTGTGGTGATAGAGGAGAAGATGTATGAGGGATATATTTCATATTTTTTCAAATTTTTTTTTATTATAAATTTCCCTTATAAAACGTTATAAGGTATATTTAGGAACATGAGTCTAGTCGCAGAACAAAACCTTGAAGTTACTGACGAAGATAGAGTCGAGCTTCAATCCCATTTTCCATATGCAGGAGTAAAACTGTCCGAGCTTTCTGTCCAAGAAGAAAGGTTGATTTTGTACTTTATCCGTGGAATGAGCAAAGCGGCCGCGGGACGTGCAGCGGGGTACAGAAACCAAGATGCGGTATACGAGGCTTTTAAAAGACCGAAACTTCAACAGGCAATCGAGTACCTCAGACAAGAGATGCGCGAAGAAGTAAAATTCGACAGGAACACCGCGACCCAATTATATTTAGAAGCGCACCGTAAATCAGCAACCGCAACCGAAGAAAAGAATGTTGTCGATTCTCTATGCAAGCTCCACGGTCTATTTGCACCCGAGCAAGCTACCCAAGTTAATATTAATGTTGATACAATTCAACAATTAGAAAGACTACCCGACTCCGAGCTGCTAAGATTAGCTGGAGTAGATATGTCTTATCTAGAACCACAAGGAGACAGCAAATAATGCATTGTATAAACGCGAAACCAAAAAAGATGTCTATGAAAAAAGGTAAAAAGAAGGGTACAACTAGTAAGTCGTACAAAGGAGGCAAGAAGTAATGGCTAAAAAGAAGAAATAATGCCTAGAAAACCTGAAAAACCTATAAGAAAGACTACTGGTAAAGGCGGGAACTACCGAAAAACCGAGTCTGGCGCAGGAATGACCAAAAAAGGCGTTGCTGCATATAGAAAAGCGAACCCCGGTTCTAAGTTAAAGACTGCGGTTACAGGAAAAGTTAAAAAAGGTTCAAAAGCAGCTAAAAGACGTAAGTCTTATTGCGCTAGATCAGCCGGACAGCTAAGAAACAGTTCAGCAAAAACTAAGAACGACCCGAATTCAAGAATTAGACAAGCGCGTAGACGCTGGAAATGTTAACCAAGGAGAAAAAGCATGGGCTATGGAAAAGGATACCCGAAAGGGCCAGTTAAAAAAGTAAAAAAGAAAGCAGTTAAGAAGACGAAAAAGTAGTGACGGAGCTTCCAAAAATAGAATGCTACAAGTGTAAAAAGTTGTTGGCAGATAACCTTGTACTCCCAAAAGGCTTGTGCGTGTATTGCGCAGCGGACGAATCGGACGCCCTGCCCCAACCCGCAGTTAAAGAAAACAAACAAGCTAAAAAAGAACAAAAAGCACAAGTGCGTGCAGAACAAGAACTGGCAAAACGTATTTTAGCTCGAAAGCGTATGTTGCCTTTTGTAGAAAAGTTCAATCCGGATTACCAAGCAGGTTGGGTGCATAAAGACATCTGTCAAAGGCTCGAACAGTTTAGTGAAGATGTGCAAAATAAAAAGTCTCCAAGGCTTATGCTTTTCATGCCCCCCCGACATGGAAAATCTACATTAGCTAGTATCGCTTTTCCTGCTTGGCATCTCGGACGTAATCCAGGGCACGAGTTCATTAGTTGTTCGTACTCCGGATCTTTGGCCATGAGTTTCTCCAGGAAAGTACGTCAAGTTTTAAGAGAACCTAGTTATAGAAATATATTTGAAGACACTAAGTTAGATAAAGATTCACAGTCAGTAGAATCATGGCAAACAACCCAGGGCGGCGGATACGTTGCGGCCGGTGTTGGTGGTGGTATTACCGGTAAAGGTGCGCACGTACTTTTAATCGATGACCCTGTAAAAAACAGAGAAGATGCAGAATCAGAAAACAGCCGCGAAGCGAACTGGGATTGGTATACATCTACCGCTTATACTCGTTTATCTCCAGGTGGAGGTATCTTAGTTATTCTTACAAGATGGCACGATGATGATCTAGCAGGCCGACTTCTTCAGCATGCGGAAAAAGGCGCGGACGCTTGGGAAGTAGTTAAATACCCTGCGATAGCAGAAGAGGATGAAAAGTTTCGTGCAGCAGGAGAACCCCTGCATCCGGAACGTTATAATGTAGAATCTTTAGAAATGATACAGAAGGCCATCGGTCCCAGAGACTGGACGGCGTTGTACCAACAGAATCCAGTATCCGATGAAGGTGATTACTTTACTCGGGATATGATTAGATATTACCAGCCTGATGAAGTTGAGTATGATAAGATGCGTTATTACTGCGCGTGGGACTTGGCTATTGGACAAAGAGACAGGAACGATTTTTCTGTAGGAATTGTCGTAGGTATAGATGAGTATGATAACATGTTTATAGTAGACCTCGTTCGTGGTAAATATGACGGGTACGAACTAGTAGAGAAAATACTAGATCTGTACGAACAATGGCGCCCCGGCATAGTAGGTATCGAGCGTGGACATATAGAAATGGCAATTGGACCATTCTTAGAGAAACGTGTTGCAGAACGTAGATTACATTCTGCATATTTTAAAGATTTAAAAGTAGGGAGACGAGATAAAGAAGCTAGAGCAAGAGCTATACAAGGTAGAATGCAACAGGGTAAAGTTTACTTTCCTGAAGATTCTGTCTGGACAGGGCCAATGATCGCTGAGCTTTTACGTTTTCCAAATGGGGTACACGATGACCAAGTTGATGCGTTAGCTTGGGTTGGTTTAATGATAATGGAGTTTGCTACTTTTTATGAAGCTCCAGAGCATATACCTTCGTGGAGAGATAGGTTAGAATTAATAGCGAAAGGGCCGAAAAAGAAATCGGCAATGAGTGCATAATATGGCGTATAGTAAAAAACCGAAGAAGAATTTATCGAAAGCGGAACAGCTAACCCTGGCGAAAAACCAGTGGAGCGCTTACACACGTGCGCGAGATCATGGTCACGAAGACTATGTAGAGCTAGCAAAAAAATGCGATGCGTATTATAGAGGCGAACAATGGGACGAATTTGATATGCAGCAGTTAGATGACCAAGGCCGACCGGCTCTAACCATCAATACTATTTTACCTACAGTAAACGCTGTACTAGCTGAACAAAGTTCTAAAAAAGCGGATGTGCAATTTAAACCTAGAGGCGGAGGCAACCAAGAAGTTGCAGACGTACTGACTAAAGTTTATGCCCATATAGCAGATAACAACAAATTAGATTGGATGGAAGCTCAGGTTTTTTCTGATGGTCTTATACAGGATCGCGGATGGTTCGATGTACGTGTAGATTTTTCTGATCACGTAAACGGTGAAGTACGAATAGAGTCAAAAGATCCATTAGATATAATAATAGACCCAGACGCAAAACATTACGACCCAAGAACTTGGAACGAAATATTCGAGACTAAGTGGATGAGCTTAGATGAAATAGAAGAAACTTACGGGCAAAAAGAAGCAGACCAACTTAGGCTACTAGCAGAAACTGGTACTACTTTAGGCGCTGACTCTATGGACTTTGAAGAACAAAGGTATGGTGATACAGACGAACATAATTACGGACAACAATATCCCGGGGATCCGGAAAACGCACGTGCACTTAGATCTATAAGAGTTATAGAAAGACAATACTACAGGTTAAAAGACTGTATGTATTATGTAGATGTTGTAACCGGTGACCAAAGAGAAATACCTTCTAACTGGGGCAAAAAGAAAAGAGAAGAGTTTGCTGATCAGTTTGGGCTAGACATAATCCAGAAAAAAATGCGAAAGGTTCGTTGGACGGTGTCAGCGGATACTGTAATTTTGTTCGATGACTGGTCTCCGTATGGACATTTTACTTTGGTTCCGTACTTCCCATACTTCCGAAGAGGAAAACCGTTCGGAATGGTAAGAAACTTGTTATCACCTCAAGAACAGTTAAACAAGATTACTTCTCAAGAATTACACATTGTAAACACAACTGCTAACAGTGGCTGGATTGTAGAATCAGGTTCTTTATCTGGAATGACCGCCGATGATTTAGAAGAACACGGAGCAGAAACAGGTTTAGTATTAGAATTTAATAGAGGCTCTAATCCCCCAACTAAAATACAGGCTAACCAAATACCTACTGGGTTAGATAGAATAGGACAGAAAGCGGCTAGAAATATAAAAGAAATAAGCGGAATAACAGACGCAATGTTGGGTATGGATAGCCCAGAAGTTTCTGGTGTAGCAATTAACGCTAAACAAAGCAGGGGTTCTTTATTATTACAAGTACCTTTAGATAACCTAGCAAAAACAAGACAGTACTTAGCAGAAAAAATACTACAATTGGTTCAATCTTATTACACGGAAGAAAGAGTAATTCAAATAACAGACGAATCTGATCCTTACAAACCTAGAAACAAACTAAGAGTAAACGAAATGACTCCGGAAGGGGAAGTTATTAATGATCTAACGTTGGGTGAATATGATGTCATTATAGGAACTGCTCCTGCTAGAGATAACTTTGATGAAATGCAGTTTGCAGAAGCTATCGCGTTACGTGAAGCCGGAGTACCAATACCAAACGATATGATAGTAGAGTATTCGCACTTATCTAGAAAAGCAGATATAGCAGAAAGAATAAGACAACAGGAAGGAACAGCTCCGCCAACAGAAGAACAAATACAATTACAACAATTCCAAATGGAATCACAAATCAGAAGTACGCAGCTTGAGATTGCTAAACTAGAAGCAGAAGTTACAAGACTACAAACTGAGTCTGCTTTAAATGTAGCTAAAGTAGAACAAGTAGAAGCTGATCCGCAGTTGAAGGTTGCTGAATTACAGGGTAAACTACAAACCAAGCGTGAAGAACTAGAATTACGTGAACGTTTATCACAAATGACAAATCAGATGCGTCTGACTCAGAGTGATACACAAGCCGCAGTCAAGATGGCTGCTGCTGCCTTAAAAACTACACCAGGAGGTAATAACAATGGCCAAAAATAAAAACGAAGAAAACCAAGTAGATGATAGCGTTGTCTTTCAGACTATGCCGGGAGCAGACCCTATATCAGAAGAAGAAAGCAAACCTTTCGAGGTTGATATGAATTTTGAAAACCCTCAAGATGAGGAAGATGAAATAGAATTTCCCAAGGAGGCAGAAATTGAAGAAGTTGAAGAGCTTAAAGCTGAAGAAGAACCAACAGAAGAGCTTGAAGAGGAAGCAGAAACAGAAGAGCTTGAAACTGCAGACGAAGTCGCAGAAGATTCAGGAGAAGAAACAGTATTGGCAGAAGATGACGCAAATACACAACAGCCTGAAGGAAGAGTACCGGAAGAGGTTAACGCACCAAAGGAGCCAATGATACCTAAGTCTAGGTTTGATGAGGTTTTAGCAAAACAAAAAGCGCTAGCTAAGAAATTAGAAGAAGCTACTAACCCGATTGAGAATATTTCAGAAGCCCCAACGTATGATTTTGATACTAAAGAAATCGAGTATCAAGAACATATTTTAAATGGTAGAACGCAGGATGCAGCAAAACTAAGAGCAGATATAAGAAGTGCTGAACGTAAGTCTATGATGTTTGAAATGCAAAATCAGATGGGTAAAACTGTTGAACAAAGTACAGAAGTTATGGCCCTTCAGGCTAAAGCAACTGAACTAGCAACAAAATATCCTGAGCTAAATGAAACGCACGTAAGTTTTGATGAGGTTAAAACACAAGAAGTTTTAGACTTACGAGATGCTTTTATGGTACAAGGTTTTTCTGGCTCAGACGCACTAGATAAAGCTAGTAAATACATTATGGGTTCGCCTGTAGCAGCACCAGTAGCGCCTAAGGTAGATCCACAAATCGCACAAAAGAAAAAAGTAGCTAACACTGCTAAAAAATTACAAGCCTCAGACTCACAACCCCCTGCAATGGTTGGAAAAACAAAAGTAGATAAAAAAGTAGATTTGGATTTGTTATCCTCTGATGAATTTAATGCTTTACCCGATGAAACTTTACGCAGAATGCGTGGAGATTTCGGATAAACTGTGGTATAAATTAAGTAAGTTCGTCCGTCAATACGATAATTGACCAGGGTCGTTCCTGTAAAAAATCGTTTTCGCCCGTCACGGCGTTAAACTGGCCGGATTCGTACCCGTAACTTACGAGAGCGTTTCCCGCACGATAGTGGGTATACGGATAAAAGTCGCTCCAAAAGTCGACTGGTTATTAAACTTAAATGATAAGGAGATATTATCATGGCAAATACAAACTTTGCTTCTCTAACCAGTGAACAATTAACGATCTGGTCTAGGGATTTTTGGCGTGTTGCAAGAAATATGTCTTTCATTAACCAATTCGCAGGTAGCGGATCTAACGCAATGGTTCAGAGAATATCTGAACTTACTCAATCAGAAAAAGGAGCTAGAGCTGTATTAACGCTTTTAGCTGACATGACTGGTGATGGTATCGTTGGTGACAATACTTTAGAAGGTAATGAAGAGGCACTAAGAGCTTACGACATAGTTGTACAACTTGATCAATTAAGATTCGCGAACAGACTATCTGGTAGATTGGCTGATCAAAAATCGGTTGTGAACTTTAGGGAACATTCAAGAGACGCACTTGCTTACGCAATGGCTGACAGAATGGACCAATTAGCATTCTTAACTCTAAGTGGAGTAGGCTATAACCTTAAAAACAATGGCGCATTAAGACCTGTAATGAACTCAGGACAAAACCTTAATGATCTAGCGTTTGGATCGGATATAACAGCCCCAACTTCTAATAGACATAGAAGATTCGATGCCACTAATGGTATTGTAGCTGGAGATGTTACTGCAGTTGCTGCAGCTGACAAACTTAGCTATGGTGGACTTGTTGACTTAAAAGCTTACGCTAAAGACAACTACATTAGAGGTTTGAGAGGAGCTGGAAACGACGAGACGTATCACTTATTTGTGACACCTCAAGTCATGGCTGACCTAAAACTTGATTCAGATTTCTTAGCTAACGTTAGGAATGCTGGAGTAAGAGGACCAGGTTCAAGCTTATTCGCAGGTTCTTCAAGCCTAATGGTTGATGGTATTATGATCCACGAGTTCAGACATGTGTTTAACACAACTGGAGCTACAAGTGGAGCATCAGGTAATGCTGGTTCAGCTGGATACAAATGGGGCGCTAACGCAGACGTTAACGGTTCCGCATGTATCTTTGCAGGTGCACAAGCACTAGCAATGGCTGACATTGGTGTACCAGAAATAGTTGAAGATACTTTCGACTATGGAAACCAGAACGGTATTTCAATTGGTAAGATATTTGGTCTTAAGAAGCCGGTTTATCATTCAGACGTTTCAGGTCAGAATGAAGACTTCGGTGTCATAAGATTGGATGTAGCATATTAATTGTGGTATATTTTATGGGTGGCTGTTATGGCCACCTATATTTAAGGAGTAAAAAGTATGTGGATAGTAGCAGATGAAGATAAGTATGTAGCTTCAACTTGGGGCGCAGTTGTTAGATTAACGGCTGGAACACCTAAAGAAGTAGGTACGGAATTAGGTATACTATGTTTACAGAATGGATGCACGGAGGTAAAAGACGGAGGTAAAGCTACAAAAGTAGAACCCGTCATAGAAGAAGCTGTAGAAATTTTAGACAAAGTCGTAGAAGAAACTACACCTTCAATAGATTTAGAGGGCATGACTAAAGTGCAACTAGAAGAACATGGACGCACCTTAGGAATTGAACTCGATAGACGTAAGAAAAAATCGGATTTAATTGCAGAAATAGAAACTGCACAATAGAGGATAGATTATGGCAGGGACACTGACAGGCGCTAATTTATTAAGCAGAATTAAAGACACTTTACAGGACACTACAAGCGTTAGATGGCCTGAAGCTGAATTAATTAGGTATATAAACGATGCACAAAGAGAGATTGTAAACTTTAGACCCGAGTCTTCGGCCACTACAACAAATGTACAACTTACAACGGGTACAAAACAAAGCTTGCCAAGTGCGGGGTTACGTTTAATTAAAGTGGTAAGAAACATGTCCGCAGCAGGCGGAAGTGCTACAGGTAAAAGAGCAATAAGAATTGTTAACCCAGATATTTTAAATACCCAAGAACCTGATTGGCATGACCCAACTGTTTCTGGAGATGCAGCTCATACTACTATAGTAAAACACTATATGTTTGATGAAGATGATCCAAGAAACTATTATGTTTACCCTGGCGTGGCGGGTAATTCATTTGTAGAGGTTGTTTATTCAGCTTCCCCAACAGATTTAAGTGGCAATAGTTCTACTATTTCCGTAGACGATATATATGCAAACGCTATAATTGACTTTGTGTTATACAGGGCATATATGAAAGATGCAGAATACGCAGGAAATGCCCAAAGAGCTTCTAACCATTACCAATTATTTACATCTAGCATAGGACAAGGCGGACAAGCTCAAACTTTACTAGACCCAAATAACGACCAAGTATCTAACATAGGCGCTGTTCCAAAGGTAATGACACAACAGCAGGGTAGGTAAATGTGGCAGCTTATTCTTCTTTAGTCAAAGAAGTTTTACCTTATGTACCTTTATGCCCAGACTCGTTAGTTGAACAAAACATAAGAGCTGCAGCAATAGAGTTCTGCGAAAGATCAAAAGCTTACATTTTAGATATGGACCCGTTTAGCACGATTGCGGGTGTGTATGAATACGACTTTGATATTCCTACTGGGACAGAAGTACATCAAGTTTTGTATATGACCCATGATGGGAAAGACATGGACCCAACTAGCCCCCGTAGCCTAGAGCTAAACTACCCAGACTGGAGAGACAGAACAGGTAACCCACACGTGTACCTACAAAAAACTCCTAGTACATTTTGGATAGTGCCGGTAGCAAACGGGCCTAAACAAGTTATTGCAAGTGTTGCACTTAAACCTAGTAGAACCTCTAATAACATAGATACTACTGTATCTAATCAGTATAGAGACGCTATTATATATGGCGCTTTATATAGACTTCTTCGTATGCCAAGTAGAGAATGGTCTGACGTAGGTGCAGCTCAAGAATATTTATATCAGTTTAATTTAGAAATAAACCAAGCGGAACTAAGGGCCCGAGGCGGAGACCTCGGCGTAAAAAGAACAGTTAAGTACAAAGGAATAGGATTACCAAGGAGACGGTATGGAAAGTACGGAAAGGAGATCGACTACTGAGTTACCTGAATATACCGACATACGAAAATGTTGGGATAAGGTAAGGTCAGGTATAGTTGACATACTTAAAGCAAACCCGCTTTTAACTTTTATTCCTGAAGATGTTTACAGCGAGTGTGTAAACGAAAGAGCCTTTCTTTACACTTCTTCTGTAGGTTTTTTGGTGTTGACTGTAGAGGTTGATACGTTTACAAAAGACAAGACATTACTGCTATGGATAGCGTATACTTATGATAAAGGAGGCCATAATTGGTTGGCCCATAATGAATGGTTTAACGACTTAGCAAAAGAAGCTGGTTGTAAGTATCTCGAAGCGAGATCACGAGTTCCAGAAATGGAATCGTACACAAAGCAAATAGGCTGGGAGTTAGACACACGAATTTATAGGAAAGAAGTAAATGAGTAGTAGACCTAAAGCATCGGAATACGAAGCAACAGAAGCTGAAAAAGTACAAGCTAAAGTAGCAAAAGCTGAAAAAGACTATTTTAATGAAAAGTACAGCCCTTTATTAAGAGAAATGCGCGACATTTCTTTAAAAGAGAATTATGGAAATTATGTGGCCGGCGTAGCTGGGGCAGACACAAACCAAGCTTTACAAAAACCTTCTTTGGCTGCGGTACAATCCGTAGATACTTCCGCCAACAGGCTATCTGCTTCCATGGAAATGCAACAACAAGCTCAAGCCCAGGGTTTGGCTGCGCAAAGACAAAGGCAAGTAGGTGTTTTAGCTACTGCGCGTGGGCAACAAGCCGATGCAACAACAGGACTAGCAGGGGCTGCACGTATATCTGCTTCTAATAGTTTACAATCTGCCCAAAGAAAACAAACAATAAGAAATGCAAACATGAGCGCAGGGCTAAAAATTGGCGGCACTCTGTTGGGGCAAGGTTTTGACAACATGAACTCTGGAAATCCTGACGCTAGTTTCTTTGATTCTGGTAATTCTAGAACAAAGGATGCGGGAGCCCGTTTTAAAGAAGGTTTAAAAACATTTGGATGATAGTATGGCAATAGCAAACATAAGAGACAATATGATGGCAACAATAGGTAACTTAGCAGATGTAAAAGATCCACAAGATGTGTACTCAGGCATGGCTAGGGATGATTATGATAATTATATTTCAGATTTTAGGGGTTTTGAAGAACAGCTATTAAAAGCTCGTAATGATACATCTTTAATTGATAGAGCCAGGGAAGATTCACAGACACAAGAAAGAATTTCAAAAGAAGTACAATCTAGAAACATAGATAGGTATGGAGGCGGCGGTCTATCAAATGCCCAAAGACAGCAACAACAAAAAGGATTACAAAGAAATTCTGCTTTATCTACAGCGGGAAGCATAAACAATGCTAGATTAGCCCAAAGGGAAGTAAACCAAGCTACCCTTTCTGATCTTATAAATATAGGACAGGGGGTTAATAGAAACGCTTTAGGTCAAATGAATCAAGCAGCGCAAATGCAAAGTGATAGATACAACGCTTATAAAAATGCTAAATCACAACACAGTGCACAAATGATAGGGATGGGGGGCCAAGTAGGATCTGCATTACTAGCAGCATTCTTAATTTAATATGAGTCAAAACTTCGCAAACGATCTGGGTACTGGCCTTGCGGGCCCAAGCCAAATACAAGCAAACCTAACTAAGTCAGCTATTTCTAAGGCTACTAGAGAAGCATTAGATACACAAAAGAAAAAAGCTAAATACGATTCAAACTTAGAAGTTTTAGAATACGCAGGACTAATTACTGAAGAAACTGATGGGACTATTGTTTTAGCTCCAGATGCAATGGATAAACTAGGGAAACTTAGCGACGGAAACCGAACACAAGTATCTAATGCTTTATTGATGAACGAGATGATGGGAACATATCATGCTGAAACCCCAGACGGGCAACTTGAGAAAAAAAGAAATCAGCAAGTTTTTGCTCCTGTTCTAGCAAAAGAAGGAGCAGTTCCTTTCTCTATTGAGCAAGCTGCGGCCGCAGGTGATGCCAATGCTATGACGTTAAAAAAACAATACGAAGACGGCGATCTACGTGGTTACGTTACTCCTGCTATAAACCAAGAAGGTTTATTTTCTTTGCTAAATGTATTTGGTTCAGATAAAAAAGATGACAAACCACAGGTTGCTACTAAAGAAGAAATACTAACAGGTTTACAAGCCAGAGCAGATAAGATGAATGTAGATGGCGACATTTTAGACCCTGACAGAAGCAGGGCTATAAGAAACCTGGAAAAACAAAACAAACTTGGCATGTCTAATATCGGCGGCGGTTCTGATGAAGGACTTATTGAACTTGTTAATGGTGTATTTGATGAAAATGTTAATAGGGGTACTACTAATTCTTTTCTTAAAAACTTACAAACGATGTATGCCGCTAACCCTAGATATACAGTCAAATCCAAACCAGCTTCTTCTACGGACACTAGCATTGAAGTAGGCAGTGAACAAGATGTAATGGTTAATACTCAAGGTGTAGCTAAAACATTTGAACAGGCTTACCCAAGTTTACAAGGCTTAGATGGAGAGCGTTTAGCTACAGAACTAGAAGACTTAAAAAAGTCAGGACAGTTAGATAACTTCGGTGACCAACAGAAAGAACAAATGTTTACAGATTTAAGAGAACAAGGTATTGGCTCAATTCCTGATTTAATGAAAAAACGTCAAGAACAAAAAATTAGTGCGCAAGAGCAATATAAAGAAATTCTAATGCTAAACACTGTAGCTTCTAGAACAGATGCAGAAGGAAAACTAGTGTTACCAGATGGCAAAACACCAAAAGAAGCTACTAATGCTATGTTTAATGCTTATTACACAGGCTCGCCAGACGCAACGCTTAACGAGCTAGCAACTGCCCAAAACAATAGAAGAACAAATATTAGAGACGACCAAATAGCAGACACTGCAGAGCTAGAAGCAAAAACAGCAAATATTAGCGCAAGAACAGTCGCTTTTAAAGCTGCAGATGCTAATGCATTAGAGTGGGCTAAGTTTGGGTGGACTAAAGAAAAATATTATCTAGAAGCAAAAAAAGAAGCAAACGCTAGCACTATAAGTGCATATAATGCTATTGGTAAAAATTTTACTACTAGGACAGAGCAAATTTCAACAGGATCGTACCCCGGGCTAGAAGGTAAAACTTCTACTGATATGGCTCAAAGTTTGGTAGAAATAATGAGAGGCGGGGATGCTACAAAAGGAAATTTTTTTATTGGAGGGGCAACCAGTCCTGAATATAGTAAAAATGTTAATCTATTATCAAACTATAAAACAGCCTTGGAGAGCACTGCTAAAGACTACTTTAATGGCGTCCAACAAAATGAATTTGGCCAAGACAATATAGAATTTGCAAAACAAGCGTTTATAGCTATGGGTCCAACCGACAAAGAAAAAGAAAACCTAGAAAAAATGTGGAATCAGGATAAAGCTGGTATTTTTACATATAATTTTGCAAAACCTGAAAAATTTGTAGAACACAAATCTATGACAGATCAAATGGTGCTATTAAAAGTGTTTTCTAATTTAAAAAATAAAGAAAGCATGTGGCACACTATAATTACTGGCCCCCTTAAAGGCATTTTTGGTGACACCGATTATTGGGAAGATATAGCTTCTGGTGATATGGCTGCTTCAGCTCTTGTAGATGAGCTTAGTAATGTAATGGCTCTTCGTTTTGTAGATAAAAAACCAGCAAAAATAATAGGGTATAACCCCAACACCGGGGAAGAATTAGAAGAAAGCATAGCTTGGGCAGATCTTTTAAGTATACAAGGCATTTCTGGTACTGATGTAAATTGGCTATTCCAAAATCTTAATAAAGTAGGTGATACAGGCGAAGGTACAGATCAACAAGCCGAAGAGGAGTAAATGTGTCAGATCCTATTACCGACTTCATTAAAAGCCAAGTAGATGATGCACCTACAGATTATGACCCTATAGCAGGTTTTAGACGTAACCTAGATCTTGCTACCGGGGCCAAAACCCCTAGAGGTATACAAGACGGCGAAGTTGGCCAAGACTTAATACAATCTGCAGAACAATATACTTTTCCGGGTATAGTAAAAACGGGTTACAGAAAAGGTTTAAAACAAGCTGGCGCAGACGTTTCTTATATGAAAGGCGCTTTTAAAGCTCTAGTAGGTGACGAAAATGGCGCTAGAAAAGCAGTTGAACAAGGCGTAAAACAAGCCAATGAAGCTTCTAAAGTAGTAGGTGCTTTAGACATGGCAGAAGAGTGGGAAGAACTTTTAGAAGAACCATCTTTTGAAGAGTTCATGGAATTTGCCCCTGCTGTTATTGGGGAAGTTGGTTTTTCCGCACTTACCTCCATTACAGGAGCTTTAATTGGAGTAGGTATCGCTGCGTATACTTCACCCGCGACTGTACCAGTAGGAACTGCAGCTGTATTAGCTGGGGCCGGCGGTAAGAAAACATTACAAAAAATTACAAAACAATTAGCTTTTAAAGAGTTTACTGAACAAACTATTGCGACCGCCGTAAAAAAAGCTGCCCTTAGAAAAACACTTACAGCCAAAGAAAAAGATGTTATGACGGCTGTGTATGGGCAGTTTCAAAAAAACATGCTAGCTAAAAGAAAAAAAAGAGGAGCAATAGCGGGAACTATAGCTTCTGAATTTCCAAGGAGTACAGGGTCTGCTTTTTCTAATTATGCAAGTGAAGATATGTACGATCCGGTTTCTGCAGCTTTATCTATTGGACAAGGTGTGGCAAGTGCAGTAGTAGGTGGCGCTACAGAAGGAGTTGTTTTAAATAGTTTAGTTAAAGCTTTTACAAAATCTACTGCATTTAAGTCAATTGCAACACCTGCTGGTAAAAATTACATAGCTCCTAGTGTAGGAAAGCAGGCTAGCAAAGCTCTTGGGCTAAGTCTAGTAGGAGAACCCGTCACTGAAGTTTTACAGTCAGGGATAGAAAGCGCACAGAAGTTAGGTATGTTAGATCCGCGTTTGGACGGCCAATTAGATAAAACATTTACAGCACAACAAGCCAGGCTTGATGCACAAATGAGTGCGGCAGCCGGACTTATAGCTGGGGGAGCTTTTGGATCAGGCGGAGCGATTTCTGTTGGAGCTACAACTGGGGCTCAAAATTTATTAAGAGAGTACCAACAACGTACAGCACTTATTAACATGATTCAAAACAAGTACGGACCAAGCGGACAAGGCGTGCAAATAGAACCTAAAGAGTGGATTAAGGGCCAGTTTAATGCCCTGCTTGACCCCGAAGCAGATAAAGAGGCTGTCTGGATAGATGTAAATAGCTTAGATGAACTCGCTAAATATAAAGAAGAAAACCCAGGCGCTGCAAAAATGCTGGAAGTAATGTCTAGTTATGATATGACAGATGCAGATACGCAGTTAGGTGGTATTTTGTTTTCTACTAACCCCGAAGTTATACAAAGCTTTAAACAGGTAATGGAAAACAATATGCCTAGTGCTGCTTTATTAGATGGACAACTTGCTAGAGTTTTAAAATACCCTAGGACGAGGAGCAATGCAGATGAATGGGTAGTTCAAGTCAGAGACAAAGACACGGGCGCGTTAGTTCATTATCACCAGACAGGGGACCCAAAAGAAGATGGGGGAGTTCACCTAGAAGAAGTTAAAAAGATGTTCCCTAATGCAAATAAGTATAGCTACGAAATAGTAGATGGCGAAACGCATTTAGACGAAAGACAAACTTTAGTAGATACTCCTGCAGTTGACTTAAGTAGCATTAAAAAAATGGGCATGCTTTCAGAAGAAGAAGCTGCAGAAATGATGGGTAAAACTGCTGTGGATTTTGAAGGAGCAACTGGCCTAAGAGATGAAACAGGGAAATTTGCACAAGTAGGTGAAGTAGTAGAAGATGCTGTTGAGGTAACTCCTGTTATACAAAAAGACCAAGCACCTATAATGGACAGGAATAACAGACCTTGGACTAAGCCAAATTTACAATATAGAGATGACCAAGTACCAAATGCAGAACTACAAAAAAATGCAAGGCTAGTTACCCATCCTGCATTCCGTGCAGAGTTTGATGAAAATATAAAAAACAATAACTATTCTAGATTACTATTAAAAAAGTTTATAACACAAGCAAACAAGTTTGCAGAAGTAGATACAGAAA
>TARA_B110000211_G_scaffold228852_1_pt1 | contig 16571 bp, 12 predicted proteins | sample TARA_B110000211 | Tara Oceans TARA_B110000211 (sample SAMEA4397516) | marine metagenome | biome: Polar Biome; feature: [DCM] deep chlorophyll maximum layer (ENVO:01000326); material: water (ENVO:00002006), including particulate matter (ENVO:01000060) such as... | depth 30 m
TCATTATAACATGGGAGGAATACCCACAAATTATAAAGCAGAAGTCCTAACTCTTAATGGTTCTGAAAAAATAGTACCAGGATTAATGGCAATAGGTGAAGCAGCTTGCGTCTCTGTCCATGGTGCAAATAGATTAGGATCAAACTCACTAATCGACTTAGTAGTGTTTGGAAGGGCTGCAGCTAAAAGAGCTTCAGAACTTATTAAACCAGGTATGCCTCACGAAGAAGTTTCACAAAGTGAAACTGACAAATGTCTAGATAGATTTGATAAAATACGTAACGCAAATGGAGATACAAAAGCTGCCGAACTAAGACTCTCAATGCAAAAAACAATGCAATCAAAATGTGCTGTATTTAGAACTGAAAAAACTTTAAAAGAGGGTGTTGAAACAATTAGAGAGCCACTTGAAGGAATGAAAGATATATCAGTAAAAGATAAGTCAATGCTATTTAATACAGAACTTGTAGAAACACTTGAATTTGATAATTTAATAAGACAGGCTTTAACAACAATGGATTCTGCGTATCATAGAAAAGAAAGTAGAGGAGCTCATGCAAGAGAAGATTTTGCTAAACGTGATGATAAAAACTTTATGAAACACACAATGGCATGGCAAGACGGAAAAGAAGTCAAAGTGAAATATAGAGATGTACATGCAAAAACATTAACTAATGATGTTCAGTATTTTCCACCCAAGGAAAGAGTATATTAAATGGTTCAATTTAATTTGCCTCAAAACTCTAAAATTGTTTTAGGTGAATATTATAAAGATAAAACAAACTCTGAAAATTTAAAAAAAGTAAATATCTATAGATGGGACCCGTCTAGTCGAAAAAATCCTAGAGTTGATACATTTGAAGTTGATATGGACAATTGTGGTCCTAAAGTTTTAGATGTTTTATTTAAGATCAAAAATGAAATAGATCCTTCATTAACTTTTAGAAGATCTTGTGCGCATGGCGTTTGCGGTTCGTGTGCAATGAATGTTGATGGTGTTAATACTTTATCTTGTATAAAATCACACACAGATATTAAAGGAGATCTAAATATTTATCCTCTTCCACATCTCAAGGTAATAAAAGATTTGATTGGCGATCTTAGCACTCTTTATAAGCAATATGAATCTATTCAACCGTGGCTAAAAACAATTCAAACCGGCGAGGAAAAATCTGAATTAATTCAGTCACAAAAAGATAGATCTAAGTTAGATGGTTATTACGAATGCATCCTGTGTGCTTGTTGTTCTACTTCTTGCCCAAGTTACTGGTGGAATGGTGAAAAGTATTTAGGACCAGCTGTTTTGTTACAAGCATATAGATGGATCAACGATAGTAGAGACGCAGAAAAAAAAGAAAGATTAAAAAAAGTAGCAGATGAATTAAAACTTTATAGATGTCATACTATTATGAATTGTACTAATTCCTGTCCAAAAGGACTAAATCCAGCAAAAGCAATTGGATCAATTAAAAAAATGCTTGCAACAAGTTAAAAGCTTATTTAATCAATAAAATATGAAACTAATAGGGCACTTTATAAATGGCAAAAAGTTCTTAGGTAATTCTAAAAGAACAAGTGAAATATATAACCCTGCTACTGGAGAACAAAGTGCCGAAGTCAAGCTGGCATCTACGTTAGACGTTAATCAAGCAGTGGAAAGTGCAAAAAAAGCATTTGAGTCTTGGTCAAATAGACCTCCTCTTCAAAGAGCTAGAGTGATGTTTAAATTCAAAGAATTAATTGAAAAAAATACTGACGAATTGACAAAACTTATAGTTTTAGAACACGGCAAAGTTTATGATGATGCCAAAGGTTCACTTACTAGAGGTCTTGAAGTCGTTGAGTATGCTTGTGGAATACCTCAAGTTTTAAAAGGTGAATTTACTGAAAATGTTGGAACAAATGTTGATAGTTGGTCTGTTAGACAACCATTAGGAGTTTGCGCCGGCATTACTCCATTTAATTTTCCAGCAATGGTTCCTATGTGGATGTTTCCAATGGCAATAGCATGTGGAAATACTTTTATTTTAAAACCATCAGAAAAAGACCCTTCATGCTCAATAAGATTGGCAGAATTACTTTTTGATGCCGGTTTACCAGAAGGAGTTTTCAATGTTGTTAATGGAGACAAGGAAGCAGTAGATGCATTAATAAAAAACAAAGATGTCGTTGCAATGAGTTTTGTTGGGTCAACACCAGTTGCTAAATATATTTATGAGAATTGTGCAAAAAATGAAAAAAGAGTTCAAGCTCTAGGAGGGGCTAAAAATCATTGTGTAGTTATGCCGGACTGTGATTTAGACCAAGCAATCAATGGATTGATGGGAGCGGCATATGGTTCAGCAGGTGAAAGGTGCATGGCTCAATCAGTTGCAGTAGCGGTAGGAAATATAGGCGATGAATTAGTAAAAAAATTATCAAAAAAAGTAGAGTCTCTAAAAGTAGGCCCTGGTTTAGATAAAAAATCAGAAATGGGGCCGTTAATTACTAAAGAACATCTAGAGAAAGTTAAAAACTACGTTGATATTGGTGAAAAAGAAGGTGCAAAATTATTAGTAGATGGAAGAAATCTTGAGCTTCAAGGATATGAAAAAGGATACTACATGGGTGGTTGTTTGTTTGATCATGTAAGCAAAAGCATGCAAATTTATAAAGAAGAGATTTTTGGTCCAGTTTTATCAGTTGTGAGAGCCAAAAATTTTTCTGAGGCACTAAATTTAGTTAACGACCACGAATTCGGAAACGGTGCAAGTATTTTTACTAGAGATGGGGATTCAGGTCGAACCTTCTCAAGTAAGGCAAAAATAGGAATGGTAGGAATAAATATACCAATTCCAGTGCCAATGGCATTCCATAGCTTCGGCGGATGGAAAAGGTCTTTATTCGGTGACCAGCACATGCATGGACCAGAAGGAGTAAGATTTTATACAAAACTAAAAACAGTAACCGCAAAATGGCCCTCAGGATCAAGATCAAATCCTGAGTTCGTAATGCCAACAATGAAATAATAAAGGAAAATATGAAAAAAATAACTTTAATCGGAGCAGGACAAATAGGCGGAACTTTGGCACATTTAATAGCTTTAAAGCAGCTAGGAGAAATAGTTTTATTTGATGTTGCTGACGGTATAGCAAAAGGAAAGGCATTAGATATAGCACAATCATCCCCCGTGGATGGAATTAATGTAAAGATATCTGGTACAAACAATTATGAAGATACAAAAAATTCTGATGTTATTATAATAACAGCAGGAGTACCCAGAAAACCCGGCATGACTAGAGATGACTTATTAGGAATTAATTTAAAAATAATAAAGCAAGTTGCTGAAGGAATTAAAAAAACTTCTCCTAATGCATTTGTGATATGTATTACAAATCCTCTGGATGTTATAGTGATGGCTCTTCAAAAATATTCTGGTTTACCAAAAAATAAAGTTATTGGAATGGCTGGCATATTAGATTCATCAAGATTTATATATTTTCTGTCTCAAGAGTTTAATATTCCAGTTAAAAAAATTAAATCACTAGTACTTGGTGGCCATGGAGACAGTATGGTTGCAATGATTAACCACACAGAAGTAGAAGGTAAACCACTTACAAGCTTAATCACCGAAGGTAGGATTTCAAAGGAAAGACTAGATCAAATAGTTGACAGAACGAAAAAAGGCGGTGCAGAAATTGTAAAATACTTAGAAAAAGGCTCTGCTTTTTATGCGCCTGCAGCATCGGGAGTAGAAATGGCAGAAAGTTACCTCAAAGATCTAAAAAAACAACTACCATGTGCAGTTTTTTTAAGTGGTGAATACGGTGTAGAAAATCTTTATGCTGGAGTACCAGTTATCATAGGTAAAAATGGTGTTGAGAAAGTTGTAGAAATAAAACTAGACAACGAGGAAAAAGCAAACTTTGAAAAATCGATTACAGCTGTTAAAGAACTTTTTGATGCAGCTATAAAGATAGATTCTCAATTGAAATAATAAATTGACTAAAAACATTATTAATAAAAAAAATATCTATTATTTATTACTAATTTTGAATTCATTTGCTTTTGTATTTTACTCTGGAGGCAGAGGAGCTTTTCCTATTGATAGCTTTTTTCATTATGACGCCGGTTTTCACATACTAAATGGCAACCATCCTTTTAAAGATTACTGGTTAATTTCTGGTCCATTACTGGATTATATGCAGTCATTCGTGTTTTATATTTTTGGAGTTAAATGGTTTAGCTACGTTATACATGCAGCTATTTTAAATAGCTTCATAAGTATAATTTGTTTTTATTTTTTTATTAAAATTGGACTAGATGAAATTTTTTCTTTTATATACTCACTAGGAGTTTCTATTTTGGCCTACACATCTATTAGCATACCTTTTGTAGATCATCATGCTGCAATTTTTTGCTTTGCTTCAGTTTGCTTTTTTATCTTAGCAATAATTTATAACAAATATGTTTACTGGGCATGCTCATCATTGTTATTGATATTGTCATTCTTTTCTAAACAAATACCTTCTTCTTACATGGCGCTTGTTGCAATTCTAATTTTAGCAACTTATCTTTATATTTTCTCTAAAAGAGAAAATTTAATTAAATCAATGCTATTTTATTTTTTAGGAGGTTTTATTCCAATTACAATTATATTAATTTTTTTTCTATTAAATGAAATTTCACTTAAAAACTTTGCAATACAGTATTTACTTTACCCGATGACCATAGGAGAAAACAGAGTATCTAATATGGATTTTAATTTTAACAATATAATTAATCAATTTAAGTTTTTATATTTGTCTTTAATACCTCTGCTAGTTATTATGTTTTGTTTATTTAAAAAGAAGAAAAAAAATATTATTGTGCAAAAAGATATTTTTGTTTTAGGGATAATTATTTTATCATCCTTAGTCTTTATTTACTCGCAATTGATGACAAAAAATCAAATTTTGATTTTTTTTTTAATACCATTTTTTCTAGGAATTTCACATTGTTATATAAAAAAATATAAATACAAAAATTATTTTTTACATATTATTTTATTAATACTTATTGTTGCTACAACCAAGTATCATGTTAGATATAATGTTGAGAGAAAATTTATGGAGTTGCAGAATGTTGATTTAAATTTATCCAAAAATGCAAAACAAATAGATTTGAGTTTAAATGGTTTGAATTGGATTACTCCAAGATATCCAACAAATCCTCAAAAAGAAATTAATCTTTTGATTGAAGTAAAAAATATTCTGAACAAAGACAATAAGAATAAAATTATAATCACCGACTATCAATTTTTAGCAAGTGTTACAAATGATATAGAAGTTTCTCCAAATAAATTTTATGACATATTTAGTGTACCAAACAGAGATAATAAATATTTTGTAAATTATAAAAACTTTTTTTTAAAACAAATTAAAAAAAGAAACATTGAAAATATTTATGTAATAGGTAAAAACGAAAAAAAATATGTTTTTGATATGATTAAAGAAAAATCATGCATTAAATCAACTATAATTAATGAAATCTCAACATTAGTTAATCTAACAAAATGTAAGATATAAAATCAACACTTCTGTATGCTGCTGATCATATTTGCACTTCTAGAGAAATTATAATTATTTTTTCTATAAATGAATGTTAATATGATTAAGCTAAACATCATGATAAAAGAGATTAAAAAAATATTAGAAAAACAAATCAATGCTAGAAAATAAATTATTGATAATCTGGTAAAAATTTCTCTTTTAAAAACTAGAATAATATTTATTGAGTGTTTGATTAAAAAATTAAAACTTACTTTAGATTTACCAAAATATCTTTTACTTTTTTTTATATAATAAGGCTTTACGTTTTTGCAATTTTTTAATACAGCCGAAGAATATGCAAGCCAGGTACTTGAATTAGACAATAAATTTCTTAAATTTGATGAGTGAAAAGTAGTATAATTACCAAAATCTATATACTTTCCAGTAATTAAATAAGTAATACAAAGTCTAACAAAATTAACACACCTTAAAAAATAACTCTCATTTCTTTGTAATCTATTTGCTGTAATTATATGTTTTGGATATTGAGTCGCAAGTTTAATTAAGTTTTTTATTTTACTTGGATCATCTTCGCCATCAGAATCAATTATGGTTATTATGGACTTTGTTTTTTGTCTTTTTAAATATTTTAATCCTATGGACAAGGCTTTTTGACTACCGATATTTTTTTTAAGGTTAAAAACAGATATATCCTTAATTTTTTTTAGCTTTGAAATATTTAATTTTAATTCAAAGGTTGAGCAATCATTAATTATAATAGCTTTAAAATTACCCTTTATCATAGGAATATTCTTATCTATATTTTTTAAGAGTTTATTTAATGATTGCCAATCATTAAAGACTGGAATCAGGAAAATATATTTTTTATTTAAAGGAAGAGATTGATTGGTTTTTTCTTTCATAAAGTTTAAAATTTATTTATAAGTGTCTGTATTATATAAATTTAAAGGTTTTAGTTAAATTATCAAGTAATGATTAAAAGAATCGCAATATATATTTTTGATATAATTGATCATTATTACCATCAAAAAAGAATAATTAATTTTATTTTAAAAAAAAATTTTTCCGTGAATTACTACATTGATGTGGGTTCACACCTCGGCACATATTCAGATTTAATTTTAAAGTATTTTAAAAAATCAAAAATAATAATGATAGAACCTCAAAAAGATATTTTCAAAAAAATTAAATTAAAATATAGAAATAATAAAAAAATTATTATTTTAAATCATGCTATATCGGATAAAAATATGCATAGAAATATATTTATTAATTATCACGACCTTACTTCTTCACTTACAAAGTTTAATTATAATAATAATTATTTAAAAATAAAATCGAAAATTTTTAATACAACACCTCACGGAATGATTAAAGAAAAATTGACAATCAAGACTATTAAAATGAGCACTTTATTATCAAAAAAAAATATAACAAATGTTGATTTAATTAAGATAGACACAGAGGGTCACGAACTTGAAGTTTTAAAAGGAATGGGGGAAAAAATTAAAATTATAAAAAATATACTTATTGAATTTCATAATGATAAAATTTTTAAAGGCTACAACCCCAAGAAGGTCCATCAATATTTAGTAAAAAACAATTTTATACTTTTAAAAACTTTTAAATTTCCTTTTACTACATGGGAAGATAGATTTTACAAAAAAAAATAAATGTTACTGACTATTATTAATTTCTCTTTTAATTTTTTTTAAAAACTGTCCCATTAATCGAGCGTCTTCTTCATTTAATATTCTATCTTTTTTAATAGACCCCTTAATTTCATTTCTTAATTTTGATTTAAATTTATCAATATTTTCTTTAGATATTGTTTGATTAATTTTATTTTCATAATCTTTAATTAGTTGTCCAACAGTCACTTTATAAAGGATAAAAATAGATATAAAAACAAAAATTGATTTATAAAAAAATAATCTCATTTTTTTAATTTATCACTTTTTTTATATATTTCATTAATAATAATATTTCCTTTTTTCAAGGTAAAAATTTTATTGTAATTTGATGGAATAAAATATTTTTTTGTGTACTTTGGGTTTCTCTCATATACATAATTTGTAAAAATATATTCTTGATTGTTATCAACAGTCCCTTGAAGTTTTAACTTATTTAAATCGTCACGTTTCATGATTTTTTTGCTATACCCAAGAGGAGTAAAGCTAGCTGTCCTTAAATTTATTTCATCTTTTTCTTTATACATATCTAGAATTTGATTTAGAGAATGCGCATTAGCCAGTCCCCAATAATCAATATTAAAAAGTTTATTAGCTTTTTTTTCAACTACGGCATTAAAATATATATTTTGAAACGGATGTAATTTAAAAATGTTTTGAACATTAATAATAATTGAAAAAACAATAATTATATAAATAATTTTTTTCGAAAAAAAAAGAAATTTTTTATTTAATAAATAATTCAAACCGTAAATTAAAATATAAATCATAGCAGGGTAGATAAAATAAAGATGCCTCCAACCACCATAGATAGTTGAATTAAAAATTATTACAGAAAACAAAGGACCAATAAAAAATAAAAAAATAAAAAAATCTATTTTTTGATTATTATTTGTCCATATCTTATTTTTACCAGCTACATCAAGGTTTAGAAAATTTTTAAAAAAATCTTTTAAATTCTTTATGAATCCAACTACAAATAATATTATGTAAATTATAGGTGAAGTAACAAATATCCATACAGGAGCATAATGCCAAGGTAGAGACTCACCTTTAATATAGTTTCCTAAATAAAAAACAGATCCACCCCAATTGTAATTTTTAAAAGATTTAAAGGCAAAAATAATATTATTGATCGGGTCAATCCATAAGAAAGGCCAAAAGCAGTATGTCAAAAATATATAAGAAAAAATGATAGCAAGTAAATAAAATATATTCTTTCTTAAGAAACTTTTATTTTCAAAGCACTCTAGAATAAAAAAAACAATAAATAAAAATATTAAAAAAATTCCCATAATTCTGATATCTGTCGCTATAGCAGCAAACAAAGAAAATAAAAAAAGATGTTTTATTTTTTTTTTCTGTAAAAATTTTAAACAAAAAAATAAAGAAAATATTGAAAATGACATAAAAATAATATCTTTGCAGTTATAGAAAGATTCTGCAAATATTCTAGGTGAGGTAATAAAAAAAATAGTTCCTATTAATGGCAGGTAAATATTTTTAAATCTAATTTTAAGGAGTTTATAAAATATTATACTTGAGTAAAAAAAAGTTAAAAAATTTAGCAGATGCTTTAAATGAAAACTAGATTGAGTGTCTTTGATACTTAATTTATTTTCAACAAATGCTGAAAGTAAATCAAAAAAAGGTCCATACTCTAAAAATATTCCTTTATTAAAAAAATTTGACCAGGCCATTTCTTTAAAAGATTCTTTCAAAAAAATCAAATTTTCTGAATTTTGAAAAAAATTTTCTAAAATCCAAATATACCAGTAATTACCTGAAGTCCGTTGAAAAGGCTCATCTATGGAAATTCCATAATCTTTATATATATAAAGGCCAATTACAAAATAAATAAAAAAAAGTAAAAATACTAAATAATTATGATCTATAAAAAAAAATTTATTTTTATGATTTTTTAAGAATTTCATTTTAGAACAATAAAAAAAATTAACATAATTTAAATCTTTATAAAGATAAAAATTTAGTTAATGCAAACTAAATAAAAGTTCTATATAAAGCTAAATTAACAATGAACATTCACGAACATCAGGCTAAAAAATTATTAAAACAATATGGAGCACCAGTATCTAATGGCGTGGTAATCTATAAATTGGAAGATATAAAAAGTGAGATAAAAAAGTTAAATTCAACAAATTATGTTTTGAAGGCGCAAATCCATGCTGGAGGAAGAGGTAAAGCTGGAGGGGTAAAATTGGTTAAAAATATTAGTGAACTTGAAAATGAAGCAAAAAATTTATTTGGTAAAATATTAGTTACCCATCAAACTGGACCGGAAGGAAGGGAAGTAAAAAGACTTTATATAGAAGAAGCTTCAGATATAGAAAAAGAATTTTACCTTTCTTGTTTAGTGGATAGAGAAAGTTCAAAAATTGCTTTTATTAGTAGCACAGAAGGAGGGATGGATATCGAAAAAGTTGCTATTGAAAAGCCAGAAAAAATAATAACAACTAAAGTAGATCTTGAGGAAAAAATTTCAGAAACTGATATTGAAAAAATCATAAAACCCTTTAACTTTAGCAATGAACAAAAAGTTGATGCAAATAATTTAGTTCAATCATTATTTAAAATTCTTAAAGAGAAAGACGCCACATTAATTGAAATAAATCCTTTAATAATCACAAAGCAAAAAAAAATAGTATGCTTGGATGCAAAAATGAATTTTGATGATAATGCTATTTTTAGAAGACCAGACATACTTGAATTAAGAGATTTAAACGAAGAGGATCCAGCAGAGATCGAAGCAAGCAAGTACGATCTGGCATATATAAAACTTAACGGCTCAATAGGCTGTATGGTTAATGGTGCAGGTTTAGCCATGGCGACAATGGATATAATAAAATTATATGGAAAAGAACCGGCTAATTTTTTAGATGTTGGAGGAGGTGCAACAAAAGAAAAAGTATCTGCTGCATTTAAATTAATTTTATCTGATAAAAATGTAAAAGGAATTCTAATTAATATTTTTGGAGGAATTATGAGATGTGACGTACTTGCAGAAGGTGTTGTAGCAGCAGCAAAAGAAACAAATTTAAAAGTTCCACTAGTAGTAAGATTAGCTGGTACAAATTTTAAAGAAGGTAAGGAAATTTTAGATAAATCAGGTGTAAAAATATTATCAGCTCTAGACCTCAATGATGCAGCAAAAAAAATTGTAGAGGCTATAAAATAAATGTCAGTATTAGTTAACAAAAACACAAAATTAATTTGCCAGGGATTTACTGGTACTCACGGAACGTTTCATTCTAAACAAGCATTAAAATATGGAACACAACTTGTAGGTGGCGTGACACCTAAAAAAGGTGGACAAAAACATTTAAATTTACCAGTTTTTAATAGTGTTGAAGAAGCTAAAAAAACTACAGAAGCAAATGCAACAATGATTTATGTTCCTCCAAAATTTGCTAGTTCAGCTATTATTGAAGCAATTAATGCTAAAGTAGAATTAATAGTTTGTATTACGGAAGGAATACCAATTATTGATATGATTAAGGTCAAGCAAGTTCTAAAGAATAGTCAATCGAGATTAATAGGACCAAATTGTCCAGGAATAATAACGCCAGAAGAATGTAAAATTGGAATAATGCCTGGTAATATTCATAAAAAAGGTTCTGTAGGAATAGTTTCTAGGTCTGGTACCTTGACCTACGAAGCTGTAGCACAAACAACTTTTAATGGAATGGGCCAATCTACGTGTATAGGCATAGGAGGAGACCCAATAAATGGAACAAATTTTATCGACTGTCTAGAATTGTTTCTTAAAGACGAGGAAACCAAGTCCATAGTGATGATAGGTGAAATTGGAGGTTCAGCAGAAGAAGAGGCATGTGAATTTCTAAAAAAATCAAAAATTAAAAAACCAATGGTAGGATTTATAGCTGGATTGACTGCACCACCAGGCAGACGCATGGGGCATGCAGGCGCTATAATTGCTGGAGGCAAAGGAGGTGCAGAGGACAAAATTGAAACAATGAAATCTGCTGGAATAACCATTTCTAAATCACCCGCTGATATTGGAAAGACTTTATTTGAAAAACTAAGTGGTTGATTTTTTGTAATTTGTGTTAAAATAAAATACTTAATAATGTCATCTTCAAAAGATAATAACATTTATAAAAAAACCTCATTTCTTGCTGGGAATAACACTTCATTTATTGAAGAGCTTTATTCAGAGTATTTAAAAGATTCATCTGCTTTACCAGAAGGATGGAAAGATTTTTTTGATGGGCTACAAGATAGTCAAGATATTATTTATAAAGACTTGCTCGGCCCTAGTTGGACACCAAAAAAAATAAAAAAAATTGAAAATAAAAACATAATTAGAAATTTAAAAGAGAATCAAGACTCTTCAGTTTTAGTTGAACAAGCAACTAAAGATTCTATTAGAGCCATTATGTTAATTAGAGCTTATAGAATAAGAGGACATTTAATATCTAATCTAGACCCTTTAGGTATTCAAAAAAAAGAAGAACACCCAGAGTTAAAACCCGAAACTTACGGATTTAATAAAAATGATTTTAATAGAAAAATATTTTTAGATGGAGTGCTTGGCCTTCAAAACGCGACACTTAATGAAATTCTTAAAATTTTAAAAAAAACTTATAGCTCAAATATTGGCTATGAGTTTATGCATATGGGTGACCCAGATGAAAAATCCTGGATAAGAGATAGAATTGAAGGAAAAGAAAAAAATATAAATTTTACTTCAAATGGTAAAAAAGCTATTTTAAATAAAATAATTGAAGCCGAGGGTTTTGAAAAATATTTACATATAAAGTTTGTTGGAACTAAAAGATTTGGTTTAGATGGAGGTGAATCTTTAATACCTGCCTTAGAACAAATTATAAAGAGAGGTGGAAATCTAGGTGCAAAAGAAATTAAAATAGGTATGCCTCACCGGGGTAGATTAAACGTGTTAGCCAATGTAATGGGTAAATCATACAAAGCAATTTTTAGTGAATTTTTTGGAAAAAGTGTTACTTCTAAAAAAGATTTTGAAGGAGACGTAAAATACCACTTAGGCGCTTCATCTGACAGAGAGTTTGATGGCAATAGAGTGCATATTAGTTTGTCAGATAATCCTTCTCACCTTGAGGCAGTTAATCCAGTTGTACTAGGTCAAGTACGAGCTAAACAATTTTTTCATAAAGATCCAGAAAGAAAAAAAGTAATACCCGTATTAATGCACGGTGATGCAGCATTTGCAGGACAAGGCGTAGTAGCAGAATGTTTTGCTATGTCAGGTTTACCTGGGCACAATATTGGAGGCACAATACATATAATAGTAAATAATCAAATTGGTTTTACAACTGCCCCAAGATTCGCAAGGTCATCTCCCTACCCATCTGATGTAGCGAAGATTGCACAAGCACCCATATTACACGTTAACGGTGACGACCCAGAAGCAGTTGTACATTGTGCAAAAATTGCCACAGAGTTTAGACAAAAATTTAACAGAGATGTAGTTTTAGATATGGTTTGTTACAGAAGATTTGGTCACAACGAAGGTGATGAACCTTCGTTTACACAGCCATTAATGTATAAAAAAATTAAAGCTCAAACTACAACTTTAGATAAATATGGAAAACAAATATCTGATGATGGTTTATTCTCTAAAGCTGAGATCGATAAAAAAAAATCTGACTTTAAAAAGTATTTAGAGAAAGAATTTGAGTCGTCTAAAAATTATAAATCAGACTTAAAATGGTATGATGGTACATGGTCTAGATTTAAGCCAGAGCTAGGTAAAGATAAAAGAGGCGTTAGTGGAGTTGCAAAAAACAAGATTATAGAGATTGGTAAAAAATTAACTACTATACCAAATACATTTGTTGCCCATAAAACAATAAAAAAAATATTCGACAATAAACTTAAAATGTTTACTGACAATGCACCAATAGATTGGTCGACAGCTGAAATCTTGGCATTCGGAAGTCTTCTGGATGAAGGTTTTTCAGTGAGATTGTCGGGTCAAGATTCGGGAAGAGGAACTTTTAGTCAAAGACACTCCGTTCTAAGAAATCAAGAAAATCATGAAAGATATATCCCTTTAAATAACATTTCTAATAAACAAAAAAAATTTGAGATTATAGATAGTCTTTTGTCAGAGTTAGCCGTACTTGGTTTTGAATTTGGTTACTCATTATCAGAACCAGAAACCTTAGTTTTGTGGGAGGCTCAATTTGGGGATTTTGCAAATGGTGCGCAAATTATTATTGATCAATTTATTACTTCAAGCGAGGCAAAATGGGGTAGAGCTAGTGGCCTAGTAATGCTTTTACCACATGGATACGAAGGCCAAGGGCCAGAGCATTCTTCTGCTAGACTTGAAAGATTTCTACAACTTTGTGCTGGAGAAAACATACAGGTAGTTAATTGCACTACACCAGCAAATTATTTTCATGTTTTAAGAAGACAAATGCATAGAGATTTTAGAAAACCTTTAGTTGTTATGACACCAAAATCATTATTAAGACATAAAAAATGCGTTTCAACTTTGGAAGATTTTACTAAAAAAAATTCCTTTCATCGCATATTAGAGGATGAAGCATATATAAGTGAAAGCAATTTAATTAAACTAAAAACTGATAAAAAAATTGAAAAAGTAATTTTATGTTCAGGAAAAATTTATTTTGACCTAGTTGAAGCAAGGGAAAAAACCCAGAATGACAAAGTTGTCTTTATTAGACTTGAACAATTATATCCATTTCCAGCAAAATCTCTTGCCAATGAATTAAAAAGATACAAAAAAAGTGCAAGCTTTTATTGGTGTCAAGAAGAACCTCAAAATATGGGTGCCTGGAACACTGTAAGAAACTACATTGAAAGGACTTTAGAAATAATTCAATCTAAAAGTGATAAAGTAAAATACATAGGAAGAAAACCTTCTGCTTCAACTGCGACTGGAAATCTAAATAAACATCTTGCACAACAAAAAGAAATATTAGAAAAGGTAGTAGGGAAATTTAAATAATGTCAGAAAAAATATTAGTTCCAGCTTTAGGAGAGTCAGTTACAGAAGCAACTGTTTCAAAATGGCTTAAAAACCAAGGGGAAAGTGTAACATCTGACGAACCTTTAGTGGAGCTTGAAACAGATAAAGTAAACATAGAAGTTCCAGCTCCTTCTAATGGAGTTCTAGAAACTATTTCAGTACAACAAGGTGAGACCGTAAATGTTGGAGCATTATTAGGAACTATAAATGAAAATTCTAATTTAGTTAAAAGTGATACTAAAGAGGACTCAAAATATACTCCACCTCTTAAAAAAATTGAACCAAAGAAAAAAGAAATTAAAAAAGAAAATGTTGCACCTTTAGAATTAGATCAAGATCAAAAAATAGAAGAAGTAGCGCCTTTAATATTAGATCAAGTTCTTGAGTTAAAAAATGAGATTAAAAGTGAAAATATTATTTCACCATCCGCAAGGAAACTAGCAACAGAGTCCAAGATTGATTTAAAAAATATTAAAGGCTCCGGAAAAAATGGAGTAGTGCTAAAAGAAGATGTTATGTCATTGATGGGCGTAAGACCGGAACCACTAGAGAGAAGAAAAGTTCATGGACCAGAAGAAAGAATAAAGATGACTAGATTGCGCCTAACAATTGCAAAAAGACTGAAAGAAGCCCAAGAAAATGCAGCAATGCTAACAACTTTTAACGAAGTAGATATGAGTGAAGTTATCTTAATGAGAAATAATTATAAGGATGATTTTCAAAAAAAATATTCGGTAAAATTAGGCTTCATGTCATTTTTTGTTAAATCTTGTGTCGTGGGCCTGCAAAATTACCCTGCAATTAACGCAGAAATTCAAGAAGACGAAATAGTTTATAAAAACTATTACAATATAAGTATAGCAGTAGGCACCGATAGAGGTTTGGTAGTTCCAGTTTTAAGAAATACAGACGAAATGTCCTTTGCGGATATTGAAAATAATATAAATCAACTAGGACAAAAAGCTCGCGATGGAAAAATTACGATAGAAGATTTGCAAGGAGGAACATTTACAATTACAAACGGAGGAATTTATGGCTCTATGCTGTCTACTCCAATATTGAATCCTCCTCAGTCTGCAGTATTAGGAATGCACAACATTGTAGAAAGACCAGTTGTAATCAATGGAGAAATTACTGTCAGACCTATCATGTACTTGGCCCTTTCATATGATCATAGAATTATAGACGGCAAAGAAGCTGTATCATTTTTAAAAACTATTAAAGAGTGCCTAGAACAACCTAAAAGACTTTTCTTAAATTTATAGCAATGGAAAAAAATTTTGATGTAATTATTATTGGTGGCGGACCAGGAGGTTATGTTTGCGCGATAAGAGCTGCCCAACTCGGCTTGAAAACAGCATGTATTGAGTCAAGGGGCACTTTGGGTGGAACTTGTTTAAATGTAGGATGTATACCCTCTAAGAGCCTATTAAACTTATCAGAAAACTATCGAAAAGCTAAAAATGACTTCAATCAACAAGGAATTGAAATTAGCGACATTAAATTAAATATAGAAAAGATGATGTCAAATAAAAATAAATCCGTGCAAGTTTTGACAAAGGGAGTTGAGTTTTTATTTAAGAAAAACAAAATAACATATTTAAAAGGTAAAGGAGTGCCATTTACTAAAAATGACGTGGTCGTTTATAGTGATAGCGATGGAAGTAAACAATCTTATAAAACTAAAAATATAGTAATTGCAACTGGGTCTACAGTATCTCCGTTACCCGGGATAGAAATTGATGAAAAAAATATAGTTTCTTCGACAGGTGCACTTTCTTTTTCTGAAGTGCCTAAAGATCTTGTTGTTATTGGTGGAGGTTATATTGGTCTTGAAATGGGCTCGGTTTGGTCACGATTAGGATCCAAGGTTACTGTGATTGAATATTTAGATTTTATAACACCTGGAATGGACAGAGAAATTTCAAATGAATTTAAAAAAATTTTAACAAAACAAGGAATACAATTTAAGTTAAATAACAAGGTAACAGCGGTTACAAATATTAAAAACAAAGTAGCTGTTGATTGTACAAATAATACAACAGCAGCTCGTGAAAGAGTAGAGACTGATAAGGTTTTAATTTCTGTAGGTAGAAAACCATATACGGAAGGACTTAATTTATCCAAAATTGGTATCAAAAAAGATAGCAAAGGTAGAATCGAAGTAAACAAAAGTTTACAAACATCAGTAAAAAATATTTATGCCATAGGAGATGTTATTCAAGGGCCAATGTTAGCGCATAAGGCAGAAGAAGAAGGAATTGCTGTTGCTGAGATTATAGCAGGTCAAGCAGGTCATGTGAATTACAATGTAATTCCAGGAGTAGTTTA
>TARA_B110000211_G_scaffold115802_1_pt1 | contig 16539 bp, 19 predicted proteins | sample TARA_B110000211 | Tara Oceans TARA_B110000211 (sample SAMEA4397516) | marine metagenome | biome: Polar Biome; feature: [DCM] deep chlorophyll maximum layer (ENVO:01000326); material: water (ENVO:00002006), including particulate matter (ENVO:01000060) such as... | depth 30 m
AATTAATGTGGGCTTAAAGTCTGAAGGCGTGGTGTCACGCAGTGAATTTCTCAATGCAGCTGGTGAGCTAGAAGTTGCCGTAGGCGACGACGTACTGGTTGCCCTGCAAGAAGTTGAAGATGGCTTAGGTGCAACTCAAGTATCTCGCGAACGTGCTCGTGAAATGGAACGCTGGCATCAACTCGAAAAAATCCAGACTAACGACGAAACTGTTACCGGTGTTATTAGCGCCCGTGTTAAGGGTGGCTTTAACGTTGAACTGGGTGGCATTCGTGCCTTCCTACCAGGTTCGCTCATTGATACCCGCCCGTTACAAGATGTGTCTCATTTAGAGGGCGTGGATCTAGAATTCAAGATCATCAAGTTAGATATGTTACGCAACAACGTTGTAGTATCTCGTCGAGCCTTGATGGATGAAGCCAACAAAGCGCAGCGTGCACAAGTACTGTCTACCCTTGAAGAAGGGGCAGTGGTGAAAGGTTTTGTGAAGAACTTAACTGATTATGGTGCCTTTATAGATCTTGGTGGCCTAGACGGTTTGCTGCATATTACCGACATCGCCTGGCGTCGTATTAAACACCCAAGTGAGATGTTAACTGCTGGTGCGGATATTGAAGTAAAAGTTTTGAAGTTTGATGCCGAAAAGCAACGTGTTTCTTTAGGTTTGAAACAACTACAGCAGGACCCTTGGACCAGCTTTACAGACACTTATCCAGTAGGTAGTCGGTTGCCAGCCACGGTCACTACAGTGACAGACTATGGTTGTTTTGCTCGAGTTTCTGATGGCATTGAAGGCCTAGTCCACGCTTCTGAAATGAGCTGGATGAAGCGTAACTTACACCCATCTAAGATGGTAACTGTAGGTGAAGAAATCGAAGTAATGATTCTAGATATTAACGGTGAAAAACGCCGTTTATCTTTAGGTATGAAACAATGCAGCGAAAGCCCATGGGTTGCTTTCTCTAAGCAATACTCAGAAGGTGATAAAGTCTCTGGTAAGTTAAACTCTAAAACTGATTTTGGCCTATTTATTGGCTTAGAAGATGGCATTGATGGTCTAGTTCATGTATCGGATGTCGATTGGAATAAGAGCGATGAAAGTTTGTTGGAAGGCTTCCAGAAAGGCCAAGAGATCGAAGCTGTAATTTTGTCTATTGATACTGAGCGTCAACGTGTTGCTCTTGGCATCAAACAAATGGCAGGCGACCCGTTCTCTGATTATGCAACCGCTAACGCTAAGGGCTCAGAGGTAACTGGTACCATTGCAGAAGTCACTTCTGGTGGTTTGTTGGTTAACTTAGCTGAAGGTGTGCAAGGCTTCTTAAAGCGTGGCGAGTTGGCTCAAGGCCAAGATCTAACAGACTTTAGCGAAGGTCTATCCATTACTAGTTTTGTTGCAAGCTTAGATCGTAAAGGCCGCTCTATAAGCCTTGCGATCAGAGCCCAAGAAGCTGCTCAGCAACGTGTGCAGATGCAGGAGCTGAATACCAAGTCGATTGAATCTGAAGGCCCAACTACCATTGGTGACCTGATCAAGGAACAGCTCAAAAAATAATAAAAAAAGGATAGGCTATGCGTAAGTCTGAACTGATTGAGAATTTGATCGACCGCTTTGAAAGCGTTCCTGTAAAGAATGTGGAGCAGTCGGTTAAGGCCATTATTGACCATATGGCTGATGCTCTCGCGGCGGGTGATCGAATTGAAATAAGAGGCTTTGGTAGCTTTTGTTTACACTATCGAGCACCTAGAACGGGGCGCAATCCTAAAACTGGTGATTCGGTAGAATTAGCAGCAAAGTACGTTCCACACTTTAAACCAGGTAAAGAATTACGCGATCAGGTAAACGATAGTCTATAATGGACTATCGTTGATAAAGGTTGGGCTCTCTTCATCCACCCTGATTAGGTAAAACCACGTGAAATTTATTAAGGCCGTACTCTTCATTGTCGTCACCATGCTGGCTTTGGTTGTTGGTGTGTTATTCAGTACACGCAATAGCCAGGCCGTCTCTTTAGATCTTATCTTTTTTCAATTACCTCCAATGAGTATGGCTATTTGGCTGTTATTAAGTTTAGCGACGGGTATGCTTTTGTGTGCATTTATCTATAGCTTTGTAACCTTTAAGCTGAAACGTCACAATGCTCAGCTACAGCGCCAATTATTTAAAGCTAGTCAAACTCAATCTAGTAATAAGGTTACCCGGTAAGTATGGACGCCTTCTTACTTGTTGTATTAATTGCGGCCTTAGGTATCGGTTGGTGGCTAGGTCAAAGAGAAAATCAACAAAAACAAAACTCTAGACTAGGCCTGCAAGCCGATTACTACCGTGGCCTTAACTACTTATTAAACCAGCAAACAGATGAAGCGCTAGATTTATTTATTCACGCATTAGAGGTTAATCCGCAAACCGTTGAGACTCACCTAGCCTTGGGGAGTTTATTTCGGCGGCGTGGTGAAGTTGATAAAGCCATTCAAATCCATCAAAATTTATTATCAGGTAAAGGCTTAGATCAAGAACAATTGATGCTGGCGAAACTGGAACTAGCACACGACTTTATAAAAGCGGGTTTGCTAGATCGCGCAGAAGAGCTATTACTCGACCTGGCGCAACAACCTAACCAGCAAAAAGCCAAAGCGACAGAACTGTTAGTTGACGTATACCAACGCGAGCAGGATTGGCATAAAGCCCTAGACGTAGGCACTGCTGCTAATGTATCTGTCAGTGTCGACTTAGCTCAGAGGCTATCTCACTTTTGCTGTGAATTGGCAGAACAAGCACTTGAGTCGCACCAAGAACAAGAATGCCTTGCGTACTTAAAGCGTGCTAAACGCCATAATGCGGATAACCCAAGAGTGAGCTTCTTACGAGCTCAATTAAGCATGCAGCAGGACAACTACACAGACGCCAAAAGGCACTTGTTAATCATGTCCCAACAAGATGTGCAGTTAGTACCTGAAATGATCCAACCGCTGCATTTATGCTTTACTAAACTTGCAGATATAGACGGGTGGCAAGCTTGGTTAAGTCAAGCCATGTCCCAAAATCCAAGTACTAGTTTGTTATTAGCTCAGGCTCATGAAATAGGCCAGCAAAATAATTCTGACGCAGCGGCCTATGTGACAGAAAAACTTCGCCAAAGACCTTCTCTAAAGGGCTTCAACTACCTCATTGACCTGCATATGCAGTGGGCATCTGATAATGCTAAAGACAGTTTACAGGTGCTTAAAGGCCTTACAGTGGCCCTACAAAATAGTAAGCCGCAGTATCGTTGTAGGCAATGTGGTTTTGCCGGAAACTCCATGCACTGGCAATGCCCTAGTTGTCACCAGTGGGATACCACCAAGCCAATTTACGGATTAGAAGGAGAGTAACTTGAAGCAAGATTCACCCATTGTTGTGGCTTTAGATTATCAGTCTGCAGACCAAGCCATTGCTATGGCACAGCAGTTAGATCCAACGCGCTGCCGTCTAAAAGTAGGTAAAGAGCTGTTTACTGCTGCTGGTCCACAGTTAGTGGACCAACTCCAAAAAAGTGGCTTTGAGATATTCCTAGACCTTAAGTTTCACGATATTCCTAACACCGTTGCCAAAGCGGTCTTGGTCGCAGCGCGTATGGGAGTATGGATGGTTAATGTGCACGCCAGTGGCGGTGCAGAGATGATGCAAACGACTCGATCTGCACTTAAAGACAAAGGGGGTCATCAGCCCTTATTGATTGCGGTAACAGTACTAACCAGCATGGACGCTGCGGGTTTAAAAGCGACTGGCATAGACCAGTCTCCATCTGAGCGAGTTCTTTCCCTGGCTCACTTAAGTCAAGACTCTAGTTTTGACGGTGTTGTTTGTTCAGCCCAAGAGGCGGCGTTATTGAAGTATGAGTTAGGTAAAGAGTTTAAACTAATTACGCCAGGTATACGGCCACATTTTGCTGTGGCTGGGGATCAAAAACGTATCATGACGCCTGCTCAAGCTATCGCTGCCGGTAGTGACTACCTGGTCATTGGCAGACCTATTACTCAAGCCGATAATCCAATGAAAGCCTTGGAGCTGATTGAAAAAGAACTTGCCTAGCCAAGGATTAATGGTCTTAACCAGCACTTCTATTATTTTGTGCTAGGCTTAGTTTGTCTCAAGGAATTAGAGGCTCACTTTTTTAATCAAGGAATAGATCATGAAGCTAACTCGTCAAATAGCCTTGCTGCTATTAACCACTGCCATTACCTTAGGGTCCTTTTCACCCTTTTCCCTAGCTGAAACCACATTACCTATTAATATTAATACAGCCACTGCTGTTGAACTTGCCGAGGCCTTAGATGGCGTAGGCGAGGTTAGGGCTGCTGCTATTATCGCATTGCGTGAGAAACTTGGCGGATTCGTTAACCTAGAACAATTGCTTGAAATCAACGGCATAGGCGTGGCTATGCTGTCACGCATTAGTTCTATAATCGTGCTAGAGTAGGCAATATTCACTGTATGATGGATGTGGTGACCGTGCAGTTAGGTCACTACACCTGTCCCGTAGTAACAGCAATAGTTGTTACTTATTCACAAGGACATCAACAATGGCCATGACATGGCACGGTTTGTTAGCTGATCAGCGTTTTGGCAAGCCCTATACCGAAGAGCACCACCAAGGCCGCACTCCATTTCACAAAGATTATGATAGGTTGATATTCTCCAGTGCGTTTCGGCGTATGGGGCACAAAACTCAAGTCCACTCATTGTCTCATAATGACCACGTACACAATCGCTTAACTCATAGTTTAGAGGTGTCTAGCGTTGGTCGCAGCTTGGGTATTCAAGTAGGCCACAGTTTAAAAAATCAATCCCATTGGCCAGGTTGGATAGAACCTCATGACCTAGGAGCTATCGTGCAATCGGCGTGTTTAGCCCACGATATAGGCAATCCACCGTTTGGTCATTTTGGTGAGAGTTCAATTCGTCACTGGTTTGCTAGCTATGCTCAACAGGGAGGAATGGGTCAGTTAAGTTCTGCGGAGCAGGCTGATCTACTTAATTTTGAAGGTAATGCCCAAGGGTTACGAACCCTTACTCAGCTCGAATATCATCAGTTTGATGGTGGAATGCGCCTCACCTACGCTACCTTGGGAAGTTTTCTTAAATACCCATGGTTATCAAATTCAACGAAGTGTGAGCAGAAGTTTAAGTTTGGCGCCTTACAGTCAGAAAAGCATATTTTAGCTGATATTGCTGGTCGTTTAGGTTTGTTGCAGCAGGCAGATTTTCAATGGTGCCGTCATCCATTGGTCTATTTAATGGAAGCTGCTGATGATATTTGTTACGCCATAATTGACTTAGAAGATGGTGTAGAGCTAGGTATTATTGATGAACAGGACGTATTGGAATTGTTATCTCCAATTACAGGCCCCTTAGCAGTTCCTCAACGTACTGCTATGGTGGACGCATATTATTCCACTCGTCGCTTGGCTTTATTGCGCGGCAAGGTTATTGATTATCTTGTGCAGTCTGCAGCCCATGCTTTTATGCAGCATATACCAGCCTTATTGGAAGGGCAGTTAGAGGGTGATTTAATTTCCCATTGCGACCCTGTCACTCAGCAAATTATTGGTGATGCCAAAGCCTTAGCAAAAAACCGTATATTCTTAGCCCCGGAGCGCCACCGCACAGAGCTGGCAGCCTACTCGGTACTAGAGAAATTGCTAGATGGTTTTGTTCCTGCAGCGTTAGCTATAGATCAACAATCGGGTGATAAGCGGTTATCTTTTAAAGCAGAAAAACACCTTGCACTGATGGGCGCCCATCGTCCTGAGAAGGGAGCAACTGCCTATCAAGCCTTATGCTGTACGATGGATTTTATCGGTGGTATGACCGATAACTATGCTGTCGACCTTACACGCCAGCTTAGTGGGGAAATGAAATAAAACTCACTAGCTAGGTGCTATTGTTAAAATATAACCTAAGCTTAAGGGATAGATAAATAACGCAAGGACGCGTCGATGTCTGATAGTCCCTTATACACTCCTGTACCTCTTAAAAACGTCATTGCTTTGACAGACCAGTTGTTAGAAGTTGCTGCTATGGCTGGCGCCTCTGATTTACATTTGGAGCCTTTGTTCCAAAGTATGCGCATACGCATGCGAGTTGATGGTCTTATGCAGTTGCTTAAGCCTCCATTTGACCAGCTCCCAGCAACCGCAGCGGACGCTATTGTAGTGCGTATAAAGCTACTATCAGAAATGGACATTAGTGAATCGCGTCGTCCGCAAGATGGCAGCTTTCAGTGGCAGCTGAACGATAAGCAGGTAGATATACGTTGTAGTAGTTTGGCAGGGCATTGGGGTGAGAAATTAGTATTGCGGTTGCAATGGCAGCAACAAAATATTGATATCTGCCAACAAGGCCTCTCACCCAAGCAGTTGCAAATTGTTAATCATCAGCTGAGTAAGCCCCAAGGTCTTATCCTAGTTACCGGCCCCACGGGCAGCGGTAAAACGATGTTTTTGTATAGCTGTTTAAAACAAATTCAAGCACCTCATATCAATACAGTTAGTGCAGAAGACCCAGTAGAAGTTGCACTAATAGATGTGCACCAAGTCGCAGTAAATAACGCTATTAATTTATCCTTCAGCCACATTCTAAGGGCCTTGCTACGTCAAGATCCTGATGTAATTATGCTTGGTGAGTTGCGTGATTTTGATAGCGCAGACGTTGCCTTAAAGGCTGCGCAAACAGGGCACCTACTGCTGACTTCGATGCATACAAGCAGCCTTAGCGAAGCCATGCACCGGTGCCATGGCTTAGGCGTGGATATGTTGTCCTTAAGTTACTGTTTGAGTTTGATTATTAACCAACGCCTGGTGCGTCGATTATGTACTCATTGCAAGCAGCCCATGACTAAGTTGCAGTTGGCGTCAATGGCCAGTGAAGAGTGGTTAGGGGCAGTGGCAACCTATGAACTTTGTTTCGGTGCAGTTGATCCATGCCTACCTATGGGCTGTGAGGCTTGTCATGGTGGCTACAGAGGGCGATTCGGAGTGTTTGATATCATGGTCATGGATCAGTCGAAACGTGACTCAGTGGCTCAGCGGCAAGTGCAGGAGCTAGAGTATGGGGCTGGGATTCGTCGCCAGGGTCTATGGCGCGTCCTTTCTGGGCATACGAGTATCGCTGAAGTGAATCGAGTGACTTGGTAATGTGGCGTTGGTGGTTGTGGTATGGGTTGGACGCTAAACATGTGCGAAGCAGTGGTGTGCGGCAGTGCTTGAGCAGGCAGTTATTGCGCTCTGAATTGGCGCTAGAGGGTATTCAACTAGATAGGGCCCAACATTTGTGGCCTTGGCAGCGTTCTTGGCCCAAACGGATTGATCATAAGCACCTACAGGCGTTGTTGGGGCAATGGTCTCAACTACTGTGTGCAGGATTACCTTTGTTGGCTTGTGTCACTTTGGTTCAGTTGGAACAGGCGTCAGGCCGTTTGCGATATGAACTTATACAGCTTCAAAGTACATTGCTGACTGGAGCCAGTTTTTCCCAATCTTTATCGCAAAGCCGAATATTTCCAACGACTATCGTGCAATTGGTTGCGGCTGGTGAAGCGAGTGGGGAATTGGCCGACCTGTTAACTCAAATACATCAACAGCACACACGGCAGGCAAATCTAAAGCGACGCTTTAAACGCAGTTTATTTATGCCTTTGGTGACCTTATTAAGCGGTTGGGCTGTGAGCATGCTGATTGTATATTGGGTGGTGCCCCAGGTGGCTAATTTATATGCTGTAGGGGCGTATGAGTTACCTGTTCTTACGCAGTGGTTGCTGAACTTCTCCCATACAGCCAAGGCGAGCATGGGAAGCTTGTTAGTAACGTTCATATTGGCTTATATGGGTTTGAAGTGGGTCTGGTCTATACCCAACATACGAGTGAAGTTAGAGTGGGCCCTGTGGCATGTTCCAGGACTTGGCCGTTTAATGTACCTGCACAGCCAGGCTGACGCGTTTTTAGTGCTTTCTCTCACCTTTAAGGCTGGCGTTCCGTTATTAGACTGCCTCATGTTAGCTGCCAATGGCAGCTCCTGGGAACATGTATCTAGAGATCTAAAAAATGCCATTATGGGGCTTCAGCAGGGTCAGAAATTAAGTCAAATCTTAACCAAAATGGCCTGGCAACCTCAAGCATTGCAGCTGATACGTATAGGAGAGGCTGCGGGTGACTTAGTATTGAGTTTTAGCCAATTACAGAGCTATTATGAGGCTCAGGTTATAAGCCAAAGTGAGTGGCTAGAACAATTATTGGAGCCTGTATTACTTATTTTGGTGGCCCTGTTTGTGGGATTTATTTTGGTGGCATTGTATCTTCCACTGTTTCAAATGGGGCAAATGATGTGACTGTACTAGAGTACTGATATAATGACCCTTGTTGTTTTTTAGTGGGTTGCGATTATGATAGTAGGCCTGACAGGTGGCATTGGCAGCGGTAAAAGCGCGGTGAGTGCCCAGCTGAAAGCTCTTGGCATTTTGGTGGTTGATGCTGACCAGGTTGCCAGAGATGTTGTGGTAGTGGGAAGTCCCGCACTCAACAGTATCGCTAAGCATTTTGGTAGTCAGATATTACTCCAAAATGGCGCCTTGGATCGCGCTGCTTTACGCCGAGAAATTTTTCTTGATAAAGCACAAAGGCAGTGGCTAGAGTCCCTTCTTCATCCACTTATAGGTGCTTCTATTGATGAGAAACTTACTGCTGCCTCCGGTATTTATGCTGTTTTGGAATCACCTTTATTATTAGAAACATCACAACATAAAAGTACAGATTTTGTTGTGGTAGTAGACACCAGTGAAGCGCTTCAACGAAAGCGGGCTTGTGAAAGAGACGGTAATACAATAGCCCAAATTGATGCAATTATTGATAGTCAAATGCCTCGGCAGAAACGCTTAGATAAGGCCCATTGGGTATTGGATAATCAGCAAGATCTAAGCCACCTTAGTGAACAAGTATTAGAATTACATCACCACCTTTGCCATACGATGGGAAACCAATTATGAGCCAGTATCCTTGCCCCCAGTGCCAAAAAACACTCACTTGGAACCCCATAAATCCCCATAGGCCTTTTTGTAGTGAGCGCTGTCAGCAAATTGACTTAGGCGCATGGGCGAGTGGAGACTATGCTATCGCTGGTGACGAATTGGAAAATGATTTTTCTAGTGCGTTGCTGGAATCAACAGATCAACAAGATTAGATCAAAAGTAAAAATTTAACCTTAACTTTTTCTGCAATAATCTGTGTTTGGACTATATTTAAGGGGTGTAGAAATAATCACAGGAGCGTGATGTGTTGTATGCCAAGGAGAGTCGTCTTAGTTCCGACGTTAAACGGATACACCTAGTTAAAGGTTTTTCTTTGCTCGAGTTATTACTTGTAGTCGCTCTGATCGGCATTTTGGCGGCTTTTGCAGTGCCTACCTATCAAACGTACCTGCAGAAAACGCGGTTTATGGAAGTGGTGCAGCACAGTCACGCCATACGTGTTGCTCAGTCGGCTTGTTTGTTGCAATCTGGGGATATCAGCGCCTGTGATACCTTTGGAGAGCTAGCTGTACCTGCTCCAAGCACCAGCGATAATACTCAAAGCGTTGGGCTATCCAGTACCAGTGGTATCATCACTGGTACTGGAGCCGCAGCAGCTGGCGGCTATACCTTTACACTCTCTCCCAGTATAAATAGCGATGGGTTATTAACTTACGCCTTGGGTGGTAGTTGCATTACGGCTGGATTTTGCAAGCCTTGATAGTAGTTAAATATGCTTAAACTAACGATTATCTACCGCATGTTTAGCTAGGTATTCGCCATAAGTACCGTGGAAATCAACCAGTGTCTGATGTTTTATTTCTAACACTCGAGTGGCTAATGAAGATACAAACTCGCGGTCATGACTTACAAAAATTAATGTACCATCGTAAGTCTTTAGTGCTTTGTTCAAAGACTCAATTGCTTCCATGTCTAAGTGGTTTGTTGGTTCGTCCATAATCAACACGTTAGTGTCTTGCATCATCAACTTACCGAATAATAGACGGTTCTTCTCGCCACCAGAACATACGGCTACTTTCTTTAAATAGTCGTCTGCAGTAAACAGCAAGCGACCTAGCATGCTTCTTACGGTAAGGTCGTCGTGTTTAGGTGTACGCCACTGAGAAATCCAATCAAATAAGGTTAAATCGTTGCCGAAATCAATAGTGCTGTCTTGTGGACAGTAACCAAGAACGGCATTTTCAGACCACTTGATGTCACCTGAATTGACTTTGAGTTGCTCCAATAAGCAGCGTAAAAAAGTGGTTTTACCCACACCATTTTCACCAATGACAGCAAGCTTTGAGCCTGCTTCTAGGATAAGTTCGCCATTATTAAATAAAGTCTCACCATCAAATCCATGGCTTAGCTTTTCTATTACCAATGCTTGGCGATGAAGCTTTTTGTGCGGTGTGAAACCAATATAAGGAGACACGCGACTTGATGCTATGACTTCATCTAGTTCTATTTTTTCTAATTTCTTTGCTCTAGAAGAGGCCTGCTTAGCTTTTGATGCGTTGGCAGAGAAACGTGCTACAAACTGCTGTAGCTCTGCACGTTCGGCGCTTTTCTTGGCATTTGATGAAAGTAGCTGTTCTTGTATTAAGTTAGACGCAGCTGTATAGGCTTCGTAGTTACCCGCATAGACCCGCAATTCGCCGTAGTCAATGTCGGCCATGTGGGTACACACGGAGTTTAAGAAATAGCGATCGTGAGAGATGATTATCATCGTGCTGCGACGCTGACTCAATACCTCGGTCAACCAATTAATAGTAGTAATATCAAGGTTGTTAGTAGGCTCGTCCAATAACAAAATATCAGGATCAGCAAACAAAGCCTGAGCCAACAGCACCCGAAGTTTCCAGCCTGGAGCTACTTGGGACATTAAACCCCAATGAAAAGACTCATCGATACCTGCTTGAGTCAGAATTTCTGCAGCACGGCTTTCGGCACTGTAGCCATCCATTTCAGCAAATTCAACCTCTAGCTCAGCCACCTTCATGCCATCTTCTTCGCTCATCTCTAGCTGACTATAAATGGCTTCACGGTCCTGTTTTACTTGCCACAGCTTGGCATCTCCCATGATTACCGCATCAATCACAGTGTATTCTTCAAAGGCAAATTGATCTTGGCTTAAGGTTCCAACGGTGTCATTGGGAGAGAAGGAAACATTTCCAGCAGATGGCGTTAGCTCACCACTGAGTATTTTCATGAAGGTGGACTTGCCACATCCGTTGGCTCCAATGAGGCCATAGCGATTGCCATTGCCAAACTTAGCTGAAATGTTTTCGAATAATGGCTTGGCGCCAAACTGCATGGTGATGTTTGCGGTAGTAATCAAGGGAATATGCTATTTGCTGGTAGTGAAATTAGGGCGCGTAGTCTACCAGCTTGATGCCTGTCAGGTCTAACATAACCATCCTTTTAATTCTGCTTCGTCCACTAATGGCTCAAGTAACTCCCAAAGCTGTGGGCAGCCCATTTTTATTCGGCTACCATTTACGGTCTTCACTTGTTCCTTAGTGATGCCATGGCTTTGCCAACTGTGGCCTTGGTCATTTAGATTATGTATCAATGGTAATGCGCGGTCTAACGCTTTAGCAAAGCGTGCATCGGCACTTTTAGCTGCTTCAAACTCATGCCACAGGGCAATGTATTCATCCCCTATGCTGTTAGGTAACATGCCTAGAATGCGTTGTGTGGCGGCAGCCTCTGCTTGTTCGTGCTCGGTGCCCACTGCGTCATATACAATGACGTCGCCCGTATCAATTTCACATAAATCATGGATCAAGAGCATGCGTAATACACGATTAATATCAACAGGTTGTGCTGCGTAGTCTTTCAGGACCAGTGCAGTTAGGGTGACTTGCCATGAGTGCTCGGCGGAGTTTTCATAACGCTCCATGCCCAATGGACGGGTTTTTCTGAGTACTGCTTTAAGTTGATCAACTTCTTTCACAAAATCGATAATTTGTATGAGTTCCTGCACAGTTATCCCTTTTATCCCTTAGGTGTTTTGTTTACAAAGGCATTGAGTCCGCGTTGAGTCTCGTCATCCATCAAATTGTTAACCATATGCTCACTGGCATACTCATAGGCTTGTTCTAATGGCATACTCAACTGAGGGTAAAACATAGCTTTGCCTGTGCGTACAGCAGCCTGGGCCTTCTGGCTTATTTTTCTGGCCATTTCCCGTGTAGCGGCCGCGAGTTCATCATCTGCAACCACGCGATTGATTAAACCTAGACTTTGAGCCTTGGGGGCACTGATAAACTCACCTGTTAACAACATTTCCATGGCCTGCTTTGGATGAATATTGCGACTAAGAGCGACTGCTGGGGTAGAGCAGAAAAGGCCTAAGTTAATACCGGAGACTGCAAAGCGAGCACCTTCAGATGAAATAGCAAGGTCGCAGCTGGCTACTAATTGGCAACCAGCTGCTGTCGCCACACCTTGTACTTGGGCAATCACTGGAATGGGACATTCCACTATTGATTGCATAAGTTGGCTGCACTGGTGAAATAACGCTTGGTAATAATCTTGCTCTGCAGTGGCCTGCATTTGTTTGAGATCATGTCCTGCACAAAAGGCTTTACCAGTGGCCTTGATAATAATGCAGGTAAGGTCATCGTGTTTGGCCTGATTAATGGCCATCTGCAGATGGTGCATCATCTCTTGAGACAAAGCGTTGAAATTGGCAGGGCGGTTGAGTGTAATTTCTAGCCACTGATTATGGTGTTCTACGATGATGTAGGGTTGTTGATCCTGGAACATAAACTAGATTCCTTTAGTTCTTTACAGTGCCTTTATGGGTTGATTTGACGATCAACCCATAAAGCGAGCTTGTGTTGCATGCTAGGTTGGGAAACCTCATTTACTGGCAGTGGCTGAATTAGTTTATCGTGCACCAGCAGCCTGTAAATATACTCTATCTTATTAGCTGCAGAATCGGTGGCTTCAAATTGGGCAACGCCGCGCTTATTGGCGTATACGGTGCCCAGAGTGATCGCTCTTTTTAGGAGTTCTTTTTCATTCTTGAGTTTTTTCATCGTCCGTTTCGCTTCGATAGGTTGAAAAGCTTGGAGATCCAGTGTTATTTATTCACTGCAGTATTTAGCCACTGCTCGAATTGTTGCTTTGGCAATGCTCCGTTGAGTTGATCTACGACCTTACCATTTTTAAATACCATTAAGGTAGGAATGCTACGTATATTGAATTGAGACCCCAGCATTTTTTCGGCTTCGGTATCTACTTTTACAAAACGCAGGTGATCTGACTGTATTTGGGCTACTTGTTCAAATACGGGTGCAAAACCAACACAAGGACCACACCATGGCGCCCAAAAATCAACCACAACAGGTTTGTCACCTCGGATAATAGTGTTGAAATTAGCGCTGGTGCCAGCAACAGGTTTGCCAGAAAACAAAGCCTCTTTACAAGCACCGCAACTAGGGTCTTCATTAACCCGTTCTGCAGGCAAGCGATTGTTTTTTTGGCAATGGGGGCAGCGGCTGATAATAGTGGACATCGGATTAGGCTCTAATAAATATTATTTAGTTAATTCTAATATGACGTCAAACGCTGCAATTTCAAGGCTTGGCTAAGGATTTATTCGTATGTGCAGTGGTAAGCTGTTTGGCGTACAACTTTAACCTCGAAGCTGCTATTCGCTTCTACTTCAAACTGATCACCGTTAGTAAAGGTATTCCAGCTGCTAGTGCCGGGTAATTTAACTTCAAGCTCTCCATCGATGATGGTCATGACTTCATATTGGCTAGTGCCAAAGGTAAATTCGCCTATATCCATTACGCCTACTGTAGTCGATAAGGTTTTGCCTTGAAAGGCGATAGATTTAACATTATCGTCGAAGTAAGAATTGACTGAAAGCATGGCATTATTCTCTTATTGTAAAATTGAAAAAACACATCTTGCCTTATTTAATGCTTGAATCATAGACCAAATAACGACTATCCAGTTAGGTTTTCAAAACCTTTAAGCACATTAACGGTATTGGTACCAATCTCTTCTACAGCATACCCACCTTCCATAATAAACACGGTGGGCAAGCCCATGGTGGCGATGGTTTGGCCCATATCTATAAAGTCATCACTTTTGAGTTTAAAAAAACTGATTGGATCGTTCTCAAAGGTATCCACTCCCAAAGAAACCACAATAGCGTCTGCTCCGTAGCTAAGTATGTTTGTTACCGCTCTGCACAGTGCTGCGCGCCATATCGAGTAGGGCGTACCACGTGGTAGGGGAATGTTAAGGTTGAAGCCTTCGCCAGGGCCTTCGCCCGTTTCATCGGAAAATCCCAAAAAATATGGAAAAGCCACCATAGGATCGCCGTGGATAGAGCAAAACAACACGTCATCACGTTGGTAGAATATATCTTGGGTACCATTACCATGGTGAAAATCCACATCTAAAATAGCCACTTTTTTAGCGCCATCATAACGTAGTTTTTGAGCGGCTATGGCTGCATTATTGATGAAACAGTAACCACCATATTGGTCGTTTGATGCATGATGCCCGGGTGGGCGACAAAGAGCAAAGGCACTATTTTCACCCTGATTCAATAGTTCTGCAGCAGACAAAGCCACTTTAGCCGAAACCCATGCGGCTTCTGCGGTACCGTCACTAATGCTTGTCTCACCAGCTAAGCTGTAATAGCCCAATTGGCCCTCAATATTTCTTGGAATTCGTTGGCTAGGCATAGAGCGAGAAGGCCAAACATTAGGGATAGCCTCGCCCTGATTACCGGCGTTTATCCAACGTTGCCATACCGTGTCTAAAAAGGTCAGGTAGCCTGGGTCGTGTATGCTTTCTACAAGGCTGCGTGGCCACTGGCTAGGGGGAATTACGTCTCCTAACTGTTGAGACTCAATTGCGGCTAAAACATAATCTGCTCGTTGAGGGCACTCAAAAGGGGTAACCAATTGGCCTCCGGTGAGTTCTGTTTTAGGATTGCGCAAAATGTGATCGGAGGAGTAAACAGTTTTCATATGAGGGCGCTTTGAATTATCTTGATTCAGATAGTAGCGGTAATCTGTACTTTAAGTCTATGGCTCTTTAGCTCAGAAAATTATGTTGTATGGTTTTAAATAGAGCAAAAATGGTTGGTTTTGCTTCAATTCTAGGTGTGAGTTGATGGGGGTGTTTGAGATAAATAACGATGAATTAACAGCGCTAAGGCGCCCAATACTAAACCCCAAAAGGCGCTGCCGATACCCCACATAGCTACACCAGAAGCTGTGGTGACTAAAGTAATCACGGCCGGAATTCTCTCTACTTCCTTAGCGAGTGAGGTGGTTAGGCTACTGCTTATAGTACTTAGTAGCGCCAAACCGGCGATAGTGGCTACCAGTGCTTGGGGCATGCTGTTGAACAAGCCTGTTAAGCTAGCTGCAAACACTCCAGTAGCTACAATAAATAAACCAGCCCAAACTGCAGACCGATACCTTTGTTTTGGATCTACGTCGACATCTTTACCCATACAAATAGCTGCCATAATGGCCGCAAGATTAAAGGCGAAACCGCCAAATGGTGCCATAAGAACACCAGTGATCCCTGTCCACGTTATCATTGGACCTGCTGGGGCATCATAACCGTGACTGCGTAATACCACTATTCCAGGTACGTTTTGTGAAGCCATAGTAACGATAAGTAGTGGAATAGCAACACTAATAGTGGTCGATAAAGACCACTCTGGTGTGGTCCACATTGGGCTTGAAATGTGCAAACTTACGTCTTGCCAAATCATTAAATTTTGCAAGGAAGCCACAAAACCGCCCACGATCAAGGTCACCATAACGGCAAGTCTTGGCCAAATTACACGGCTGATAAAGAAAGTCACCATCATGGATAAAACTAAGGAGAATTGAGATTCTAAGGACATGATCATCTGTATAGCAAAAGGTATTAAAACCCCTGCCAACATCGCTGCAGCGATAGATTGCGGTAGGTAAGACATGATGCGATCAAACCAGCCAGATAGCCCTATTAAGGTGATTAATACAGAGCATACTATAAAGGCACCGATGGCTTCGGCCAAAGGCACTCCTGCTAAACTAGTCACCAAAATTGCAGCGCCTGGGGTAGACCATGCTGTAAGAATGGGTTGTTTATAAAATAGTGACAGGCCTATGGTAGATAATCCCATTCCTATACCCAAGGCCCAGAACCAGCTGGTTACGATGGCATCACTAGCACCGGTACTGTTGACAGCCTGAAAAATGATGGCGGCAGAGCTAGTGTAGCCGACTAGGGGCGCAATAAAGCCCGCGCTTATGTGGGCAGGATTAAAGTAGCGGCCAAAGAAATTACCTGCGCTCATGGGTTAAAGAAGTTTTAGTTCGTAATGACGCTTTTCAAACTCTATAGTGTCACCACTAACCATTTTACGGCTTTTGCGAGTTTCTACATCGCCGTTAACTTTAACTAAACCTTCGCCAATTCTTTTCTTGGCTTCGCCGCCACTGCCTACAATAGATTCAAA
>TARA_B110000211_G_scaffold46695_1_pt1 | contig 16467 bp, 13 predicted proteins | sample TARA_B110000211 | Tara Oceans TARA_B110000211 (sample SAMEA4397516) | marine metagenome | biome: Polar Biome; feature: [DCM] deep chlorophyll maximum layer (ENVO:01000326); material: water (ENVO:00002006), including particulate matter (ENVO:01000060) such as... | depth 30 m
ATATATATATTCTCTATGATTCTATTTAATTAAGATGGTTGTAACTGCTTCAACTATGTCTTCGGTCGAAGTGTAATAAGCCTTTTCGAGTACTCTTGAAGTTGGTGCAGGGGCATCAGGTAAAGCAACCCTAAATGGTGGGTTACTTAAACAATTGGTAGGCAATCTTTGAACTACGCTAGCGATGATTTCAGCCGAAAATCCACCCGACAAAGTGCCTGAATCAACTACTAATAAATTCTTTGTTTTTTTAACGGAATCAACAATGACTTTAGAATCAAACGGATTTAATACTCTTACATCGATGACTTCGGCTAATACACCTTGGCTTTCTAGGGATTTGGCCGCCTCTCTTGCCAACAAGGAAGAGTGGCCTGAGGCAACAATAGTTATATCACTCCCGATTACACTCACTACCGGTCCTTGTGTTGTTAACTCAAGTTCAATAACGGGAGGCAAATCATCTACTTGGTCATATAACCACCTGTCATCAATATACATCACAGGATCATTGCATAATACTGATGCAATCAATAAGTCACGCGCATCAGCTACAGTTGATGGCATGACTACACGAAGCCCTGGGACATGGGCAAACCATGCGTGTAATGCTTGCGAATGCTGAGCTCCCTGCTCTCCTCCACGATTTATAATACTACGAACGGTTACACTGGGATGAGATTGACCTCCCAGCATGTGTGACCACTTTGCTGCTTGATTAACTATCGCATCCATTGCGTATAGCATAAAATCCATGCGAGGGTGCACTACGATAGGCCTCATTCCTGCCAAAGACGCACCAACAGCGGCTCCTGTACACGCTGACTCAGAAACTGGAGTATCAATCACACGTTCTACACCAAACTTTTTGTCTAAGTCAGTCATAGAGTTTCCTACATACCAAGGGCTCCATAAGCCCTGACCTATGACAAACACCTCCGGATAGTTTTCTAATAGATATTCAAAAGCTGCCAATATTGCAGTACCATAATTATGGTTTTCAGTTTTCATTTATTTTTACTCATATACATATTTTAAAGTTGAATCAAGGGGAGGGTACGGGTCATTAATGGCTTTATCCCAAGCAACCTGGATATCATTATCAAGCTTATCACTTAGACTCTTTTCTTCTTCTTCAGTCCATATACCGGCATTAATCATTGATTCTGACAAGCGCATAACTGGATCTCTTGCCTTCCAATTATCGATATCATCTAAGGATCGATCTACACCTACGTCGACATCGTCTCGCCAGTCAACATGCCCATACCACCTATAGGTTACCAACTCTATCAATCCAGGCCCTTTTCCATCCCGGATGTCATCTAACAGCTCACGAGAAGCACTAGCCACAGCAACTACATCATTACCATCTACCAATTTATAAGGTATATCATTAGCTATAGCAAATCTGGAGATCATATCACTCGGCTGACGCAACGAGATGTGCATATGACTAGCAAATAAGTTATTTTCAATAACAAATAAAATAGGTGCTTTTTGCATCTTAGCTAAATTAAAGGATTCATGAACAATACCCTCTTCAACTGCTCCATCTCCAATATATGCAACCCCAACATCACGAGTTTTTTGCATCTTAGCAGCCATTGCTGCTCCTACAGCTAAGGCAACGGTGCCAGCAACAATGGGCACAGAACCATAGAACCCATTTGGCTGGTCGTATAAATGCATAGAGCCACCCATGCCTTTTGAAAAACCAGTTTCCTTGCCTAATACTTCGGCAAACAAACGATAAAAGTTCGGATTTAATGAGAGTAAATGCGAGTGAGATCTATGCGCTCCAAAAACGCGGTCTGTTTTTTTCAAATTTTGTGAGACTCCAACAGCTATCGCTTCTTGGCCAGCACCAAGGTGAACTGGGCCACCGATAAGACCTTTTTTTCTTCCAAAGGCCAACTGATGCTCAGTTTTTCTAATCAGGCACATTAGCTCCAACATGCCCCTCAGTGTATCACTATCATTATTAGCAATTGATATTGGACCGTGGTGGCTTTTAGGTTCAGATAATTCTTTTAAATCGTTTCTCATTATTACTCGCGCCTTGCAAAATGTTATTGCATATTAATAAAGCATTGAAGATGGAATTTTTTAAAACTTTTCAACAATTTCATTTTCGATCATAATATCACTTCCAATTATCCTATTGAGTTGATCAATATAATTTAGAATCTCATCTGTATGATGACCGTTATTGATGAGTGTATTCATGTCTTTATTAGAAAAAGGTTGGTTTTTATAGGATATTCCAAATTGGGAGACCGTAAAGTCATTTAACCATTTCCTATTATCAGGAGCTTCTCTTCTAAAAATCTTCCATTTATAAAATACGAGATAATAAACACTAGACACAAATTTAAACCAAATATTTTTTTTGGCCAAAGCTCGGTAAACAGAACTGGAATAAACACTACCTAAAGTCGGATACATAAATTCTTGATATTTATGTCTTTTAGAGTGAAAAAGTGACATACGGTTGTAGATTGCAAATGAATCACAAAACTCAACTTTAAAGCACGCACTAATAATAATTTCATCATTAGTCTTCAATCTAAAAATTGAGTTTCGATGAGCCAACTTTAAATCGTCAAACAAATAGGTCTTTATGTCACCACTAGGCAAAATGACGTCTACCGACTCAATAACATCTTTTATCTCATCACCATAAGCACCCGCATTCATAAATACTCCGGCACCTACTGTGCCGGGAATACCCTCAAGACCTTCGAAACCTTTGGCGCTGAGAGAAAGTGCATACCTAGAAAGGACAGGCAAAAGGACACCACAATCAGCAGTAATAAGGCAAGAATCAGCGGTATAATATAGCGAGTTTATTTTTGTTGTAGAGATGAGAATGCCATAATCAATGTCATCTAAGAAAATAAGGTTGGAAGTTTCACCTACGACCTTAAAATTCAAACCAGCTTCTCTAATCCAACTAATACAAATAGAAAGGGTATATTTACTATCAGGAAACACTATCACATCAGTGATTCCTCCAGTTTTAAACCAAGAAAACTGAGAGAGTGGAACATTTGAAGAAAACTCAATAGACTTAGACGATAACCAAGCCAATAAGTCTTTAAGATCGGGGATTTTATTCATAAATTCACTTTATAGAGATAAAAAAATAAATACATTGGGAATGAGAAACCTACTAGCTGATAAAGTCTTTAATAATCCTTTCCATCTGAGAGGTGCTATTTTCTATACTCCACTTCTTCACAGCTTGAATATTATGCTCACCCATCTTTTTACGAAGCTCTACATCATCCACTAATGTACAAATAGCTGAAGAAAATCCTTCGATATCATTAGGGTCAAGAGAAAAACCAGTTACGCCATTAACTGAATAGTCTTTAATGCCTTGAATATTAGAAGTCACAATAGGTAGTCCTGATGCCATTGCTTCTAAAGGAGCTATTCCAAGACCCTCTCTCTTGGATGGATGGGCAAAGATATCAGATACTTTTAACAGCTCCGGAATATCATAACGCAACCCAATAAAGCTTACGCTGCTACTAATATTAAGTTTTTCAGCAAGCTCTTCCAAAAAGCCTAACCGATCACCAATCCCACAAATTACATATTTTATTCTAGGATTATTAGCGACTGCAACTGCTTCAATCATAGCCTCATGATTTTTACGAGTCATTAATTCTCCTGCGGATAAAATCAATATATCATCTGAACCAACACCAAGCTCTTTGCGTTTTCCCACAACGTCAACACAAACATCATCGTATTTAGCCAAATCAAACCCTATCCCATCGATATGGCGAACCTGGTTGCCAGGAAAATGTCTTTTTGTAAATTCAAAATCTTCTAAATTAATCATAACCATAAGGTCTGTCAGGTAAGAACATAATTTTTCAACTGGGTAATATATCCAATTTAATGTGGGAGCTCCTTTGAAAAAGTGATAGCCGTGCGCTAAATATAATACCCTAAGCCCCTTTTTACGAAATTTAGCAGAAGCTAAGCGAGTAATAACTCCCATAACAGGTTCATTAGTCCATACCAAATCATAATCGGATTTTTTTATTATTGACTGAAGTTCTTTATACCCTTTGAAATTTCCGCTCGAATAAGGAGACCGTTCTGAGGATATATGAAAATAGTTAGAGTTTTCAGGTAAGCTATCACGAATTATTTTTTCATATCCTTCTGCTTTATACTCATCTGCTGAAGAGCACGCAACATCTATTTGATAATTTTTAGTTGTCAAAAACTTGATGTGGGGTAATATAAATAAATACATCATAACGTCTGTAGAAGTTATCAAAATTCTTTTCATGTAATAAAATCCTAAGGTTTGTAGTGGTCAGATATAATTGGCCACAGTATAAAAGAAAAATTGTACTTAGCCACTGCCTTATTTGGTGGCAAGCCAACGTTATGTTGGTGCGGCCTGCGCTGGTTGTAATATTCAACGATATTTTGAGTAAGAGACCTTGGCCTCGTTAAAACTTGAATATCCCTTTGTGGGTGCCCATTCGGTCTTTAAACTTCTAAAAAAAAGTCCATCTGCAGTCCCTCCGGCAATTTCCAAGACGACTCATGCTTTGTTTTATCTTTAGCCGCCACTGGTTCTAGCGAAAAGTCATGCTTGTACTTTACTGCCTTGGACCGAATAAAACACGACTCCGTTTGGCTATCCACGTAATTTGTCGGCCATATTTAGGGCTTGCTTCGTTACGTTGCTATCGAGTGATCTAGATAGCGCCCAACCAATGGGCTTTCGAGGAAAAAACATAGCGTCCGTTAAGTTCCAGCGCTGCCCTGCCCAAATATAGGTCTCAAAGTCGCCCGGTAATCCCCCCGTTTTGGCCATGGTGGAAATACCCACATTTATTATTCTGACAACAGCGATGTCCGTGTAATTTTGATCGCCCACTAGTTGTGATGCTTCTGGTCTAAATTCAGGACTAAAAGTAGGTCTTGTACATTTTTCATGTACTCACCTTAATCAATCAAAGATGATAATGACACCTCTTGTTAGGTGGCAAATTTACTGTATCACTACATCCTCATATAATTATAAAATTTAAATATTTATAAGTTAATAACCTAAATATCTTAATTAAAATATTTAATAATTTATTTTTTTAGGACGACTCATTAATTTAACTAAACCTACAATAAAGATCAATATTAAAATACTTAAAACTGACTCTTTGTTAAATATCTTCATTATAGATCCACGTGGAGCCATAAATAGATTTTCAAGATACAAAAATCCAATATAGAATAAAATTACATTTTTATACATTTTATTAATTAGATATGTCGCTAGAAAAATCATAATCGCAGTCAAAATAAATATGATGGTCATAGATCCTTCTGAAAACTCATAAAATTCCGCTCCCATAGCGGTACCTATTGTAGACCCTCGGTAAAGCTTTTCAGGTTCTAAAATAAAAATCAAGTGTTGTGCCAAGTAATTTTTATCCTGAATTCCAGCATATGAATAGTTTTTTACAAAAGAAAAAACACCTTCAGCATATCCAAACAAAAACGGAATACTATTAAAGAAATCATCCTTAATTTCAATTGTGTAAGCAATAACGCCAATGCTCCCAGAAGTAGACGTTATTTTATTTATAATAAGTTCTAAAAATGAGATATCTGAAAATGAATCAGTTAAGCTTCCGCCAAATCTTGTTGATCCAACCATAACTGCAATAATAAATAATAATAAAAAAGAAGGAAAAACAACTTTAATTTTTAAATTATTAAAAAATTTAGAGTAAATAAAAATTAACACAATAAATACAAATATTGACTCACCTCTTGCACCAGTCGCCGCCTGCAAAACAAAAGGAATCATAACAAGCGAGGAATATTTAATGTACTCTATTTTGGATCGGCATTGATAAAGTATCACACACGAAGTTACCTTGAATAATAAATCAATCATTTTAAAAAATTGAAAAATTACAGAGTCACCACCACCTAGATGCATTACATTTACATATCCAAATGATTTGACACTAAATAATAAATAAATCCCCCTAAAAGTCATTGAAATTAATAATAAAATGAAAATTAATTTCATTGGAAAATGAATATTAGATAAGGGCGATAGAGGAAAAAACTCTGTCAGTTTTTTATGACCAAAAAAATATATACCAGTCAACCAACCTACAGAAGAACCCAAAGTCATCGAAATAAGAACCTGGTACGTTAAAATTAACGATTCATCTGACACTATCTGTTCGATACCATCACTCAACATAATCCTATTTCCTGGCGGGAAACTGTATATATCAAAAAAGGAAAATACTGGTATCGCGATATTGAAGAGAAATATAAAAAATAAAAAAATTTGATAAAAATTAAAGAATTTATCATAAAATGATATTAATGCGCATTGGAAAAAAACAAAAAATAATATAGCTTCTAATGTTTCAAGCGATAAATTAAAAATATAAAATAACAAAATCATAACGAAAAAAATAAATAACTGTAGACAAATTAATACAGGCGATAAGATTTTTTTTGAAATTGGATTATCCACTTAATACACCATATTTGTACTATTTTTTAATAATTTCAAACTTTTAATAACTTCGACTAATTCAAAAATTGTTTCAGGAACTATTATTTTTTCAGGAAAACTGTACATCGATCTCAAACTAGAAACGAGAGCATCCGCATTTAACATTTCCAATTCGAGTATTTTGTACAAAAATATAACATATGGCTGTTTACCATAGAGAATTTTTGGAGTGAATGCTGCAGTTGAGAAAAAACTCATAAGTACGTGATCATCAGAAATTTTATTTTGGCATTCCATTTCCCACATATTTTCACATTCATCTAAAACACATAAATGTTTGTAGTGTTTTATTTCTATTTTTTCAATCGGATGTGTACGATAGATAAAGTCTCCTTTGTTTAATGTATTCATAGCTGTATCAACGATAATTTTGCATTTTATTTCAAAATCAATACTGGCACTTTTAGGCCTCATCATTAAGTCCCTTAAGCCATAGTAAGGTACGCCAAGATATACGAATTTATGAATATCATATACATCAGATTCTTTGTATTTGAATATGGAATTATAAATATAACTATTTATCATTTTATGTTGAGGCATTTTTATTATTATTTTTGATGGGCCACACAACATCTCGGGACTATAAAGGGCTTGGCCTTTTATATCAGCAAAGAAATAGCTCCCAAAAGGTGTTTTACTTATCAAACGAAATAAAAAAGATCTCCTAGTTATTTCGAGCGTACGACCGGTGTATGAACTCAACCCATCCTCGATGAGGTATACATCAGAATTCTTATTGAATCTTGAAAACAATGAAGCATATAATTGATTTTGACAAAATATCTTATTATAAACTTTATACTTAAGTGAAAAATTAGTTTCCGATAAACATATTTTTTTTAAAAAAATAGTTGGGAACAACATAATACCTGTTAAATAAATTAAATTTTTATTATTAATAAATGGGAAATCATAAACGTTATCAAAAACCTTACTTTCTTTTATCATCTTTGACAATTCTTTTATATCATCTGTTTGTTGAAATATTACAATATCTCTATTACCGTCTAATTTTTCAGTGTCGCTGGATACCATATTAATTGCGTTTAAAATTGCATATTGAGTAGAGCAGACAAATAAAGTATTCTTGCTTTTCATTTTTAGAAACTTTTATAGTTAAAGTTTGATATTTTCGAGAGATGGCGATTACCCATTGAATAAAAATCTAAATACTTAGCATTTCTTTAATAAATCCAATACTTTTATTTCGTTCAAAATCTATTTTTTTATTTATTTTTAGCCAATCTATTTGTCTTTCCAATTTAATTTTAGAACTAGAGGTATATATGCAGTCTTCCAAATTAAATAAGTTCAGAAGATTGTAGATCCGAGTAGGAGCATCAGTGAGGCAAACATAGAATTTTTTATTATATAAAATTGAAAAAGCACTACCGTGAAACGAATCTGTAACGACAAGTTCGGCATTTTTTATTAACCCAACAAACTCTCTTGGCCCTGCTGTTAGCTCTAACCTTCCTCTCAAAAACCCTCCAAGTGGAAATGGTATTGTTATGATTTTATACCCTGTCGCACGAGATAATGATTTAGCAGTTTTTATTAAAAAAGACGATACTGTGGTTTGATAAACTAAAATATATTTGTATTTTATTTTTGGAAAACTAGCGATTTCATCCCACTCATTTGCATTCAACAACATTGTTGGATCTAAAACCAAATTTGCCGGTTTATTCAGAAGATTTTCTATATTTTTTACTCCAGATACCTCACGCATGTTAAAAACAGAAAAATCACTTAACAATTCTTTATACTTTTTCTTCAAAGAGTTTGGTATATTTTCAAATCCAAAACTAGCGGCATAGCTCATTTTTTTTTCTGAAGCTTTTACAAAATCAAAATAATATGAGGGGTCGAGATCAGTTATTGAGTCATTCCAAACTTGATCACTTCCAACTATAAACGCATCATAATTTTTTTCTATGCCTTCTAAATCAACAATATTTAGTTTTGGAGTCGTATTAATGAGAGTCCTAAACTCATCGAATTTTTTTCTTCTGGGCTTCCTAATTATTGAATATACAATTCCTAAAAAAAACCGGATTAACCCTTTTCTTTTTAGGGCTGCAATTCCGTAAGGAGTGTCCATATATCTACATTGATAATTTAGTACATCATTTGCAGCACCATTTTTTATCAACGTTCTATGTAATGCATAACACTGCAGGGATGCTCCATAGTTTTCTGCATTTTGGAAAGTCAATGTGGCTGTTTTTTTAAAGCTTTTCATTGCTCTAAGGTCCTTATAATATTGTGCTATTTAACTCGCAGGTGGGTCATATCTCTTAAAATAAATATTTCCCAAGAATAATAATATTTTTACTTAATTACGTTATTTATTTTTTTGATTCTAATTGACTTAAGCAATTTAACACCTATTTTAAAAATATATTTTTTGGGTTTATTGACTTTATTTGGATAAAAAACACCTTCTTTCCATCTTTAAAAAAAATATTCGAAAGAGTCAAAGAAAGAAATAAAGTAACAACTGTGGCTGTTGCTGCTCCAGCAATTCCTAATTTTTTTATTAAAATAAAATTCAACAAAACATTAATAAAAATCGCAATTATTTGTGAAATCATCAATACTTTTGTATTTCCAGTAATCGTATAGTGACTGCTTCTAAAAATAGAACTATACATAAAAAATCCACCTATAAGAAGAATGAAAAAAATATCTAAACTTTCAAAGTAAGCGGTACTTAAAAAATAATTGAAAAAAAATGGCGCCAAAAAAACCGAAAAAGCAGCCCCAAAAAAATACAACCATACAGAAAAAGATGATAGTAGTTGATACCTTTTATAATAAAAATTACGATTTAATTTATACAGTTCTAACATTTTTGGATACACTGATATTTGTATTGGTATAATGGCAATTAAAACGACTGACATCATTTGAGAAGCTATGGAATAAATTCCAACTTGCTCTATACCCAGCATAGATCCAATCATAATTTGGTCAGTACGTGAGTAAATCATCGCTGCTGCACCCGCAATCGCTAAAGGAAAACTTTTTTTTAAAATTTTATAAATTAATTCTTTTTCTATTGGTCTAATAATTAAATTTTTATAAGTTTTATTAAATTTATAAAAAACAATAGAAAGTTTTAACAATGAACAAAAAAGTACTGTTGAAGCAATGAAAAATATTGGCAAGGCTAAGGATATGACAGTAACTTGAATTAATGCGCTAACTATATTGGTGAAATTAGAAACTAAAACAACTGTTTTTGACTTCAAATGATAATCAAAATTCCACGAAAACAAAGAAATAATATTAATTGTTATATTGTTAATCAACAAAAAAATATAAATAAAATTAAAACTTTTGTTAGAATTAATCATCAATAGTACAACCACACCTATTAATAATGAAAATATACTTAACAATATCTTAACCACCAAGGTATTGAACAATACGCGCGACTCACCTTCTCCAGAGAACAGTTTTTTAACAACTTTTTCATCTACAAAAAGTACGACAACGCCAAAAATTATATTTAAACTTAGTGCATATTGATAACTGCCATATTCAGAAGGCCCATAATGATTTGCCACGTAGATCAAAAATACTAAACTTAAGAACATAAAGACTAATTTGTCAAAAACTAGCCATGAAAAATTTTTTAAAACTTTTTTTATATAATTACTTATCATTTTTATTACGCTTAAATTTAAAATATTTTCCCTGTATGATTTAATTGGAGAGGGATTTTGTATTATTTATCATTTACATCCATTTAAAAATGGAACTAGACTATAGTCTCCATTATTAAGAATGAAGGATTACAGCCTAGCAACTATATTAATTTTATTTCTCTAAATAGTTGTTTATTTACTAAACATCGTGACTTTCTAAAAACTCTAACCCGGACCAAAAACCTTCACCGTTATTTTTATGACCTTGCCAAACCTCTGGAATAAACTGGACTTTTTCATTAACTTTATTCAACAACCTAAATAGAGCATGAAAATCAACATCACCTTCACCAATTTTAACACCCTCTCCATCACTACCCTTGGCATCTACTATGTGCATATGTACATTATAAGGGGCAATTTTCTCTACAAAATTCAACAAGTCCCAGCCATAATAATTACAAGCCATCATGGAGTGTGAAACATCCAAGCAAATTTTTATATTTGGGTTTTGACTACAAAAAACTTTAATTTCATCAGCACACACAAATAAATTATGAAAGCTTTGTCCACCAAAATGCCATGGAAAGGGTGGCATAGTTTGGATAGCAATAGTCACTCCTGATAAATCGATTTGGCTTAATGAATCACTAATAAGTTGATATTTTATCGACTTATTAGCTTCGGATATAAACCCATTTACATCCCACCCCCCCGCATTTAATACAATGACTGGCGAAGTTGTTTTGGGAAAATATTTCTTTAGAGAACGTGTAATGCTCACAACTTCAGTTAACAAAACTATTGAGTGGGCTCGATACTGTTCATCATCAGAGCCAAGATCTAGTATATGATCATTTTCAAAAAGTTCAGGACTATGGACAGCAAAACCAAGCAGTTCTTCATCACCAAAATACTTTTCTAACTTAATTTTTAAATCGTTATATGAGAGATGAAACTCTACAAAATCAAGGTTTGTGCCTTCCTTTATTGCATGAAAATCATGGTATCTAACAGGCACACCAAAAGGCCGAGAAAAATTATAGTTCCTCTTAATTATCTGGCCTATTATATCCGTATTATAGAAAAATCCAGAAGCCTCTATGTCTCTATTTGCCACCTTACCTACCAAATCATCAATCCTATTTGGCTGCAAACCTTGACCAGGACTTTTTATCTCAATCATATCACGAGTAATTATCCACCCATTTTTAATATTCTTGGTAGCAACTAGACTCTTAGCCAAGTTCTCACGGTTCAATAGCTCACCCTGAGTAATCTCTCTGGGTGTATCATCTGTACCTAAAGACTCTTCTACTTGACGTATTTTCGTCACCATATCTCTTAGCTCCTCAGGGAGCAAGCTAACTTTGTGGTCTGTCCCTTCTAGGCTTTTGTCAACCGTCAGATGTTTTTCTATTACACATGCGCCTAAGGCTATAGAAGCAATGGGAATAAATATCCCACGTTCATGGCCTGAGTAACCTACCAATTGTCCTGTGATTTTTTTCAATCGCGTAATATAGTTTAAATTCACATCTTTAAAGGGAGTTGGGTATGTGGAGTTACAATGTAATAAGACATAATTTGAACCCAAGCTATCCAAAAACCTCACTGTTTGTTTAATTTCTCCTTCAGTCGACATACCCGTTGAACAAAAAAATGGTTTACCTGTATTTGCAATCGCTTCTAACAATTCAAAGTTTGTAAAATCAGCAGAAGCTACTTTGTAAGCTTCCATTCCATATGATTCTAATGCTGTTAATGAGTCCACGTCCCAGGGTGTACATAGCGGTATAATGGCTTTGCTTTTTGCATAATCAAATACTTCCATTAACTCATGATTTGTTAGTTGAAAACGTGACAACAGATCAAGTGTATATTGTGCCCCTAAATCGACGCTATCATCGTTCAATTCACCAGAATTTTTGTATAACTTATCCATGCTTCTCATTTGAAATTTGACACAATCCACATTGGCGTCAACAGCATGATCAACTAACTCTTTGGCTAATTTAATACATCCTTGATGGTTATTCCCTATTTCAGCGATTATAAAGCTTGGTGATTTTTCTGATATTTCTTTATTACCAATAAAAAACCCATCTCTTTCATTAAAGGCTAACTGCACTAAATGATTATATTCATCAACCATGGGGATACAATCAATACCGTTCAGAAAATTTTCTTTTATTTCTTGCCGATCAGTGCTGACACGTAAGCTTATTACTGACTCATTCATAACATGCTTTACTTTTAGAGTAAGGTCTAGATCATCAGTTCCAATCAACCATCTTCTTATATCACCGTCCGACAGGCTTCCTAACAAACGACCTTTATCACTTACGACGAAAACTATACGAGACTTATTGTTATTGATTTTCTCTAATGCATCCGCAACTGAAATACCATTAAAACAAATGTATTCTTGAATTTTTTTAGTTAAAAACATTTTTCTCTCTACTGACTGCTTATTTTTTTCATTAATTCTTCACATATTATGAAATCGATATCTGTATCAATTTCATAACTTTCATTTTCAGGTGTTACGAACAGTCCAATTTTCCCTGTTATCCTATTCATTGATTTAATCAACGCATTTGTTTTAGTAATATAAAAGGAGCCAGTTTCTAGGTACTCTTGATCCTCAGGATTAATATCTTGTCGTCTTGGCCTATTTTTATAATTGTAAGATGCTTTTGGGATATTAGTATTTCTCCATGTAAAACGATGAGATTTGCTCACAGTCAACATACTATCCAGATTTTTACTTTTAAAATCAGTAATCGCTAGGTCAAAGCTATCTTTTGATCGAATTGGAGATGTACATTGAACTAACATAAATAATTCTGGCAATTCATCTCTTTTACTCAAGTATTCACAACAGTGTAGCATTGCACTTTCTGTCGTTGCCGTATCATTTGATAAACTATCAGGCCTCATGTATGGAACTTCGGCACCATAATCGATGGCAATCTTTGATATTTTTGGACAATCCGTAGAAACGATTACCCTATCAATAAATTTTGAATTTAAGGCTTGCTCAATACTCCACGCAATTAAAGGTTTACCGTATAACATTTTAATATTTTTTTTAGGTACACCTTTAGAACCACCTCTTGCTGGTATAAATGCAATTATTGACATAATCCACCCTTATTCGTACGGTTATAGTCATCTTCAAAACGAACGATATCATCTTCGCCTAGATAACTACCAGATTGCACTTCTATTATTTGTAATGGCACTCGTCCAGGGTTATGTAACCGATGTTTATACCCGACTGGTATATAGGTCGATTCATTTTCAGATAACAAGCAGGTTTTATCTCCACAGGTAACTTGAGCAGACCCTTTAACCACAATCCAATGTTCGGCACGGTGATGATGCATTTGTAGTGATAACGAAGCACCTGGGTTAACGGTTATGCGCTTCACTTGGAACCGTTCTCCTTTATCAATACTGTCATAATACCCCCAGGGGCGGTAACAAAGGCGGTGATTTTTTACTTCTGAACGCTGATCTATGGCCAAGCGATTGACAATTTTTTTGACATTCTGGGCTCGATCTTTGTGAGTAATCAATACAGCATCTGCTGTTTCGACGACGATGACATTGTCTAAGCCTAACACGGTGACCAAGCGATGTTCACTGTGGATATAGGAATCACCGACATCATCAATAATTACATCACCTTGCAATGCATTATTATCACTATCTTTCTTCGCACATTCCCATAAGGATGACCATGAACCAACATCATTCCAGCCTGCATTGAGGGGCACGACGACCGCTTTATCAGTTTTTTCCATCAGTGCATAGTCAATAGAAATAGTACTGCAGGATTTAAACGTGTTTTCATCCAGCCGAATAAAATCTAAATCTTTTTGGCTCTTTTTCAGTGTCTCCCGGCAGGAGGAAATGATTCTCGGTTGAAACCGTTCTAACTCAGTAATAAGTGTAGATGCCTTGAACATAAACATGCCACTATTCCAATAATAATCACCTGAAGCGATATAACTTTCCGCTGTCTTTAAATTAGGTTTCTCAAAAAAAGCTTTAACTTTACTGGTGGTTTTTTTTTCATCCGCTTGGATATAGCCATATCCCGTATTAGGTGATGTTGGCACGATACCAAAGGTCACAAGCAGGCCAGCTTCGGCTTGTTGCTTTCCCAGATTAATAGCTTCATGAAAGGCAAGTACATCTGAAATAACATGATCAGCAGCGAGCACTAACAAAATTGGATCACTACCATCACTCACTGCCTGCAATGCCGCGACGGCAATTGCTGGTGCTGTATCTCTTCCAATTGGTTCCAATATAATCGTTGGTTTATCAATTCCAAGCTTATGTAATTGATCAGCAACCGTAAACCGATGATCGTTATTACAGACAATAATTGGAGGTTCCACATCTGCTAAGCCAGCTAAACGATCTAGTGTTTCTTGAAACATTGTATTTTTACCAAACAAGGATAAAAATTGTTTCGGTGTATGTACTCTAGATAATGGCCAAAGACGAGTACCACTGCCGCCGGACATGATTATGGGGACCATACAATTACTCCTCTGTGCTGATTCATCTACTTCCCAGTTGATCAAAAACTAAATACTTTTAAAAAAAACATAAACTGTCGGCATGTGCGACAAGACAATGAGTGTCATTAATCGGTGATAAAACCCTTTACCGACCCCTACCAAGTGTTCTTTTCAATCAGCGCTTTTATAGACAACCTCGTCTCAGGATCACGCATACCCACCGATACGTTCGCACTTAAAAAACCTTTTTTATTACCACAGTCAAAGACTCCAGCGTCGGTCTCAAAGGCATTCAATCCATCCAACTTAAGTAGCTCATCCAGCGCGTCAGTGAGCTGTATTTCGCCGCCTACGCCTGCAACAGTAATCTCAAGCAGGTCTAACACCGCAGAAGGTAGAATATATCTCCCCAGCACTGCTAGATTGGACGGCGCAGCCTTAGGGGAAGGTTTTTCAACTAAACCTTTTACTGCGACACTCTTAAAAGGCTCGCTTACCTCTGTGCCCAAATCCGCTACGCCATAATTTTCAATGGCATCTGAGCTAACGCGCTCCACCATTATTTGGCCTATGCCGGTGTCATTCCAGGCAGCTACCATCGATGAAAAGCTGTAGTTTTTATCTCGTGATTCTTGATCAAGCACCAAAACATCGGGCAACAGCACTGCAAAGGGCTCATCATTTAACAAGTGCTTCGCACAAAGTACTGCATGGCCTAAGCCTAGGGCATCGCTTTGTCGAATGGAGGTCACCTTAACGCCTGCAGGGATGATGTTTTTAACAGTTCCTAAAATGGTCTCTTTACCCTTTTTTTCTAACCGGTGTTCTAACTCATAATGAGCATCAAAATGGTTTTCAATGGCTTCTTTGCCGCTGCGGGTGACTAGAATAATTTCTGTAATGCCAGCTGCAATCGCCTCTTTAACCACATGCTCGATAATAGGTCGATCGTACACGGGCAACAGCTCTTTAGGGATCGCTTTAGTCGCGGGTAGCATACGTGTGCCAAGGCCTGCTAAGGGAATCACTGCTTTTTTGATTTTCGCTATCATCTTTACCCTTCGACGACCAATATAAATTGGTCTGCTTTAATATGGAGCTAAGTAATATTTAATTTATTGCACGTCACAGTTAAGCAGCTCCATTTCTTGAGTGATCTTTACATGCTCAGCAATTTTTCGCATTAAAAAGTTGGCCGCTAACTTGGGTTTTCGTCAATGCCTGTAATGCCTGTAGACGTTATAAAAAGAGGTCGCTCATTTTATTGGAGCTGCGCTTAAAGTTACCTGCCTTTAACATGCACTTAGTGATTGATGCCTGCACACAACCGTTGATTTTTTTCCAACGTTCAAACCTATTCTTGGGCCAATTGCCGCTTTGATAGGTGAAGGTTAGACTCGATGTGTTTGAGTATTTTTAAATCGGTTTCTGTGGGCAATTTTCTAACCGAACAAAGGCCACACCTCCCAATATTTCGAAAACGAAACCTAAAATCGTGATAGTCGAGGCGCTTGAGGCCTTTTATTATAATTCCTGTAATCGTCGCTTTGCGACCGCACCTAAAGTTCCACACATACTCTTTTAACTTACACTAACCATTGTCGAAACGCATTTGTGCCCACAAGTGGCGTGATATCACACGCGATAATAACCATTATCACACCCTACCAAGCATTCTTTTCAATCA
>TARA_B110000211_G_scaffold113221_1_pt1 | contig 16465 bp, 3 predicted proteins | sample TARA_B110000211 | Tara Oceans TARA_B110000211 (sample SAMEA4397516) | marine metagenome | biome: Polar Biome; feature: [DCM] deep chlorophyll maximum layer (ENVO:01000326); material: water (ENVO:00002006), including particulate matter (ENVO:01000060) such as... | depth 30 m
TGACTGGGCCTCCGCCCTTAACACCCTGCTGCTTAGCCGTTGCGCGATGCACAACGACGTGGCCGATCTCGTGAGCAATGACATCGAACGCGGAGACCGCATCCATGCCTTGCATGTCACTAAGAACTTCAATACGTGACACGAGACCCTTAAGGCCTGCGTCTTCGGTACTCATACGTGCAGTACCAGCTTCACCAGCATAAGAGAACTTAATACCGGGAAGGATATTTGAAAGTACATCCCAGTTCGTGAGAAGCATCATGCCGAACTTACGGGCTTCGATCTTATCAGCGAACACACCATTAGCTTCAAGCTCAGAAACGAGGTGGTGCACCTGAGGGTAACGTGACTTAAACACGTTCTCATCAGTTTCATTCCACAGCGTTCGGCCATTACCAAAGATAGGATCGGTGTGCGCAGCGTCGGGGTTACCCGTCTCAATCGCATCACCTACGACACGAGCGTGGATATCCTCTACCACAGTCTTACGACCGGAGGCAGTGAGCATCTCACCGAAGGGCATAGCATCAAGGACAGCACGGACGCGATCGCCGTTTGAGATGTCCTTAGCCTGACCGTCGGTACGCATGGCGTCTTCTACAGCCTTAATAGCTCCGTTGTGAGCTGCTGTGTCTAGATGGACGATGTGCCGTTCAGCAGCATCGAAGAACTCTAGACCGTCCTGTACTACTCTATCAACATGCATATCAGCAAAGGTATCTTCATCCATAGCAATAACGGATGAGTCCTTACGTGAATAACGCATGATAGCTTCGAACTTCTGCCTGTTACGACCGGAAGCCGCATAGGCAAAGCCGACGATGTTAGGCACCTTAGCAGGCATAGGCATGCCGGACTCGAGGAGAGCTTCAGTGACACGGAATGCCCGCATCTTCACGACCTCACCAACCATGGTGATACCGCTACCTTCCCACTCCATAGCACCCCAGTTAAGGGAGCTCTGCTTATCCTTTATGTTACCGGAGACCCACCGGGAATCAGCCAGGGCCGAAGCCTTGATACGCTGATCACCTTCAGGAGCATGCGCCCAGAGGCGTCCCTGCTTAGCTCCAGCACCCATACCATCGCGTGTGTTAAGCCGACCGAGCTCCGTCTGGAGCACGCTAGCAAACCACAAACGACGCATCATTGGCTGTGACTTAGGGTCACGGCCAGCTTGCTTAAACTGTTCCATCGTACGCCACAGGACAGCATCGGTATCAACGACGTTGTTCGTGAGAGCACGACTGAGGTTATCACCAAAGGCCGTAGGCATGAGAACGATCTCGCCCTTAGCATTCAGGGATCTAACTTCATCGAGACCCATGAGCCATTCCTGGGTCACATGATCAGGGGATGCAATACCAAAGTTATCCTTAACGTACTGCATCGCAATGGGGTCTTGACGAAGGCGATCACGAACGGAACCAAGACTAACGAGGGAGCCAATGTCGTCGGACTTCCAACGAGGATCGATCTCAACGTCAGCATTCTTGTATTCCATCAACGCCTTGTTATACTTCTCGAGCCCACCCTCAGTACGTTCAATCGCGTTACCCCAGAGGGTATGGAATTCTCCAGCGATCTCTTTCGTACTCTTATCAGGGTGAAGGACAGACAAGTAATGCATAGCGAACCGTGCCTGCTGCTCAGCCGCGCCGAAGGCGATGCCGTAGTCAGTATGGAACACAGTCTTAGGCATAAGACCGATGAGGTGCTTACCGTCAATGACGTTCTCACCATGGAGCACGATACCGGCCAAAGGCGCGGGACCGAGCACTGCATCGGAATTATTCTTAACGCCTCCCTGGAGGGCTGACTTAGCCAGACCGTCGAGGAGGTTCTCTGAAGGATGAACGACCTTGTCGTTATCCAGTTTAGTTACATCACGAACCCCGTCAAGTTTATTGCGGGAGTTCTCAGGTCCACCAAACAACATCTCAAGTTCACGGAGGATCGTATCCTCAGCTTCAGCGACGAAGCGCCGCTGAGCCACGGGATCAGCCATGTTCCATTCGAGAAGTTCGATCTCCTTAGCATCGCCGTCCGTACCTTCAAAGTCTTGCTGCGCCTTATTAGCGAAGCGGTTAGCCTTGTTAGCGGGATCAACGAAACCATCGAAGAGGACCTTATCAGCAGTGTACAACATGAGCAGCTCGAGCCGCCCATTCTTGGTTTCCAGCTTAGCCAGATTAATGTCATTGGCCTGAGCCCAGGTAATAAGCTCTCGGGTCTTAACCTTGCCGTAAGCGACAGGATCGGACTCGAGATCGAACTTACCAAAGTTGACATCAGGAGCAGCGGTGCGATTGCCTGGATCCGAGTACACCAAGTTCTTAACGATCTTGAGGGTACCAGGAACAGCCATCTCACCCAGGGTAAGACCCACGCCCGTGATCGCCGTGTTCTGAGCTTCAGCGATACGCTGATTCTGGATCATGTCGGCGGTACGGTCATAACGACCAACCATCATCTGGGGAATACCAGCATCGGTTGCGTTACCAGGAGTGTTACCAGTCCACGAACCCGTATCCTCGTCACCTTCCCACACGCGATCAGGCGTATTGTCGAAGAGTGTCTTAGTAAGTACGGGATTCACGTACGACTCAGGAGCCGTAGCGAGGGGATCTGCGCGGAACTCAGCATCAGTCTCACCCGCTCGTGATTCATCAATGAGAGCCTGACGGCTAGCCTTGATGCTATCAACACGACCGGAGTTCCTCTGCCAGTTCATGTACATGTCCGTCGAGTTAGGCTCGGCGAACTTCTGCCCATTCAATTCAGGAGGATTAATGGTACCCTGGAAGTCCAGCATCTGATCCTGCGCAGCAAGCTGCATAGCGATACGATGACGTTCCTTGGGATCCATAGTCCACCAACCAGCTGCACGTTGACCGTCTAGGTCGTACGCAGCGTTAGGGTGCTCATCAGAGACAGCACGTTCCATGGCCATAATACCGACCTTGGATTCATTCTCGACCTTGGCTTTCGCCGCAGCCTCGAAGTTAGCTACCTTATCAGCATCCAGTCCCTTATGTCCCTGACCAGCCCCGGTGAAACCGCGACCAGCAGCTGTAGCGACGGAGGCGTAGAGCCTAGTGTCGGATTCCAGCTGAAGGAGGAACTTGGGATCCATATCCTCAGGGGTAAGACCGTGACGCGCGAGCGCCGCAGTAACCTCAGGCTTACGGATCTTATAACCAACATTATTCATGCCACGCAGAGTGAGGTCATCACGACGAGTCGCAAAGTTCTCAATCAGCTCCTGAAGCTTCAGGTCTACCATATCGCCTTCATCGACGATAGCGCGCATGTCTTTATAAAGCTTTGTCTCGGTTCGCTGGATGTCCTTGTACGTGAATGACCCGCCTTGCTCCAGGAGGAGCATGTTACGGAGGTACCACCTACCAAGAGTATCCAACAACTCAGGATCAGTCAGGTCATCCCATCCACGGTGCTTAGCAACCTGGATGGCACGCTCAGTGACGTTCCCCTGAGTATCAGTAGTAACAGGACCGACCGATGTTCCGTCTTCCTGCTCGAACTCAATAGTTCGATGGGAATGGAGATCATCCATGGTGATAGCACCACGTTCTGTATACAGGCCCTGCTCACCCTGGACGATTCTATCGATCATAAGATCGTCGCCCGTCTTCTTGTCCTTAGCGACTCGCGCTAAGTCACGCGCGTTATCACGGAACCGAGCAGCCTCAGGAATGTTAAGAGCATCCATAAGGATACCACCATTCATCTGAGACTTCTTCTGATCCGCCAGCGCCGAAGCAAAGTTAAATGCGAACTTATAAAGGTTACCACTCTTATCGGCAATACCGGCTTCGGCATCAGCGACGAGCTTCTTGTAAAGCTCAGGGTTACTCTTCTCAACCGCAGCGCGGAATGCGACTGCGCCTGGGTCCAGGTTCTTGAGCTGCATCGTTTCCACGAGGAATTCCGACACAGCACCAGCGACAGCACCACGACCAGCACCATAGGAGCGGGTCATGACGGGACGCTTCATGAGCTTATTACGAACATGATGACCGATAGTACCTTTCATCATATCGCCCTTTTCGCCCATCGCACCGACCTCACCTAGGATTGAATCCCAGGCAGCAGCCGAGTCAGCGAAGAACTCACGGTAAGCATGGAACTCGTCCGACCCCGCAGGGGCGTTGGAGACCTTGACCTTACCTTTAACCATCTTGGTTTGCTCACCCCAGAAGATGTTCTGACGACCGCTGTCCTCTGGGATCTGATGACGTTGTTCCGTCATGGTGTTCCAGGTCTTGCGATAGAAGTCAGCAGCAGCTTCGATAAGAGGATCTTCTCCTCTAAGCAAAGCTTCCTGTACTTCGGGGCTCTGAAGAGCCTTAGTTCGGAGGATCTCCTGGCGTTGGGATACAGTAAGCATACCTTCGCGGTCAGGGGTCCAACCTAGGGCTCTCTTGAAGTGATCAAGAACCATACGAGCATTGGTATCAGTCTTGAAGTCTGAAGCCGAGGTGAAAGCCTTAGCGAGAGTAACAGCCTGTGACGAAGCGTCCCAGGAGTTGAGGTTCTCTTCAAACTTAGAACCGCTGAACTTACCATCCATAATGGAGGCATCGACAACGCGGATAGCGTCCTCGAGATCAGCCATGCTCATCATCTGGGCTACGTTCTTAGCATCAGCCTTACTCATACCCTTAGCAGCGAGATCAGCCTCGACTGCAGCCTGGATATCCATGAGTCCCTTCATACCGAAGGTCCTCGCCAGATCAGCGACACCAGCGAAGTTATGGAACATAGCTTCGTGGCGCATGTTGATCCAGTCACCAATACTACCTGGAGTAGTCGCCATAGCCTGCCAACCAGCACCGCCACCGTGGGCAGCACCAGCACCAGAAGCATTAGCAGCGATCTCAGGACCAACCAGGCCCATGACCTGGAGGGTAGTACCGTACTTGTCTAGTCCTTCACCCGAGCCTGTAGCGAGCGTGATATCATCATGGATACCCTGGTACAGCGTTGCTGGTTCGTGAAGGAACCTATCAACGACCAACTGTGCTCTCTGCTCTGGAGTGACCCACTTAGTGAGGGGACTATTCGAGTTCTCCCGTGGAACCAGGTGAACTCCTCGTGCCTTCTGCTCATAAGGCAGCTCAGGGACGAGATCCTTGAGGGCCTCGAATTCGAGGTTCCTAAGGTTGTTGTAATATTCAATGACAGCCTTGGACTCATCGATCTCCATGCGACGGGGCGAGCCATCCTCATTAAAGAGAATAAAACGACGAGTCTCCATAGCGACGAACTTCTCAAGCATATCAAGCTCTTGACGAACCTGCATGTTGCGAAGTGGGTTGGCCTTGCGGTCCATACCCAAAGCACCAACGGCTTCAGCCTGTCCACCGGAGCGGACGGACATTTCAGCTTCTCTAGTCATGATCGAGTCACCGGACAGACGATGTCCGCCGAGCATCTCGACAATAGCGTAACCGACGTGAGTACCACGGGCAAAGCCCTGGGTACCGTCCATCAGGCCACTGAGCTTGAAATCTTCGCCAAAGATGACACGCATCTTCTCGGAGGCAACGTCCATCAACAACCGTGAGGTGTCAATCTTCCATTGGTCCGTGGCGGAGCCCGCTTCACCGTTCTGCTTCTTAGGTGGGTTAATACCGTAAGCGTTGAACAGGTCCTGGCGGGCTGACTTACTAATACCGAACTCGAATGAGAACATGGCAGTATACACTGCCTCGCCCATGGCGGTGTCTTCATCGATGAGATAGTTGTTCCACTTCTCTTCAGCAAGCTTCATGTCACCCTGTGACTCAGCAATGAATTGCCGCTTCTTGGCCGTAGCCTGCGCCTTAGACGCAGCCTTGTAGCCGGGGATCGATTCGTTGATGAGGAAGTCTCGTTCGTTCATGATCGCGGACTTGTTGATGTACTTGGACAACTCGATGCGTTCAGCAGCGGTAGCCTTGTCAGCATCGACCTTACCCTGGAGGTCTGCCATCTTAGATTGGGCAGCAGCCTTCTGGGCTCGGTTAAAGTCAACGTCAATACTAGCGAGTCGCTTAGTAGCGATGTGGTTCATCTCATGCAGGTCGAACATCTCGACACCGGCGCGCTTCACTCTTGCGGAGTTGAAGAGAGCGTCACGGAGTCCAGCGCCAACCTGTACTTCGGAGGCGATGGCAGTACCATCAGCCTTGCGGTTAAACATATCGGGCATCAGCCGGTAGGCGTCAACCTCGGAGATAAAGGCTTCTTGACCGTTGTCAAGTCTACCCTTGATCTCTTCTTGGATCTTAACAGTCATCTCAGAGATAGTAGCTCTCTGGATTTCAGGATCGAACAAACCGATGATGGAGATCTGGTCAGCAGTGAGCTTACCTTCAGCCATCATTGCATCAACCTTAGCCAACCAGCGATGGTTAGCCAACAGGTTCTGCAGGTCAATTCCGTCCTTGGCCTCACCGATCATATCCTCGGGGTAGCCGAACGTCTTAACGAGCTCCCGCTGGATAGCGGTCTTGTTAGGCGAACGCTTACCGAGAGGGCCCTTGAGAAGAGCCTCGTCAACTTCAATAGCTGCGAGCTCCTGCTTCACGGACGAACCGGTTTCGATCTCAGCGGACTCAACGACACCACGGAAGAATTCCATGTTATCAAGAGCCTGCTTCGTGTAGGCCTCAGTCGTCAGGTATACGCCAGACTTACGGAAGTCAAAGTCACGGAGACCATTGTTACCCAGGAGGGTATTGACCCGTACACTCATAGCGATAGCCTGCTCAACGCCTGACTCTTCCGACTCAGCGAGAGCCTTCAGGTAATCATTGTAACCGGAGCGCACCATGCGCGAGGCCATGAAGATCGTTGAGGGATCCTGCGTCAGTCGTTCGACAGCGAGACCCTGAGCCTCACTTGAGGCATCACGGACAGCCTGTCGGAAGTCTTCGATCTTGATGAAGCCAGTTCCGTCGGAAATGGAGTCGAGATCAAAATTACGAGCGACGTCGGGATCGATTGAACCCAGGGCGTGGCGAGCCACACCGATGGGCATAATGTCATTAGTTTCAGCTTCGAAGGCGGAGGCCACCTTGTTAGCCACGCGCGATCCGGTCTGGATCGTACGCCACTGCATCTGCTCTGCAACCACGGCACTGACCATTTCTGGTTTCATGTCGTGCTTAGCAGCGAAGTCATCAATGGCTTTGCGTTCAGCAGCCTCAGCCTTAAGACGCGACTGGGTCGCGGCCTTGGCTTCAGCCTTGGTTGTGTTCTTGATAGCCCTGGCTTCAGGAACCGTAGGCATAACGGCTTCAGGCTTAACAGCTGCGTCAAGCGCAGGGGTAGCCTCAAGCTTAGCCGCACGGGCGGCCTTCTCGGCCTTGAGCTCACCAAGGGTGGTGATCACGGAACGCATGTTGCTTCGGTATGTACCGTTGCTAGCACCGTGACCGCCATTAACGTACACTGGGAAGGTGACGTCATCGGTGGTCTGCTTGCCGTTGATAATAGGAGCAGCTTCAGCCTGGCTAATAGCCCGGTCTAGCTGCGCGTCATCGAGAGCCTTGATGGAGTTAATACTACCATCATCACCCATCTGACCTTTAATATCATTCTTAGCGACATTCTCAGCTGAGATTTCAATGTCACCTAGACGCTCATTAGCCTTAGCTACATTAGCATCAAGATTATCAGCATCTACGGTAACCTTACTCTTAAGCTGCGAAGAACTTGGATCCGTAAGGTTCTTGTTCCTTACTTCGCCTGCGTCATTAGCAAGGGCTTTATGGGCCGCTACCGTATCGGCGTCAGCGCCTTCAGCTACGAGCCGAGCATTCTCAAGGTCCCATTCTTCCTGGGTCCACTTACGTGGGCCCTCGGGAGCGGCTTCGTCCGTGCGAGGACCCTGTCCACCACCTTCGTCAAGCTGCTTTTGAACAGCAGTCTCAACCTGGTCGACCTGATCCTGTCGGGCCTTCTTCTCAGCCTTGGACACGTTCTTGCGAGCCGTAGCGGTCGTAGAGTTAGCCTCTCGCTCGACCCGTCGTGCGGCATCAGCAGCAGTACGGGTAGCGGCGAGAGCGTCAATATCAACTTCGTCGATGGCTTCCACGGCCTTAACCGAAGCAGCACCAGCGGCCTTAGTATCACCATCGAAGTCAGCATTCCGGATGATAGCACCCGTCTGGACCTCGTTCATGATACGGTCACTTTCGACCTCTTCCATCTTCATCTGGTTACCGCTCTTGGCGGCATCAGCTTCAGCGGTAGCCGCACGCATGGTGCGGGCGATAACAGCGTCCGTAGACATCGCCTGGGTGGCGATACTTCTATCGGCAGCTCCAGTGACGGCCTTAGCGGCTTCTACGGGGGTCATACTTTCGACCCGCGCAGCGCCCATCTCAGCACGTACATCAGCCGCTACACGGCCCGGAGATACCCCTGTGACAGCCGCAGCCTGCTCAATTCGGGCAGAAACGCCCTGGACTGTGGCTTCGTCAGTAACACCCGCTCTGGACAGCTCACGACGGATCGTAGCGTCTGCAATGGAGTTCTGAGCAGCCATCTTGTCCATATCCCTGATGCGCTTATTACGCTGGTTCATACCGAGCTGGACGGACTTAGACCCGGCAGCAGCCAGGCCCTTGAAGCCAACGCGGATGGTTGAACCCAGGGTGATAGCTCCACCGACGCCCATACCGGCGCGGACGAGGAACTGATCAAAGGAGCCCAGGGATGGGACTTTACCTTCTCCGTAGACAATGGCGTTGGCCGAGTCTACGCTGGCGATGTTCATCGCCCACTGTGACGTACCACCCACGACGCCGTCCAAAGACGCGCCGAGCAGGAAGGTACCCCAGTTATCATATTGATCAAGATTGTTGTAAGCGTGGTTCAGCCTCGTGGAGGTCTTACCCAGCTTCTCATTGGCCCGGAGAGCCTTGATACCGGGGATGATAAAGTCACCGGTGATTCGGGTAGGAAGGATACGACCAGCGGTGTTGAAACCCTTGGCGATCTTCTGGGCCCGATAGGCAAACTTGGAGGCCATACCAATGCGAGCAGCGCCGTAGGCGACTGCACCAGCACCACCCGAGACAGCGCCCAGAGCGATAGCCAGTCCGAGCTCGCCGACCGTATCAGGGTCGTTGAGGATGGATGGCAGCATCTGACCGAACATCTCAGCCTTACCACCCCAGATATCCTGGGCGGCGTGCTGCGAGAACTTGCGTTCGTTGTAGAGACGGTTAGCCTTGTAGATCAACTGATCCGAGGAGCTAAGCGCATCGAGGGATTCACGGGTAAGCCCGAGATCTTCGACGAGCATCTTGCCCTGTTCGGAGGAGATCATCATAGCGTAAGCGTCGTCCTTAGCATCGTCGTTCCAGTCAGGATCGACGTACTTAGCAACCTGGTCAGCAGAGCTGTCGCTATAGTTGAACATAGCGTGGAATGGATTACTAAGTGTATCCATGACGTCTGCTTCTTTCGACGTATCAATACCCTGTGTGGCGATGTAGTCCTTGAAGGCCTGCGAGTTGGTCAGTCCGAGGACTTGAGCCATCTTCGAGGCTTCGCTGGCATCGTTAGCGAACTGGTGCTGGTTCCGGAGATCGAGACCAAGCAGCGTGTACTGCTCGTCAGCCGTGGCTGAGCGGGCTTGTTCCCATGCACCATTGTGGATGGACTCAACGATAAACTTGTTCTGGTTACCGTGCTGGGTCGCGGTGGACTCAATGTCCAAGCGGACCTGCTCCCAGACCTTAGGGTCGTTCTTCCAGTCAGCGGAACCGAAGAGCTCGATCTTCTTAGCGAAGGCCTGGTTCTCTCGTGCGCCGGAGTACTGGTTCTCATTCATCTGAGTGTAAGCAGCCTTACGATCACCGAGGATCGAGTTGCTCATGAAGTCGTAGTTAGTCTTATCCATGTTGTACTGGAGCGTGTCCTGGAAGAACTGCTCCTGCTTGGCTGGATCTACCTGGGTCGCATCAGAGGCACCACCGAAGAGTGGGTCCTTGATACCGACGCGGGGAGTGGCTTCAGTCTCAGCACCAGGAGTGGCGCCACCGAAGGTCTTGTCATCATTGTTATCATCAATCATTGTTACGTTCCTTATGACTGCCGGACTGCGCCGGGGTCTGTATGGTGTAGTGTTAGAAATCCTAAGGCCCCCGGTAGGAGGCCCTAGGCTGTGTTATAGTTTACCGCCTGCTTCTGCAGGATTATCCTTACGCCAGTCTTGATAGGGTTGTCTAATCTTATTAGCAAACCCATTAAGCTTGGTCCACATTTCTAGCTCTTCCTCTGGAGTCTTAGGAAGCTTGGAACCCATAGAGAGGTCCGCCTTAGCTGGAGCCGTGTTACCTTCAGAATGATCTTTTCTGAGCTTCTGCATGAAGTCAGATTCGGGAGCCTTATGCGTATCGGCCTCGAACGCTTCCCGGAGCTTCTGAGCCTTAACCGGATCAATACCCATACCAATGAGTCCCTTGTTATTAGCAGCCTGATGATCTCGGGCTGTCTGTCGGAGCTCGCCTGTATCCGTACGGATCATAGTGCGAGTATCCATAGGGAGCTGATTCTGCGTTCGCGTAGGAGCGAACAGAGGGATGTTTACGTAGCCGCCATGGCCTTTACCCTTGAAGGTTTCGAGGTTCTGGATCTCATACCGCATGTCCCGGTACCCAACAGTGCCTTCATTGACACCGCGCTTGGGAACCATCGACATAGGATTGATAGCATGGACAGAATCATCGTCCATCAACGTAGCCAGAATGGCCTGGTTGATCACGAACATAGGCATGTTGTTAGCATCGAGTGAAGCATCTCGGGCGATCTCTTGAGCTCGCTTCCAGATATCACTCGTACCATCCAACGTACCAGCCAGCATAGCATCCCGGAAGTTTGACACTTCCATGATATCTACGCCTTCCATATCAAGACCCTGATCCATAAAGGTAACCAAGGTATCATCAATCTTAGAACCGAGAGCCATGCGATCTTCTTTCGACTCGATACCGTCGCCCAGGAGAACCGCGTTAGCGGGAACAGCCCAGGATGCCATGGACTCACGCCAGAGTGGATCAGCCTTACGCTTAGCCAACTCATCAGGAGAAATACCAGCAGCATCGGAGTGACGTTTCAAGGAGAGACTCAAGGCCTCTGCCTTATTAGTAGCGAAGAAGTGAGGATTGAAAGCCTTGGTCCACATGCCTTCGAAGAAGCCCGAGTCCTTAGGACCCGAAGCATTCTTACTGATGAAGTCATTGAAGCCTCCACTAAAGTCCTTGCCGTTCTCGGACACAGGAACCATCTGACCTTGCTTATCTAAGCCGTAGGTCGTAGGGATCTCAGCGAGAGTCACACCAGTAACTACGCCGTCTTCTTTCACAACGACCTGCTCGAGGCCTGCCGTGGTGAGAGAGTTAGCGATTGCCTTGGCCTGCTCTTCGGGAGTCTTACCAGCATACTCAGGAGTAAACGTAGCCTGTCCATCAGCGACGGAACTAGCATCTAGAATACCCGCAGCCTTAGCTGCCTCGAATACCTGGACCTGATCCAAGGAAGTCATAGTCATAGACCGACCAGGAAGTGTCTGATCATTAACACCAGTGTAACCGGCTTCTGACATACCGCCGAGGAAGTCAAGTGTAGTGTCTCCGGGGGAAGCCCAGAAACCATCTTTAGCATACTCTGAATGACGAGCTACCTTACCACCAGCGCGATAAGCGGTGGCGGCATCCATAGCAAGCCTGACATCAGGAGTAGCAGCAATGCTGCTGGTCCCGGTATCATCATCAGTGAGAACAGAGACAGCCGTCCAGTTACCTCGCTTAGAGGCCTCGACCAGCCGGAACAGTGTGTCCATATCTTCAGGCGAAGGAGGACCTTCTTGGCCTCCAAGGATACTCATCATCGAACGTCGGACGTTAGCCTTGCTAATCCTACTGTCAGGATTACCGTTATCGCCGTCAACAAAGAGAGCATCCATAGTTGCGTTGATAAAGGCAGATGTACCCTGAGCACCATACAGAGTCTTAGTCTGAAGCAGTGCGTCAGTGATAGCAACCTTACCATCCCCGGATAGGCCAGCGGCCATATCGAAGTCGCGCAGGCCACCGTCCATCTGATCCCGAAGGAGCGTCTGGATAGAGGTCATAGCGGTGGGGTTGGACTGAGGATCATACATACCATACTGTGGGTTGTAGTCCTTGGCCTTAGGATCAGGTGATCCCTGAGTGTTAATTGTGAGAAGGGGAAGGAGAGCAGCCATGTTAGCCTTAACGGATGTAGCGGCGTCTCCCTGATTATCGAACGAGATAGAGCGACTGACCGACGAGGATCCAGGACTCATGGAGAACCCGGAGTCCTTCATCTGTTCTTTCAGGAACGCCTCGATCGCCTCAGGGCCCTTCTTACCTTGCGCCACCGCAGTGGAGATACGCTGGAACTCTTCGACCTTCTGCTGGGTCTCATTAGCGGAGGTACCCTTGATGTTACCGATAGTCTGAAGAAGGGTTGTACCCTCTCGGACCTGAGTACCGTGCGTAGCAACACGCGCAGCATCATCCACGGCCTTATCACCGGTCAGTACGACCGTCATAGGGAAGGTGGACTTATGCCCAGCCTTGGTTACAGCCTGGACCCAGGGGGATTCCCCAGCAACTTGTGTAAGATTCTTTGAGGTATCAGCACCGGCTAGGCTCAATGCCCCACCGCGTGAATCCTTATTAGTCTTAGCCTGAGCCTTGAGCGTAGTATCCTTGGCGATCTTAAGATCCTGCAAGGCCTGAGCCTCGAGCATCCTACGCACCTTTGGCTTGTTATCTTCACTGATACCCATAAGGGTCAGTGCTTCCTCACCACCTGCGCCGTTGATCGAATCACGAATGATCTGTTCCAGGTCACCCATAGAGAGGTTAGGATCAGTCTTCATGACCTGCTGGGCAAAGCCCCGGTAGAAACCATTGACCGCCGCGAGGCGATCAGCGTTACCGACCGTAGTCTGCCTAGCTCCGACCAGAGCTGCCGTACGTCCCATGCCTTCATCAAGGCGGTCTGTAGCGGTGAGGTTGTTCTTACCAATGTAATCCACGGACTCCATAGCGGTAGTCGTGGGTGCAGCCTGGATCAGCATGTTCTGCTGAGCGTCAGCCTGCTTAGTCTGGGCATTGACAAACTGCGTGTACTTAGGATTCAGATCCTTCTTGATACGCGCATTCAATCCACCAGAGTAGGCCCCGCCGAACTCGCCCGTATTAGGATCATAGGACTGCATGATAGCAGGCCCAAGAGAATCGGGGTTAGTCTTGGCGATGTCCGTGAGGACAGCCTTCTGGAACTCTTCCTGTCCGATGCCCACGGGGAGCTGTCGGATAAGCTTGTCCATTGCACCTGTCGCGGCATAAGCCTCGTAGGCGTTGTTGACCGTAGTCGAGATAGCCTGGGCGTTAGCCGCAGCATCAGCGTACTGGGTCTGCTCGATGGCAGCCACTCGTGCTGGGTCCTTAGCGTGCTTGGTCTTGAGCTGCTTGAGTTGCTCATCCTTCCACGCGAAGACCTCATGCTCGGGCGTACCCGAAGCAAGCATACCGGCTGCTTTGCTTTCAAGCTGAGGGATTGAGACCATATAGTTATAGTCCGCCTCAGCGATGTTGTTCTGTGCTACCGTACCTTCGTACGTTGCTCGCCCTCTATCTGTATAGAAGGTGTCTCCATACTTACCATAGATCTCCTTGGTCTGGGCGAACTTCGCCTCTTCACCAATGTAGTCAGGATGCTCGGGGTTAGACCAGCTTTCTTCAGCCTGGACTTCCGCGAGTTCCTTCTGCATCTGGGTGAGCTTCATATCATCCATCTGGTTCGTGAGTTTAACAGCGCCGCTCATAGTATTGGCGACTCCCTGCGTCACGTCCAGCATATTGATTAGACCGGAGGAGGTGTTATAGGAGCTATTGGCTCCCTTGCTTATGGTACCATTCTTGGAGTTATTCTGAAGACCGGCCAGTTCAGGCGCGGCCTGAATAGGACCGACATCAGAGGCCTGCTTGGCGACTCCCGTAGAGGGATCTCCGCCTGAGACCTTCGAGGGACCTTTGTCCTTCTTGTAAAAATCCATAGTTTAGTTCCTTGTTGGGTTATCCGCCTGCGGGCGCAGGTGTTCCGCCTGCGGGCGCAGGGCCACCACCCATAGAGTTAACGCTAGAGGCCATACTAATACCTGAGGAGAGTCCCCCGAAGATCCCGTTCATCATAGCACCGGAGCCGCTAGGCTGGATGCCGGTAGTACCGGGGAAGAAGGCATTAGTGCTAGAGTGACTGATACCCATATCGCGTTGCGAGAGGGCATTATTAAACTGCTGCTCGGCCTGCTCTTCCTTATCAAACTTCTGTACCGAAGCTGAATGATACGCATTACGCTCAGCCTGCTGAGCTTGCCTAGCGAGAGCGTCGGCGGTTCCTCCGGAGGAGGTGCCTTTACCCATCATCTGGCTCTTCATCGTAGCCTGAGCGGCGCGGGACTGCTGGTAGATAGCAGACTTGTTATCAGTGTATTGTTGCGCTGTCTTGTAATTAGCATAAAAGCTATTAGCAATGGCAGCCTCAGTGACTTTCTCGTCCCTGATTTTAGAGTTGACGTTAGCGTTTGCTGTCTGCTCCGTCTGTCTATCGTGGGCCATAGCCCCAAAGAAATTGTTTCGTTCTACCTCGGCTTTCTGTGCGAGGAACGCAGCCTCTTCGGCTTGTCCTCCCATGATACCGCCCATGATGCCACCGGCTAGACCGATGGCTCCTACTGCAATCATTGCACCCATATCAATACCTCAAGTAATTAGTTATATCGGAGATCCGCTCATCCAGCTCTTCCGTACGGATAGCCAGGTGAGGGATACCTAGAAGAGGCTCCAGAGCCAGAAGGGAATGATCGAGGTGTTCCTCGGCAGTCCAGTCTATCCCAGCAGCTTCCAGGAGCGTGCGCTCCCGCGTCAATTGACGTTCGATGGAGGCAAGCTGTGTGGTCCGGTCGCGGTAAAGCACGACCATCTTCTCAATGATCGCAGGCTGGGCCGTGATAGGCCAGACCTTAGCGATCGTATTCTCATAGTTAAGTAGATCCGCTGGGTAGCACTCATAGTAGCCTTGGGGATTACCCTCGGGTGGCATGATAGCTGACAGGGACTCACTGTGGTGGACAGGCAACCCAGCCTTAGCTAGGCGGTGCATCGTCCAGGACGTTCCGGTACGGGGACCGGCTCCCATGACCGCGCGGATCACTTGAAGCGATCCTTGATACGGTTGATGGCATTAACAGGACCCGAGGGCCGCGCGTTGCGGAACTTAGGATCAGCCATACGAACAGCACCCGATACCTTGTCACCAAGGAGCCAGATACCACGCTTAGAATCATCCTTCATCATCTTCCACTGCTCGTCCATATCGGAGGCACGGGCAGCAGCGATCGCATGATCGACGTCGACCCCGAGGTAATCCTCGTAGTACTCGACGGTAGCAGCCAGGACATCAATACGGTCATCGTGCTTTAGGGCACCACGCTCGCGGTAGATCCTGGTGATCTGCCTTTGGGTCTCTTCGGAGCGGATGGCACGAGGACTCATGACCAAGCGGTGGGCGCCCATGATAGGCTCCAGCGTATTGATCAATCGTTCTTCCTTCATACCAGCCACTCGGTATCCTTCGATACCAACCCGGTTACCCACGAACTCCCCGATGACGGGTCGCAGCAGGTTACCGAACATACCATCACCGAAGTTCTCTTCGTAACGGATCATGTTAATGTTTGGGTACTCGTGACAGAGCTTGGCGATCTTCTTCAGGAAGGGTAGCTCGTAGCCACCCTCGAAGCCGATCAGCTCATGGACGAAGATGTAGCCGTTACTGCCGGAGGCAATACTGATGGCCGTCTCATCCTTACCACGACCCGAGGGGTCGATGTGCATGACGGTCTGGGTATACTTCTTATACTCAGGGGACACGAACATAGGCTCCGTGATGGAGTCTCCCTGTAGCCCGTAGGAGTAATACTCCTTGGAGGCTCGACCGGACCAGACGATCTTCTCTGGATGGATATCCTTATCGAGATCGATGACGATCAGGTCAGCCAGACGTAGAGGGAACTTGGCCGCATCCGCGAGGGACGTGTCCAGGTTGTAGTGCAAGGAATACAGCGTAGGCCCGACCTTGAGGAGACGCTCTTGGAGCAGCTCGTCATTGAATCGTTCCGGCTGGGTAGCCCTACCAATCTCTAGTCCGTCTGCAGCCAGCTCGTAGATGTACTCGTCGCAGTCCTGGATCTGTCCAGGAATGTCGGGGTCGGGCATCACGGCTGGGAACTTATGGCAGTTGTATGCCTCTCGTAGTTTCTTGTAGATAGACTCGGACGACTGCGGGGTACCCAGGATACGGATACCACCACCGACGTTACGGATCTGTTCGATTTCCCACACCTTGG
>TARA_B110000211_G_scaffold38185_1_pt1 | contig 16390 bp, 17 predicted proteins | sample TARA_B110000211 | Tara Oceans TARA_B110000211 (sample SAMEA4397516) | marine metagenome | biome: Polar Biome; feature: [DCM] deep chlorophyll maximum layer (ENVO:01000326); material: water (ENVO:00002006), including particulate matter (ENVO:01000060) such as... | depth 30 m
GAAAAACCCTCTTCAACACTAATGTTCAATAAGAATGTAATATCAGGAGTTGGACAATTAATAAACGAGATAAGGCTGTTAATAAAATCAAGCGATAGATCTCTTCCATGCCCTTGATAAGCTATAGAGGCATCATAAAATCTATCAAATAAAATAATATCTAGATCAGAGTTTGTAACTTTTTCTTTTATAAGCTGCGCTCTAGATGCAAACATAAGCAAAAGCTCAGCTTCATCAGAAAGGTCATCTGTGGAATTAAGAAGAATATCTCTTATTTTTTCGCCAGTAATGGTAGAGCCAGGTTCACGCAATATTTCAGTTTTCAGCCCCCTGTTATTAAGATAGCTTTTAAGAAGATCAATTTGAGTTGATTTACCTACACCTTCAATTCCTTCAAAGCTTATAATCTTCATTAATTTAATCCCAATGTTTTAATCATCATTCGGTGTTCATCGTAAGTTTTTGAGAAATAATGTGATGTTGGAGAATCTGCAACAAAAAAAAGGTACTCACCCGGGGTGCTTAAAATAGCTGCTTCTATAGAAGAAAGAGAGGAAAATGAAATTGGTGTAGGCGGCAATCCTTTTATCATATAGGTATTATATAAATTATCTTTATTAAGAATATCAGATTTTTTTATATCTCCATCAAAATTTGGCATTAGCCCATAAATAATTGTAGGATCTGCCTGAAGCCGCATACCTAAATTCATTCTTTTAAGAAATACACTAGCAATTATTTTTTTTTCAGGGTTATTTCCAGCTTCTTTTTCTATAATAGAGGCAAGAATTAAAGCATCATATTTATTATTTAATGGGTTGTTTTCTGGCTTAAGAGCCCATATATCTGATAAGAATTTATCCAATAACCTATGACTTGATTGGAGGATAGAGGATGATGTCATTCCTCTTTTATAAAAGAATGTATCAGCAATAAGAATACCTTCTTTAAATGGGTAATTCGTTTCAATACAGTCAAGAAATTTACAATCTATCTTAAATGACGAAGTTTCAAGAGTTTTTTGTAGATCAAAAATATTTGAACCCTCTTTAATATTTAATTTATGGCTAATTGTATTCCCGCTTACAAAAAGGTTAATCATTTCGCCAATAGATTTATTCCTAGAGTCGTACTCACCCTCTTCAAAAGAGTTAATATCCATAATGGAAAGATGAAGTCTAAAAAAGATTTTATTGATAAAAGATTTGTATGCAATTTTTTCATACCCTAAATTCATTGAAACGCCCTTCTCTAAAATAATACTTGAATCTGAGGAACTGTTAATAGAATTTATAAACCCGAAATAAGGTCCTATGAATGAAAGAAAGAGAATTGGAATAATTAAGATAAATTTATAAATCTTCATTTATGTATAGTAAATAAAAAACACCTATTTTTCATTTATTTAAAAAAATAGGTATTTTAAAGTGAATGTTCATTAAAGAACTAATTATAAAAGTGATTGCTACAAATATAAAATGTAGCTTCAACTTAAAGTTTACGAACTAGAATTTATATAATCTACTGCTTCGTTAACTGTTGAGATTTTCTCAGCATCTTCATCTGCGATTTCAAGATCAAATTCTTCTTCTAAAGCCATAACCAATTCAACAGTATCTAATGAATCAGCGCCAAGATCGTCGACAAATGAAGAGTCATTCTCTATTGTGTCAATTGAAGCCCCAAGTTGGTCGCTAACTATTTTTTTAACTCTGTCTTCTATACTCATAAAAATTCCTTAATAAAAAAAAGTAGGTAATTATACATCTATTAAGTAATTAAATAGAACATAATTTTTAATACATAAATAGACCGCCATCAACAGATATTGTTTGGCCTGTTATATATGAAGCATCATCACTTGCAAGAAATGCTACAAGTTCAGAAATATCCTTAACATCTCCCATTCTTTGAAGAGGTATGTCTTTAATTAATAATGATTTAGCCTCATCAGTTAAAAAAGATGTCATGTCTGTTTCAATAAACCCTGGAGCAACAGAGTTAACTGTAATTCCTCGAGAACCAACCTCCTTAGCTAAAGATTTTGTAAATCCGCCTAAGCCTGCTTTTGCAGAAGAGTAATTAACCTGCCCTGGATTGCCCATTAGTCCTGAGATAGATGAAATATTAACAATCCTTCCGTATCTATTTTTAATCATATTCTTAATGAATACTTTTGTGACATTGAAAGTTCCAGTTAGATTTGTAGCAAGAACATCATCCCAATCCTCATCTTTCATTCTGAGAAATAGTTGATCTGATGTAATGCCAGCATTATTAACTAATATTGTTGGAAGAAGGTCTTTTTGTTTAAGTAGCTCAAAACAATTTTTAACTGATTCTCTGCAAGTTATATCAAGCTTAATTGGAATTAAGTTTCCAGAATAACTGTCTTCAAATTCAAAATTATTTCTAGAGGCACCAACAACCTTAAAGCCCATTTGAGCAAAATGAATAGCTATAGCCCTTCCAATTCCTCGAGATGCTCCTGAAATAAATACAACCTGATTATTCATATAACTCATAAAACTCTTCTTTAAAATTATTACTAGATGTGGATAAAATATTATCAAGCCCATTAGACTTGGCTAGACCTGATAAAACCTTGCCCGGACCACACTCTATAATAATACCATTGAACTCATTTATTAAATTCATTGTATCTATCCATTGGACTGGAGATGTAAGTTGATTTGTTAACTTCTCTCTAATATTGATAGATGTAGTTTCTGTACTTGCATCATAGTTATGAACTACAGGAATAGAAGGCTCATTAAAGTTAATTACACTTAACTCAGATAGTAAAAGTTTAGATGCTGACTCCATTAACCTACAATGTGATGCAGCTCCTACCTTTAATTGAATGCACCTTTTTGCACCAGCTTCTTTGCAAAGATCTGCAGCTAATTTTGCAGCCACCTCATGTCCCGCAATAACAATTTGATTTGGTGAATTAATATTAGCTGGTGAAACTATAAGACCGGTTGATTCTGATACTTTTTTACAAATATCATTTATTGAGAATAAATCTAAGTTTAGGACTGCAAACATAGAACCTTTTTCAGAAGACTCCATTAACAAGCCTCTTTTATGCACAAGAGATATTGCTTTTTTTAGCTCAATAGAATCAGAGACAACTAGAGCAGAATACTCACCCAGGGAATGACCGGCAATAATATTTGGAACGATATTGGTTAAGGAAAGAAATCTTTTGTAATGAAGGTAAGATGTAGCTAAAAGTGCTGGCTGAGTAACTGATGTTTTATTTATTATATCTTCTGGGCCGTTTTTAATAATATCAAGTAAGTCAAAAGGTAAATCAGCTATAGCTGTCTTAATAGATAAAAAATCCTCTTGATTGAAATCATCAAGCATCCCAACTGATTGGGAGCCTTGACCGGGAAAAACTAAACTTATATGCCTAGGCATAATTAAGCTGAAGTTTCTTCGACCTCTTTCTCTTTTTTCCTTAGATCTATTACAAGTCTTCCTTTGTAAAAGCCATCCTTTGTCATTTGATGACGGGCATGCTTTTCACCTGAAACTGGATCTATTGATAGAGTTGATGCTGTAAGAGAATCATGAGATCTTCTTTGACCCCTTCTTGATCTCGTTACTTTACTTTTTTGTACTGCCATTTGTTAACCTTAAAAAAAATGTATCCTATCAAAATTATACAACTATTGGTAGATATTTTTACTTTAATAAGTCTATTAAATCGTTAAATGAGGTATCTAATTCAGCCTCGCATTTAATCATTTCATTATTTTGATCTACAAACCATACTTCTGAAGAATGAAGCGCCATCCTTTTAGAGCTTTTTAACAACTCGCTTCTATTGAATGTTCTATCGCCATATTTATCATCATTTACTACAGGGTGTCCTATGTGCTCAGCCTGAACTCGAATTTGATGAGTTCTTCCAGTATAAATTTCCACTTCTACCAAAGAACACTGATTTAATTTTTGGAGTGGCTTGAAGAAGGAAGCTGAATCTTTGCCTTCTGAAGAAATTGTTGATTTTGTCTGGGTATCAAAAGACTTCTCAATTGCCACATCAACTTTCAATCCACTTTTTAGATGGCCTTTTAATATAGTTATGTATTTTTTTGTAACCGATTTAGCTACAAGCGCTGAATTAAAGTGCCTATTAGATAGCTTATTTTTTGATAAAACTAAACAACCAGAAGTATCCTTATCGATTCTATGGCATAAGTCTATAGAATCATCGAACATTTGCCTTAAGACATCAATAACACCAAATGAATTATCAGTGCCGCCATGAACAGCTAATCCGGCGGGTTTGTTTAAAACAATATAATTACCATCTTCGTAAATAATTCTTTCTCTAAGGGTAATTAACATTTTTGGAGGTATATTAATTTTACGATCTGGGGATTCGGAATTTTCAAGGTTAGGAGGTATTCTGATCAAATCACCAACCTCGAGTTTTCTGTTAGGTTTAACCCTACCCGAGTTAATTCTAAGTTCTCCTTTTCTAATAATGTTGTAAAGTTTAGATTTAGGTACGTTTTTATAGATTGAAAATAAGTAATTATCCAATCTTCTACCAGCGTTATCAGCTGATACTTCAATTTTTTTGACAGTCATGAGGCAAATCTATATTATATACACCTAAATAACTAGAAAAATCTAGTTAAATATTTAAGAAAGATAAATACAACAGTTATACAACAACCTGTAAATAGGTTAATCAGCAAGCATTTAAAAATAAGACTTACTGATAGAGGCTTCAAATAGCGCACTGCTGACTTATCTTCCTATACATAGGGAGAATCAAATGAAAAGAATTTTAATCAACTCATCTTACAGTGATGAATTAAGGGTGGCCCTTGTTGATGGTGCTAAGTTATATGACTTAGACACAGAATCACCAGATAAAGTGCTTCTAAAGGGCAGTATTTTTAAGGCTACAGTTTCCAGGGTCGAGTCTAGTCTTGATGCAGCTTTTATTAACTTCGGCTCAGAAAGACATGGGTTCTTGCCTCTAAAAGATCTTTCAAATGAATATTTTTCAAAAAACTCTGAAGGAAGATCTACCTGTACATTGAAAGAAGGTCAGGAAATTATTGTTCAAGTCACTAAGGAAGAAAGAGGAACAAAGGGAGCTGCTTTAACTACTCAAATTGGTCTAGCTGGAAGATTTATAGTTCTAATTCCAAATTCGTCTAGGTCTGGTGGAATATCTAGAAGGATCAATGGCGATGAAAGAGATCAAATTAGAGACGCCTTAAGCGCTCTTGATATACCTGAAAACATGAGTGCCATTGTTAGAACGAATGGACTAGGTAGATCTACTGAAGAACTAAGCCTGGATCTAGCATATCTATTAGCTTTATGGGATGAAATCGACAAAACAATCCCTGATGCTCCAAGCCCTGCTCTTATATACCGCGACGATAAATTAATCGTTCGTGTTGTTAAGGACTACTTTAAGGATGATATTGAAGAAATACTCATAGATGATGAAGCTGTTTATAAAGAAGCTTTAGAGTTTATATCTGCTGTAATACCGGATCATGCTGAAAAAGTTAAATTGTACGATGAAGAAATTCCTTTATTTAATAGATATCAAATTGAATCCCAAATTGAATTAGCATTTCAAAGAGAAATCTCTTTACCATCAGGGGGGTCAATTGTTATAGATCCAACAGAAGCAATGACTGCGGTAGATGTAAACTCAGCAAGGTCTACTAAAGGCAAGGACATAGAAGATACAGCCTACAAAACAAATCTGGAAGCTGCTAGAGAAGTTGCTAGACAATTAAGGCTTAGAGATGTTGGTGGTTTAGTGGTTATTGATTTTATTGATATGCTAAATACATCTCATCAAGAGAAAGTTGAATCTGCCTTTAGAAAAGCAGTTTATTCTGACAGAGCTAGAGTTCAAATTGCTTCAATATCTAAATTTGGATTACTTGAGGTATCTAGACAAAGATTAAGACCATCATTAAATGAGTCATATGACATAGAGCATGTTTTAGTTAGAGGTCCGAGATCTTTAGGTCAATCAATTTTAAGAATTATAGGCGAAGATTCAGCAAAAGATAATACAGGCGAAATACAGGTATACGTTCCTTCAGATGTTGCAAGTTATCTTTTAAATGAAAAGAGATATGACATTATCAATATTGAAAAATCTAACAATATAAGAGTCATGATTATTGCAGATCCATATAAGGCAAGACCTTACTACAAGGTAGTAAGAATAAAATCGACTGACATGAAAGATGAAGATTCTTATAAATTAACTCCAAACAGCCCAGAAGCAAATATAGATTGGAGAGATGACAAAAATAGATCTAAAGGAATGAAGCCTTTAGTTGACGGCATCAAGCCTCCTAAAATGCCTAAAAAGAAAAAAGAAGGATTGCTTGGTTGGATTAAAAGTATTGCCGGGATTGAAACGGTAGAAAAACCAAAACCAAGACCTTCAAGATCAAATAATAATAATAATAATAGAAATAGAACTAGAAAACCTAGACCTCAAAATCAAAATAGGAATCCTAATCAAAAGAAAGCTCCTAATCAGAGTAATCAGGTGAAGAGCCCTAACCAAAATAAAGCCCCTGTAAATAAAACAGAAACTGCTAAACCTGTTAATACCAAGCCATCTAATACGAAGCCATTAAATTCAACAACTAAGGCAAGTAAAGAAGTTGATGGAAATATTGCGCCAACTAAAGCTGTTAAAAAGCCTGTAAAAAGTGAATCTAAGAATGGCAGTATTAAAAAAACAGCTGAGAATAAATCAGAGCAAGTTATAAGAAAGCCAGCTCCAACACCAGCACCTAGTAAAGAAAGAGAGCCTGCAATAAGGGAAATCGTTAGAGAGCCAAAAATGAAAAAAGAAATCCCTACAAAGGCTTCAAATGACCCGAGATATAAGAGTTAATTAAAGTTCCGGATAGTGTTGAGTCTGGCGGAGTGTTTGGAAGATTGCTTAAGTCAAACCAATCAGCCTCAACAATCTCTTTGCCATCTACGATAATATTGCCTGACTCATACTCGCATGTATAAGCAAGCATAAGCTGACTAGGAAAAGGCCATGACTGGCTTCCAAAGTACTTAACGTCTTTAACCTTAATTGAAACCTCCTCAAAAACCTCTCTTTCAACACACTCTTCAGCAGTTTCTGAAACTTCAACAAATCCAGCCAAAGCACTGAATAGACCTTCGGGAAATAAAGCATTACGAGCAAGTAGAATTTTATTATCCTTATGGATTAAGGCCAGAACACAAGGCGATATAGAGGGATAAATCATTGTATTATTACACTTACAAAACAATGCCTCTTCACTTTCATTAAAAGTCTTAAGAGAGCCACAGTAACCACAGTGCTTATTACTTATTATCCAATGCATAAGTTGATTAGCCCTTCCTATAACTCCAATGTCATAAGAACTTAACATTGATAATAGGTAACGTATTTCATACTCAACTATTGAAAGGTAGCCCTGCTCTTCAAATAAGAAATGATGCCCAGATATATCGACTGAATAAATATTCATACCATCATCAGTTCCAATACCGATAAGCTCAAAAGAATAATCTTCAAATTTTAGATACGAACTATTAAGTAAAAATGTTTTTTGATCAAGGTCATATAAAACCTTATTATCTTTAAAGATAATAAATAAATTATTATTATTTTCCGGTTTAAAATTAAAAAATCTATTAAAATGCATTGTTAGATATAAAAAATATAATGTTAATGATAAAAACTATTAAAAAACTATTTTTAGGCGAAGCTCCTGATTGGTACAAGTCTACCATTTTATTCTTTTTAATTATAAATCCACTGGCATTATTTTCTTTAAATGCTGTAGGCATGGATGGTAATTTTATAGTTGGGTGGATTTTTCTCCTTGAGTTCATATTTACACTCGCCCTTGCCTTAAAGTGTTACCCACTTCAACCAGGGGGTCTTCTTGCTATTCAGGCTATTGCGCTGGGATTAACTTCGACAAGTACTGTCTATTATGAGATAGAGCATAACTTGGAGGTTATTTTATTACTTGTTTTTATGGTTGCAGGTATATTTTTTATGAAAAACCTGATGCTAGCAATATTTACAAAATTATTACTTAGAGTTAAATCTAAAACATTCCTATCACTCCTATTTTGTATATCAGCTGCTCTCCTTTCAGCATTTCTTGATGCTCTAACTGTAACTGCTGTCCTTATAGGTGTAACAATTGGCTTTTATCGTATATTCCATGCAGTTTCTTCCGGGAAAGGTTTTGGAGATAACAGTCATGACTTTCATGACAACACGATGCTGAGTGAGCTAGGTCAGAATGACATGGAACAATTTAAAGCCTTCTTAAGAGATCTTGTTATGCACGGTGCCGTAGGAACAGCTCTTGGAGGGGTTTGTACAATTGTTGGTGAGCCGCAAAATTTATTGATTGCAAAAGTTGCTGGCTGGGAATTTATAGAATTTTTTATTGTGATGGCTCCTATTACTATGCCTGTTTTATTTTTTGGGTTATTAACATGCATTACTGTTGAAAGATTTTCAATTGCTGGATTTGGCAATCAACTACCAAATACTGTTAGAGATATTTTCAATGACTTTGATATCTATGAAAGAAATAATATTACTATTGAACAAAAAACTGAATTATTGATTGAGTCGCTAGTAGCAGTTTTTTTAGTAGTAGCGCTAGCCCTTCATATTGCTGCTGTTGGGTTGATTGGTTTAGCAGTAATCATCTTACTTACATCTTTCAAAGGAATAACTGAAGAACATAAACTTGGTGAAGCTTTTCATGAAGCACTTCCCTTTACTGCCTTACTTGCAGTGTTTTTTGCTATTGTAGGAGTGATCGGCGATCAGCAACTTTTCATACCGATAATAAGCTTTGTTTTAGCCCAAGATGTATCTATGCAACCATCATTATTTTTTGTTGCCAATGGATTCTTGTCAGCTATAAGTGACAATGTTTTTGTGGCTACCGTCTACATAAATGAAGTGAAAGCAGCCTATGATAATAATTTAATAAGTCGTGAGCAATTTGAAAATCTTGCTGTAGCAATCAACACGGGAACAAACATTCCAAGCATTGCTACGCCAAACGGACAGGCTGCGTTTTTATTTCTCTTAACATCATCTCTAGCACCTCTTATTAACCTTTCATACCTTAGAATGGTTGTAATGGCATTGCCATATACAATAGTCCTATCCATTGTTGGTTTTACTTGTGTTTATTATTTTTTATAAATGATGTCGAATTTAGATCGCAGAGTATGTGTTGCTCCTATGATGCAATACACAGATATGCATGATAGGTATCTATTTCGTCTAATATCTAAAAAAATCTTTTTATACACAGAAATGGTTACCACTGGTGCAATAATTTATGGAAAATGCCACCATCAATTAGAATTTAACAAAGAAGAGCATCCTGTAGCTATTCAGCTTGGAGGTTCTGATATAAAAGATTTAGTTGAATGTTCAAAAATTTCTGAAGGTTACGGCTACGATGAAATTAACTTAAATGTTGGCTGCCCTTCTGACAGAGTTCAAAAAGGACGATTTGGAGCCTGCTTAATGCTTGAGGCAGATCATGTCATGAAATGCCTAGAATCAATGCAAAAGGCAGTTGATATACCAGTTTCGATAAAATGCAGACTGGGTGTAGATAAAGAAGATAGTTATGAGTTTTTATATAATTTTATAAAAACTGTTGAAGGCTCTGGTATTGATACCTTTATTATTCATGCAAGAAATGCAATTCTTGCCGGCCTTAGTCCAAGACAAAATAGACATATCCCACCTTTGAAATATGACTACGTATATAGATTAAAGAAAGATTTGCCTAATCTAAATATAATAATTAATGGCGGTATTAAATCAATGGAGGAATCTATCGATCACCTCCAGCATGTTGATGGAGTAATGATAGGACGTGCGGCATACGAAAATCCTTTTATAGTCAAAGATATAGATCATGATATTTATGGGCTTGAGAAAGCAGTAAAGTCAAAAAAAATTATTCTTAACAAGTATCTAGATTATGTAGAAGAAAAACTAGATCAAGGCCATGATCTTTCTAGAATGATGAAGCATTTATTTGGATTATCGAGAGGTGATAAGTTTGCAAAGACTTTTCGAATTAAGATTCTAGAAGTTATCAAAAATAATGATATTAAAAACCACAGAAAGGATCTGGAAGATTTACTATTCTATTAAAAAGTCGTCCATGTCGTCCATAAAATTATCTTTAATATCTTTACCATCTTTTATCTCATAATCGAGGTACTGAATATAGGAATCTCTAACAAAGTAATACTTATCACCAGAAAGTAGAGACTCAACCTCTAAAAGTCTTTCTCTTGTCTCTAGCGCATCAATTAATTTTAAACCGAACTCAACGTCACTTTCTGTCATGTGGAAAGTAACTGAGAGAAATGATGATACAGGTCTTGCAAGAGTGTCCCTTAGTGTTGAGGGTCCCAATACTGGCAGCATTAAGTAAGGTCCTGAAGGGACGCCCCATAAAGCTAAAGTTTGACCAAAATCCTCCTCATGCCTATTAAGGCCAACAGCTGTGGCAACATCAAAAATACCACCAATACCAATTGTAGAATTTATAAGAAATCTAGAAATATCATTAATTGCAAATAATGGCTTTCCTTGGAGAACTTGATTAACACTAGTATTGAGCTCCTCTAGATTATCAAAAAAATTTGTGACGCTTTTTTTAACAGGCTTAGGAAAAGCTGCATAAAATGTAGCGGTAGGTTTGGCAATAGTTCTATCTAATGTCTCATTAAATTCAAAGGTAACCCTATTAAAGCCTTCAAATGGGTCCTTTACTTCTTCTGATATTAATAAAGAAGAAAATGCTAAGAAGATGATTAAACGTTTATCCATTACACATTATACAGTTGATGCAATGAAGCTTGAAAGGTCTTTAATACCATTTGGTGTATTATTTAAATCAAAATGATATATATCCTCATCAAAAGGTATAGACGAGATGAAAGGAATTCCCTTATCTTCTAAAATCTTATAATCGCCATTGGTTTTGAAATTAGCAATATTATTTTCAACATATCCACTTATATTTACAGCTAATTTATTCATGGTTGAAATAGTCTTAATAAGATCTGCAACGGCTAATTTATTTGGCGTTGTTACTAAAATACAAGCATCTGGTTTTATCTCAGAGGCAATCGTTAAATAAGCATCTCCGGTTCCTGGAGGCATATCAATAAAAAGAAAGTCTAAATCGCCCCAAATGGTAGATTCAATTAATTGCCGTATAGCTCCACTTAACATTGGGCCTCTCCATACAGCAGCTTTATCTGCATCAAGAATAAAGCCCATTGAATTTATAGAAATACCTTCATGCATAACTGGTTGAAACATTTTTTTATCATCAACGGTGATTAGGTTTGGCTTAGCATCCTGAAGATTGAATAATATATGTTGGTTTGGGCCATAAATATCTGCATCAAGGATGCCAACCTTGAAGGATTTAGACATATTTAAAGCAAGAGCTGCAGTAATTGATGACTTTCCAACACCGCCTTTAGCTGAAGCTATAGCTATTATTTTTTTGATCGTCATAATATTTATTATTTTTCACCTATAATACAATTAATATATGAACGCACCTACAAAAACTCATAGAAAAATACTTGTAACGCAAGCCTTGCCTTATGCAAATGCCCCTCTTCACCTAGGACATATCCTAGAAGCTGTTCAAACTGATGTATGGGTAAGATTTCAAAATATATTAGGCAATGAGTGCTTGTTCTTTTGTGCAGATGATACGCACGGAACCCCTGTAATGCTCAAGGCTAAAGAGCTTGGTATAACTCCAGAAGAGCTAGTAAAAAAAATACACTCTGATCATAAGGAAACATATAAGCTTTACAACATTGGCTTTACAAACTTTCATACGACGCACTCTGAGGAGAATAAAAAACTTTCTGAGCATATCTACTTAAAGGCAAAAGATAATAACCTCATTACCAGAAGAACTATAGAACAGCTATATGACGAAAAAGAGTCAATGTTCTTGTCTGATAGATTTGTTAAAGGCTCTTGCCCTAAATGTAATGAGCTCGATCAGCACGCAGATGGTTGTAATAAGTGCGGTGCTACATATGATATAAAAGAAATAAAAGACCCTATATCAGTAATTTCTGGAACAAAACCTATTACAAAAGAAAGTGAACATATATTCTTTGACTTACCTAGAAAATTAGATGTCCTAAAGGAATTTTTAAGTACTGCTGACTTGCAAAAACCTATATCAAATAAACTAAGCGAATGGCTAAATGATGACCTTCAACAGTGGGATATATCTAGAGATGCTCCCTACTTTGGATTTAAAATTCCCGGTGAAGATAATAAATACTTCTATGTTTGGGTTGATGCACCGATAGGATATATGGCCTCTATGGATAACTGGGCTTCTGCAAATGGAAGAACAATGAAAGAGTTATGGTCAGATTCTTCTGAATACGAGATATATCACTTTATAGGAAAAGATATAGCCTACTTCCATGGTCTTTTTTGGCCAGCACTATTAAGTGCTGCTAATTTTAAATTGCCAGATGGAGTATATGTTCACGGCTTTTTAACCATTAATGGTGAAAAAATGTCTAAATCTAAAGGAACTGGAATATTGGCAAAAGAATTTGCATCATTATGCGACCCGGAAACGCTCAGATACTACCTATCAGCAAAGCTAAACAATAAAGTTGAAGATATAGATCTAAACTTTGAGGATTATGCTCAAAGAGTTAACTCAGACCTTGTGGGTAAATACTTAAATATAGCTAGTCGCTGCTCATTATTTATTAAAAAAAATAACTATGAACTTTCTAAAAGTATAAATAAAGAACTCATAGATAAACTAATTTTAAGTAGAGAGTCTATAGAAGAACATTATGAGACAAGAAATTACTCAAAAGCAATTAGATCGATAATGGACCTTGCTGATATTGTTAACAAATATATCAATGATGAGATGCCTTGGAAAAAGGAACAAGAAGAAGCAGCTTTTATAGCCTCTTCTGCATTAAATGCATTTAATATACTAACAATTTATTTGAGGCCAATTCTACCAAAGCTAACCGAAGAGGCTTTTAAATTTTTAAACAATAATAAGATATCATTTTTAGATGTAAGCGAAGAGCTGACTAATAATATTAATGATTACAAACCTTTATTACAAAGAATTGATCCTATAATAATTCCTGAGGAAGAAGCTATGACAAATGATAATAACTATATAAATATTGATGAATTCAGCGCTGTCGATCTAAGGGTTGCGCGAATTATAGAAGCTTCACTTGTTGAAGGAGCAGATAAATTACTTCAGCTTAAACTTGATGTCGGTGAACTTGGTGAAAGACAGGTGTTCGCAGGAATTAAAAAAGCTTATGACCCTGACACCCTTAAAGAAAAACTAGTTATCTTGGTAAGTAATTTAGCGCCGAGACAGATGAAATTTGGATTATCAGAAGGTATGGTTTTAGCATCAAGTGATGATGAGGGTATCTATTTAATATCGCCTGATAAAGGAGCAAAACCTGGACTTAGGGTTAAATAATGAATAAACAAGTTGATATAGTTATAATAGGAGCAGGCCCTGTTGGCTTGTTTACGGTTTTTGAGGCTGGGTTACTGGGTTTAAACTGCGTCTTAATAGATAACCTGGATAAGCCTGGCGGTCAATGTGCCGAGCTTTATCCTGAAAAACCCATATACGATATTCCAGGAGTTCCTTCACAAACCGGACAAGAGCATATAAATGCCCTTTTAGAACAAATAAAGCCTTTTAAATATAACTTATATTTAAATCAAAGAGTTGAAAGCCTTGTGGAAATAAATGTTGAAGATGAGAATTATTGGCAAGTCACTACAAATGAAAAAAATAGCTTCACCACTAAAAATGTATTTATTGCAGCTGGAGCTGGGTCATTTGAAGCAAGAAGACCTCCCAATATAAATGAACCAGATAAATTTCTTGATAAAGGTGTTAATTATGCGGTTAGATCAGTAGATAAATATAAAGATAAAGATGTATTTATATTTGGTGGTGGCGACTCTGCATTAGATTGGACTTTAGAGCTAGCTGATAAAGCTAAAAGTCTTTCGCTTGTTCATAGAAGAGATGTATTTAGAGGAGCCTTACATTCTGAAGAGAAAGTAAGAGAGCTAGTTAAGCTAAAGAAAGTTAATCTTTTGACACCCTATCTAATTAGTTCAATTAAGGGTGGTGATAAAGTCACGGGACTTTCTTTAAAAAATTTCGATACTAATGAAATTGAAGAGTTTATTGCTGATGAGATAGTTTTTCTATTTGGTCTCAATAAGAAGCTTGGTCCTATATTGGACTGGGAACTTGAACTGAACAATAAGAAAATTAATGTGAATACTGAGAATTTTCAAACCTCCAAGGAAGGAATATTTGCCGTGGGTGATATAAATGACTACCCAGGTAAACTTGATCTTATCCTATCTGGATTCCATGAAACTACCCTGGCTGTTCAAGAAGCATACAAAAGAATATATCCAGGCGAAAGAGTTCCCTTCGGTTACACCACATCGAATACAAAGCTCCAACAAAAGCTTGGTGTAGTTGATAAATAAATTGGAATTAATTAATTTAATACACAAAGAGCTTCCACAAATCCAATGCGGTAGATGTGACACTCCAGGTTGCCATCAATATGCAGAGGCCATAGTTGCTGGAGCTCCTCATGATAGATGTGTTCCAGGCGGCGAGGATACATTAAAAGCATTAAATAAATTACTTGAAAACAACCTAGCGTCTGTAGACTTAGAATACGGCCCTACCATAGGTTCACAAAAAGTTACTATTATTGAAGAAGAATGTATTGGATGTAAAAAATGTATAACTGCGTGTCCTGTCGATGCAATTATTGGGGCAGCAAATTTAATGCATTCAGTTATTGATGATATCTGTACAGGTTGTGAGCTTTGTATAGAGCCTTGCCCTGTAGATTGTATAGAAATTGTTGAGGTTGCTATTTATGATATTGATCAACCAAGAAAAATATCTCAATCATTTTATAATTTAAAAGAAAATTTAAATCTGAATAGCGAACGATCGAAAATTAAAAACCTGTCCGATGAAAATATGAATATTAGCAACTCTATAAATACTCAAATCAGCAATAGAAAAATAGATAAACAAATAGGTTTAAAAGAAATGCAGCATAAGATCGCCAAAGCTGATCTTGAAAAATTACATAACTACGATCAACTAGAAATTGATAAATTTATTAATAAGGGTCTAAAAAAATGATGAAAGAAAGGTTTAGAAAATATCTTCCAGTTGTTGTTGACTTAGAGACAGGTGGCTTTAACCCTCTAAATAATGCTATTTTAGAAATAGCGATAACACTTGTTGAGGAAGAAGATGATCTCTTATTCGTTGGTGAGACATTTAGATTTCATATACAGCCATATGAAGGTTTGCTAGTAGAGCAGGAATCACTTGAATTTACTAAAATCAATCTTGATCACCCCTTGCGAAATGCTGTTACTGAGGATTTTGCATTAAAGGCACTTTTTAAAATTATAAACAAGGCTAGAGATAAATATGAATGCTCAAGAGCCATTTTAGTTGGCCATAATGCACATTTTGACAGCTCTTTTATGAATGCTGCGGTGGAAAGAAATAAGATAAAACGATCTCCATTTCACCCATTCTCTGTATTAGATACAGTTACCTTAGGAGCTCTGGCAACTAATCAGACAGTTCTTGCGAGAATATGTGAGTCACTTGAGGTAGATTACGACTCTAAGGAAGCGCATTCAGCTGCCTACGACTCAGATGTTACAGCAAAAGTATTTTGTAAAATAATAAACGAATTTAATCAGAAGGTGAGCTAGAGGCGCTATCAATAATAGCTCTCAACTCACCAGCTTCATGCATTTGAGTTACGATATCGCAACCACCAATTAACTCGCCACTAACAAAAACCTGTGGGAATGTTGGCCAATCAGATATTGACGGTAATGTTGTCCTAACATCGTTATTCTCAAGAATATCAATATACGAGAATTTTGCTTCGCAATCGATTAAAGCTTGAACAGTTTTTGCAGAAAATCCACATTTAGGCTCATAAGGTGTGCCCTTCATAAAAATAAGTATGTCGTTCTCTTTGATTTGTTGCTTTAATTTTTCTTCTACGCTCATAATTATCCTTTTGTTATATCTATATATTTCTTTATAGTGTCTTCGAAACCAAAATTCAAGGCGTCAACTATAATTGCATGGCCAATTGATACTTCGTCAACTCCACCGATCTTAACCAACTCCGGAAGGTTTATTAAATTAAGATCATGTCCTGCATTAACTAAAATATTAGA
>TARA_B110000211_G_scaffold55038_1_pt1 | contig 16383 bp, 15 predicted proteins | sample TARA_B110000211 | Tara Oceans TARA_B110000211 (sample SAMEA4397516) | marine metagenome | biome: Polar Biome; feature: [DCM] deep chlorophyll maximum layer (ENVO:01000326); material: water (ENVO:00002006), including particulate matter (ENVO:01000060) such as... | depth 30 m
GAGATCAAGAGAGATCACATCTGGGATCAAGTCATCCTCGATGAAGTAGTTGAATCAATCCCAAAGCAAGACTGGCCCTCCTTTATTACTCAGCAAACTACATACAAAGTTGATATGCGTTCATTCAAAGATTATGCATTGGCTCATCCAGCCGAAGCTAAGAAATGGCATGACGCACATTCAATTAAGTTAGGTGACCCCAAGGTCAAAACAATCAACGCTGAAAAACTACTTAAAGAGGAGGACTAATATGTCTTTACTTCAGCAGGTTACGAGTACCCGTGAGAGCGGTGGCCCAATACCCCCAGTGCGGATTAACATCCAAGGCACAGATGGTATAGGCAAGAGTACGTTTGGTGCCAACGCAGATGCGCCGATCTTCATTCAAGCGGAGGACGGTCTGTCTTTCATTGATGCGCCAAGGTTCCCTCAAGCTAATACTTGGGAAGATCTTATCGAGCAATTGAGTACGCTTCACTCTGAAGACCACCCGTACAAGACGGTTGTGCTGGACACCACTGATGCTGCCGCCAAGTTGGGCGAAGCATATGTGTGTGAAAAGAACGGCTGGTCTAGTGCGGCAGATCCCAAGGCAGGGTACGGCGCGTTCTATGTGGCAGAGGAGAATGCATGGGTTCATTTGTTGTCAGGGTTTAATGCACTGCACTCAGAGAAGAACATGAACATCATTCTGTTAAGCCACGTTGCATCTAAGGCGTATAAAGATCCAGAGTTGGAACCTTATGATCGCTGGGAAATGCGCTGCAACAAGAAGGTCAACGCCCTGATTAAGGACTGGGTTGACTTTAACTTGTTCGCTAACTATGAGACTACCTTAATCAAGGATGGTCAGAAGGCGAGAGGTGTGAGCTACGGCAACCGTGCGTTGTTCACCAAGTTCGCAGCAGCGTTTGACGCGAAGTCTCGCATAAGTCTTTCATCGAAGATTGAGTTCTCATGGCAGTCGTTCATGAATGAATACACCGCAGCGTTGGCTGCAAATAAAAACGAAGAAGCAGCTTAAGGAGCAGCATTATGGGTCTATTAGATCAAGGGATCGATGTAAGTAACATCGAAGCAAGTACAGGTGGCGGTGGTTCTGAGCCAATTCCAGCAGGTGATTACACTTTGTCGGCTGCAACGTATGAAGATACGCAGTCTAAAGCGGGTAACGACATGATCAAGATTGAGTTCAATGTAGTTGGACCAAGCTATGCAGGTCGTAAGATCTGGGATTACTTCGTGCTCAACAACCAAGTGGGCGTGTCTCGCCTGAAGGGATTCATTGGGGCCACTGGCCAAGATGTATCACAGACGTTGAACACTGAAATGCTTCGCGCCGCCATGGGCAAGCAGTTCACTGCAAGCATTAAGGTTGAGCCTGGTTCAGGTCAGTACGGCCCAAGCAGCAAGATTGCTGGGTACAAGGCCGGTGCTGGACCTGCACAACCACACTCTCAGACTGAGCAGCCACAACAGGCACAGGCTACACCAGCCGCTGGCCTAGAGACTGCAAGCTGGTCGTAAGAAATTTGCAACTTCTGGTTATGTAGTATTGATTTAGCTAAAAGTTGCACATAAATAGTTAAGGCCAAGGGAGATTCCTACTTCCTAGTAGCACGTTCCCGTCCGTGTGGCCGAAGGCGGGGCTGTTTTTAAAAACAAAGCAACAAGAGGTGAGTATGAAAACATCAACAAAGAAAGAATTAACAGAGCAGTTGAAAGAAGAGATCAGACTACGCAGCCTGGATCAAGAGCATCACATCCGCACCACCAAGGAACTTCGCGTAGCTGAGAATCGCATAGAGGCACTTGAGCAGTTAACAGAAGGCACTGATGTCTTTCAGGTTTCGCACCCTGCTAACCTGTTTTGGCACCGATACGCTAGCCACGGTCTGCGGATCTACACTCATGGGGATGATCATGATAACAGCAAGCAGTTGCTGACCAGGATACCCTTGTTTACCAACCACCACGGCAAAGCGGATACGCAGAGCAAGATAGAAATCTTGTTGAAGTTGCAGAAGCTTTTGTCTGAAGCGTATGAAACTTTTCCTGATGAATATATTGGGGTGGAAATCTTCATGGCTGAAAATGGTGTGAACTGCTAGATGAGCGATGCGTATGAAGAATGGCTTGCTAAAGGTAACAAGCCAACTCAACTCTCAGATGATGCAACGGTTGGTGACACCAGACCGTGCATAAACTGTGGGCAACTCAAGCCAATGTCTGAGTTTACGCAGTTCAAAGGACGATTGAAGTGTCAAGCCTGTTACCAAAGAAGAAGCGAGGGCTTTATAAAGAAGGAGTGATAATGACTGACATAGATGAAGTCAGAAGAAAGTCGGAGGCAAGTGACCCTTGCGCCCCGTGGAACGTAGAAGACGCAGAGTTCTGTGATAAGCATCCTGATGTAGAGATGGAGTCTGATGAGTATGAAGACTGTGACTCACCAACTGGATGGCATACCCATGAATCTTGCCCAGCGTGCGAGGCACTTGCTCACCTAGATGATGGGCAGTTGTACTGCGAAGACTGTTACAAGTCTGACCTTGAGTACGACCCAGGCGAGGGGTTCTATTGTTTAAATTGTGAAGAGTATGCCGAAGGCGTTAACACTTATGGAGTTGTTAAAAAATGAATGAAGAATTTGAAATTGAAATGCCTGGGGCAAACGAAGAATACCAGTATGCCCTTGAACTTATTAAGAACATGGCAGGTATTGCGGATGATTTAGATCCAGATGTATTTGCAGAAACCATGATGATCTATGCGGCTACTTATCTCATAGCTAATGAGCGCATTGAGTTCTTAAGCCCTTTCTTATTAACAACCCTGAAGCAAGTTGAAGATCAATTAGAGCCGGTGGTATGCCACTAATGAAGTTAAGGTACTATCAAGAAGAGGCGATTGATGCTGCGCTGCACTGGTTTAAAACCCAAGACACGCACCCACTGATCGTTCTCCCTACAGGCAGTGGCAAGACCGTGGTCTTCGCTAACCTGATCAAGCAGTTGTTTGAGCGAGAGCCTGACTGCAGGGTTCTCATCCTCGCGCATAGGCAGGAGCTTGTAACCCAGGCAGAAGATAAGCTTAAAAAGGTTTGGTCATGCGCCCCGTCAGGGCTAGTAGCCGCTGGCCTCAAGAAGTTTGATGTCGATGCGCGCATTGTTATTGCCAGCCGTGACACCTTGGCCACACCAAAACGTTTGGGGTCAAGCGGCCACTTCGACTACATCATTGTTGATGAAGCACACCATGTTGCGCCTGACCAGAAGACGCGCTACCGCAAGATCTTTGAACACTTTGCGCTTGAGCAATGGACTGAGCCTAAGATCCTAGGCGTAACAGCTACCCCATATCGTATGGGCCAAGGCTTTATCTATGGCCTAGATGACCAGTTCTTTTCTGGTGTCGCGTACAAGGTAGGTATACCTGAGATGATCAAGCAGGGTTATCTCTGCCGCCTATCAGCGTTCAAAGTAAATGATGAAGCAGTGATCGATGCATCTACTGCTAGGGTCAAGTTCAAAGGCGGTGATTACCGTGAGTCAGACATTGCCTTGTTGGCTATGGAAGACCACACCATGCTGGCCATTGTTAACGACTGGATCGACAAAGCGTACAGCAAGGGCAGACTGAGCAGCGTGTTCTTCTGCATCACCGTAGATCACGCGAACAAGATGTGCATGTACCTGAAGCAAGCAGGCATCAATGCGGCTGTAGTGACGGGGGAAACCCCACAAGCAGAGCGAGAAGATATCCTTGAGCGTTTTGAGGATGGCAAGATCAACGCGCTATGTAACGTAGCTGTTCTCACTGAGGGCTGGGATGCCCCGCGAACTGATTGTATAGCACTACTCAGACCCACCAAGTCTCTTGGCTTGTACGTTCAGATCTGTGGCCGTGGCATGCGTACCTGGGGGGACAAGAAGGACTGCATGCTACTGGACTATGGCGAGAACATGCAGCGCCATGGGTGTATAGACACAGCCAAGCCACCAGCACCTGAGAAGGAAGAGAGCAAGACCCCTAAGATATGGATCTGCGATGAGTGCGTAGGTGTAAACGACTACGATGTATACACATGTGTTGAGTGTGGCGCTGATCGCGTTAAGCAGATGGTGAACGCACAGCAGTTGATACTGGGTGCAATGGAAGAAGAGAAGGATGCCGCATCATCCAGGCAAGCAGCCGCAGGTTCTGTTCTATCAGATGAGCTAGAAGATCCTGCTGAGAAGCAAGAGAAGATCAAAGACGTTGATTATGTGACTGCTGAGAAGAAAGTATCTAAGAGTGGTAATGAATACCTCAACGTCATGTTCTCAAGTCCTGAAGATTACTGGCCACAAAATATGCCGATCATGCTGGGCATGAATGGCAAGGCTGGGATGATGGCGGAGAAGAAGTGGAAGGCATTGACCAAGCAATACAGATGCCCTGCAGACATTGACTGGGCTGTGCATCAAGTAAACGTGCAGAACAATATGAATCACATCAAACAAATAACCGTAAGAAAAGAGGGGAAATACTGGAATGTTGTCAGCGTCCATTTTTGAAAAAATCGATGAAGCCATTGCGGCAAAGGAAGGCCGGAACCGTGGACACCTAGGGTTCAGTGGCATAGGGGATGATGATGAGTACCGGCAGTGGATGGGATTCCGCTGGTGCTTACCATCTACATTCGGCGGCAGGATGCTGCGCTTGTTTGACTTGGGTAATCGCATCGAGGACCAGATCGTAGATAACATCCGCGACACTGGGATTATATCTATAGCCTCGCATGATGCAGATGGTAACCAGTTCAGGGCATCGTTCCTTGGCGGTCACTTCGCAGGCTCCTGTGATGGCCTTCTCAAGGGCGTACTGCCACCCCCTGATGAAGAGGTTGTTCTTCTCATGGAGGTCAAGAGCGCCAACGACAAGCGGTTTAAAGAACTGGTTAAGCTACAAAGCTACGAGGACTGGAGCGATTCATACCGTGTGCAGATCCATGCTTACATGGGCGCGCTTGGTCTGACCAAGTGTATGGCTGTAGTGATGAACAAAAACAACAGCGAGATATACTCTGAAATCATCGATTACAAGCCACAAATCTGGGAGCGTGCTCAAGAGAAAGCTGAACGCATCATCTGCAGCGATAGGCCAGACACTAGCACTCGCCGCTCAGAGAAAGATTGGCGTATGAAGAATGAGCCTAGTGTGTACAAGGACATCTACTATGGTCGGCGCTTACCTGAGTCAGTCAACTGCAGGAACTGTGTGCATGTGAAGCCGCTTACTAACTCCAATGGGGCGGTTTGGTACTGTGGTCGTAGCAATAGATCCATACCAATTGAGGAGCAGCCACTGGGCTGTAAGGACCATATGTGGATACCCGCACTGGTCAACGCAGACCATATGCCTGAAAGAAGCACGCCTGATGGCATGGCTTATCGAGCAGGTATCTTGGAGTTCTTCAATGGTAAAGGCCCAGAGGGGGCTGAGTATGAGTACAGTAGCGCAGAGATGCGGGAGCTATCTAAGAATAACTTCAACACCCAGATGATGATCGAGGGTGAGAAGATCAGGGCTGAGTTTCCAGGTAGCCACTACGACAACATGGATGAGAGCACCCCTGGGTTTTAGTCCCAGGCGCGTGGGTCTTTAACAATCAGTATCTTGGTCCCTGGGTATAGCGCCTCAACAAGCTTCTTCTTGAGCGTGAATACCTGGGTGATCACACCCTTAGTATCCTCTACCACCACCTCACCATCGCGCTTGTAGCGGAAGTCTGCAACGTATGAGCAGATCTTTTTGTCTTCACCATCTACTGTGACTATGCAGGGGAAGTCTACCTGTACCTCTAGTTCAGAGATCTCACCGGCATCTTCGTAACGCCTAAGTATTTTATAGCGTGCCGCCTCAAGCTTTGAGTCGAACACAATGCCATCGTACTCAGTCTTCTTTGCGAAGTACTTACTCTTCTTCGGTGCGCGTTGAGGGATCAAACTAATCTATTCCTAGGAGTTTGTTTAACTCTACCTGCTTCAATGCATCTACGCCACGGTCAAAGAGTGACTGAGGCGGTGCCGGTGGTACAGGTGCGCCTGGTTGAGGTGGCCTAGGTTGTGTGCCAGCTTGTGCTGGGGGCATTGGAGCCGCAGGCTGTGCCTGTGCAGGTGGTTGAGCCGCAAGTTGTTGTGCGGCTTGTGCATCAGCTTGAGCTTGTGGTCTAAAAAACTTGCCCTGTAATTTTTGGCGCACTTCATTCATAGCCTCAAAGTCAAATGGGTTAGACAATTTATTCTCATTTGCAGTGAAAGCTTTGTTGATGGTTTCAGTGCTTGGGAAGAATGTATTAAATCTACCAGCCAACAAGTAATTTATCTGAGGAACCTTTGCTTCCTTTAAGGATCTTGCAATTTCTGCATCAGACATACCAAGTGTACGGGCATCTTCAATAGCCATGTTTAAATCACGAAGCGCCTTAAACCTTTGTTCATTTGAAACAAGGTACGCCTTAGTAAGATCTTCAGCGTTAGCCCTTCCGCGAGTCTTTGCAAGTTGATTAAAAATACCTCCAGCAGATGTAACCTGCCGTCCAGCCTCATAACCCTTATATCTTAGAGCATCACTGAGTGCAGGCTTAACTGTTTTAATACCAGTGAGAGCTTCCATAAACTCACCTGCAGGATCGATGCGAATGCCTGATCTTTTTACAGCATCAGATGAATCAAGCAATCCTGCAGATACACCAATGGCTGTAGGGAAATCTTTTAGCCTAGCACTTAACCCAAAAGGCATTGAAGAAGTTGTTGATGCGGTTAGATCGGCGGGTAAGAAACCAGGGCTTAGTCCATCTGCAAGATGCGCGAATGATTTGCCAAGCTTAACGCCAGTTGGGTCGCTATCAAGGTATACAGATCTACCAAACCTAGTTTCATTACGAGTTATATCAAGAAGCTTCTCAGTTATTATTGACTCGCCAAGGAATGGAGAGAAATATTCTCCAAGCCCTTGAGTTGCTCCGTCCATAAAGATTTCAGTTAATTCTTTTTCACCCGTAATGCCGTCATTAACTGCATTGAATACTCCTCTAGCCCCTCTAGTTAAGTAGTCATAAGGGTTGGTGTAAGAGAAGTTATAAAAGTCTGTAATCTTTCCATCTTTGTCTGTAGCAATAGGGATAAGCATGGCGTTCTTTTCGTAAGTGGCAGCGCCTGACCGCTTGAATGCATTAACCTGCTCCATGGTAGCGCCTGTAAGCGCAAGACCACCAGCCATTAGGCCACCATACATACCAGCATCTACAGTCATTGACCCCATCAACCGGCGCATGCCAATAGAGCGAATCGCTGTTGACTCACTACCTAGTTCTTTAATGGCCCTGCCGTAAGTGTTGCCGCTTGTTCTTATTATCTCAGCAGGGAACGCAACGAAGTTACCGAAGGGCAATCTTCTTAGTTGCTTAATAAATTCAGGGACACGCGCATAGTTAGGCACGGTGTCTTTGACAATGCCTGCAGCTTCTCGCTTTAAGAAAGCTTCTACTTCATCTCCAACCAACTCGCTTGGCTTTCTACCATTAAGCATCAAAGCGTTTTGCACATCAGTCACTGGCAAGTCTAATGGTGAATTCTTAAACGCATCCTTTAGCCTGCCAAGTTCCATCTCATAGCTGTAGATCTTCCATACATCATCAGACCCTTGGTACAACTTACCGGCAAAAGTGTTTTGAATATTTTGAGCAGCTTGTATTGCCTTCTTACCATAGACCCCGCCCTTTGCATTCAATGCGTCCTTAAACAGATCCTCAAACTCACCGACCTTTGAGTTGGTGTTGACGATACCAAGGTCAATCATCTCGTTGTAGTAATCATCAATTTCTGTTTTGGTCGATCTAGCATTCTTTGACCCAACCCCAAACCCAACGTCATCAAGCTTAATGATTCGCTGGCCAATCTGGCTGAACACAGTCTCTGCAGAACCTAAAAGGTTTTCGTTGTTACCAAAGTTACCATTCCTTAATGCAAAGAAGGCTGCAGTCGTTGCGTTTCTTACTTGGGTGATAGGACTCAACACAGTCTTAGATACTTGAGAAGCACCTTTAAGCGCAAGGAATGTTGCCCAAAGCTTATTGGTGTCACCGCTTAGTATTCCTGCAGGGATGTCTTCAAATGCCCGATGGTATTCTTCTTTAACGTACTTACCGGCAAGAGGCCCAAACCTATTCTTTGCAGACTGAGAAACTTCTGCGCCAGAAAAAGCATCTTCCATACCTATTCTTTTATACTTACCAATCTCTTCTATAGGAAGGTTTGCAGGAGGCGCATCAAAAATAAATCTATTATCTAATGGTAGTGAGTTGTTGTAATCATTTAAGTTTTTGTAGTAATTCGCTTTGGTTATTGCCTTAGTCATACCATCAACTGTTTCAATAGCCCTGGTCCTTAAACCTACACGCTGTTCTTCAAGGCTTCTTTGTCTGATTACGTCTTCGCCAAACGTACCATCGCTTCGCTTGACTCTACCAAAAACATTAGAGCCGCCAGAGTATTCGCCAAGGAAGTCTCTTACTGCAGGCAGATTGTCTAGCGTCCGACCTTTCATAATTTTTTGACCCACACCACTAAGGGTGCTTTCAGCAAATTGATCTTGCGGCTTCATGTTTGCATTATTAAAAGAAACTTTTCTGCGAAGGTCATTCAGTACGCCGTAAGCAGCTTCTTCAGACATAGCTTGTCCTATGTTTGCCGCCTCAGAGATATTTAATATCTCTTTAAGTGCCTTGTCAGTTTGATCTGGCGTAGGTACATAACCATTTTCATCTTTAAGAGATCTGTACATACGGGTTGCGTAGTATGTTTTGTTTGCGCCAATAGCTGTCGTTAACTTTGCAGACATCTCAGCACTCATGAACGTGTCTTCCAATATTTTGTCAGACATATCGTCAATTTGTTTTCTAAGCTTATCTGCAGTTTTAACTAAGTCAAAGTCACGCTTGCCAAGAAGAAGAGATGGAGTTTTTGCTTTATTTAAAGTCTCATCAATACCCGACAAGGTAAGGCGTGCTTCGTTGCGAACAATCTCTCTTGATTTGTTGCCTTTCTTTTCAGCAAACAGGTAATCATTTAAAGCGTTAAGTGTTACGCGCTCATCAACGTCATTCAAATTACCCGAAGCCTTTAAAGCTTTTAAAGTATTGTCTACTTCTTCTAGGCTTTGACGCGCAGCATTGTTGCTAGAGTTAAGTTCTTGAACCCTCAAAGACTCAAGCTGCTTTGACAATGAGTCAGGCATGTCGCCTTGGAATGTTAAGTATCTTGTAGCAAGCTTGCTTGCTTTAGCTATATTCTTTTGAAGAAAGGTTGGGTCTTCGATGTCTGGCTTAACGCCGACATTAGATAGGATACTGTCAGGATCTCTAATTGCTCTTGCTGTATTTTTAAGCCGTTCAGTTTTCGCTAAAGCATCAGCGCCTGCACCAATACCTTTACTTGCAAGGCCCAAAGCCTTTGGCACACCAAGAATTAATGCAGCACCTTCACCAGCAACCTTGAATCGATTACCTAATTCTGCAGCGGCTCTTTCAGCACCCATCAATCCTTCGGTATTTATTCTCTTGGTTGGCCCACCATCAAAGAAATCACCAAGGGTTTCTACATCAGGGGTGGTAGCAGCAACATCTGCCGCAGCAAACGCAGCAACTTCTCCAGCACGCCCAAGCCTTGCAGCTTTAGCGGCCTTAGCTGCTAACCCACCAGGTACAGCAAACTGCGTAATAAACTTAGCAGCCTCGCCAAGTGTAGTAGATGTGGTTGGTTTGTACTGAGAGAAGAAGTCTCTTACTGTTTGCGCGTTGCTTTCATCGTCATCAGAAATAAGATCTACAAGTTCTGCAGGCAGTGAAGCTATACCTTCAACAGCACCCACAAGACCTGCGCCTACACCTCTGGCGATATCACCAAAGGCAGACACATCTTCCTCACCTAGTTGCGCGCCACGCTCAACGAAAGGGTTGTTTGCTAAAAACTTTCTTGCAGAACCTAAAGCGACATCTTTGTCATCGGTGTCAATGTTAAGAGATCTGCCGTCTGACAAATTTACCTTAATCATTTTTAGGTTTCACGTTTCCTTCCGCATCAACATTAAATGACCCATCGTCTGCCGAAGGGGCTACTGGCATATTCATTGCCAGTGCAGCCATCCTAGCAGCTTCCTCACTGGCTCCTGCTGGATCGTTTAGGTACTTAACATTTTTCGACAATACGTCAAAGTATTCTGACTTAAGCTGTGCAAACTGAATTCTTCTTTCATATGCAGTTTCATCAGAACTCTGACTCAACAATAAGTTAATTAATTCATCAGTTGACGCTTCAGGCATTTCTTTTTTAAGAAGTTTAAGATTTTCTGCAAACGCAGTACCACGTTCAGCAACCTTCGTGGTTCGTTCTGCTATGTCTCTGGTTTGCAAAGCATCATCGTATTCTTGGCCAGCCCTAAACTGCTCTAAGGCTGTGTTGGGGCTGCGTCTTCCTGATCGACCCTCTGAAGTATTAGCGCCCAACCTTATTCGGTCTTTTTCAGTAGCTCGACCACTCATAATTCTTGACATAAGATTGTCATCTTCTACTGGCGCACTTTCTTGCGGCTCAGAATAAGCCTGACCCTCTTGAGTAACACCTGCATAAGGATCTTCTTCTGCAAGTTGTCCAACGGAGGGAGGAGGTGTGGGGGCTTCAGGTTGTGGAATTATTCCAGGGGTCATGCCTGTTCTAAATTGTTCCATAGTTGCAGGGGCATTTCTTCTAGCGCCTTCTTCCATAGCGCCAGCCATGGGGAACATTTCAAAATCTTCATCCACATCGCCTGGATCAGACAAGCCAAGAGCGCGACCAAAGCGGCTGTCAGCAACATACTCTGCACCTTCCATTGCTAATCTTGGAATAGAAGTAATAACGTCCCCAATACCACCAGTGGTTTTACCAACATTGTATCCAACATTAGCCGCCATTCTACGGTCATTGAGAAGGTCTAGGTATTGCTGTTGAACTTCAGGCTCACTGGCTTCAAATTCTTCTAGGGTTATACCTAAGTCTTCAATCTCTTCAGCAGTAACTGGGTTGTCAACAGAAATGCCAGTAGGCTTAACGGGGAGTGCAGCTATTCCTCCAGCAGATGAATCTGCTTCTGCAGCCATTGCCTGCTCTGAACCTAACAGTGCAGGGGCTATCCTTGCAGTTTGTCCTCGACCAAAAGTTTTACCTTTGGTTTCACCAACACCAAGCCTTACAGCTTTTTCTACAGCGTCAGCAACTTTCTTTCCTTTAAATCCTAGCCTTCCAAGTTGAGCGGCAATCGCCCCAGGAGAACCAACACCTGTAGCCATAAGTCCTGCCGTAGCTGTAGCTATGCCGACATCAACAGGATCACTTGGGTCAACAATAAAGAAATCAGTTAAGTCTCTAGCGTTTAGACCTTGTCCTTCTTCAGACTTATCCATGGAAAAGAAGTCACTCATAGTGCCATCGTCACCAATAACCATATCCTTCATAACTCCAGGCATGACTTGGGCAATATCCATAAAGCTTGGATCTTCATCTTCTACTAAATCACCATCAGCATACCCACGAACAGGCGCAACACCAGCCATGATGCCACTAGCTTGACGCTGCTGTGGCGTTTGGAACATTGGTCTTCTCATAACTTCGTCGTACATTACTGAACCCCTGATCTGTTGCGCTTAACTTTTGAATAGTCTACACGGTAGTAACCATCATCGCCCATGGCTACAGCGCCTGGATCAACTTCCATTAACTCTTGTGCAATCACACCTTCGGTTTGATCGTCAATGCCCATGGCTTTGGCAGTATCATTCCAATCCCATGTATACCAACCCACACCTGGCTCAACCTCATCTACTCTAAGTACGTTTTCTTTTAGGCGTATGTCGGATGCGGCAGGCGGAGCGCCTCCAGCACCGGCTGCTTTTTTAAACCCATCCATTGCCATATCACCCAACTCATTACCTTTGGCTAATATCGCTTTGCCTCGATCAAACCCACTAGCACTTTCGTATGGATTAGTTCCTTGTTGCTGCGTGTCAAAGCCGCTTACATATTGAGGCATGAAGTTACTTGAACCTTGTAACAATGATTGACCACGCTGCAATCTCATAAATGGTTCATCAGCCAACTGCATGCCAGCCTTGTACTGAGCATCAAGACCACCTTGCTGAATACCTCTACCAGTTCCGCCAAGCTTATCAAGTGTACCAATCTGGCCAGATAGCATGTTGTATCCTTGCTGACCTAGACCCGCAATACCTTGAGCGCCTGCTCTTTGGTTAGCACCAGTCATTTGATAAGCATTCATAGCATTACTCATCTGCTGGTTGGTCAAGCCACCCATGCCAGATGCTGCACCTTGCATACGATTCATTTGGTTACCAAAGACATTAGAGCCAAGCTGTTGTGCAGATTGGAACTGACTGCCTAGGTTCTGGCCAATGCCTGCGCGTTGACCTGCTAGACCACCAATGCCCTGCTGTGCCTGAAGGCCAAGTGCGCCACTCTGTTGAGCAAGTCTGCCCTGTAGTTCTTGAGTAGATATACCCATCTGAGCAGCCTGTTGTGCAAGCTGCCCTTGATTCATCTGACCAGTCATACCAAGTTGGCCACCCTCAAACGCGCCACGTTGAGCCATCTGCTCTGCAGACAAGCCTAGGTTAGCTGCCTGCTGTGCTGCAGATATACCTGTCTGAGCGCCTGCCTGACCCAGTGAGCCAGTCATTTGTGCTGCCTGCTGTCTACGTCCCTGCGCCTGCTCAAACGATTGTTGAGCCTGCTGTTGAGCCTGCTGGAATCCTTGTGAGCGCAACTCAGCGCCGGTCTTAGCTTGTTGTTGTAATACGTTGCGGCCTATCTCAGCCTCTGCAATAGCACCGCGAGAACCACCAAATGCACCAGATCTAACAGCTTGGTCACGAGCAGAAATCTTTTGCTTCTCGCCTAAGCGCGCAATCTCTGCTTGCTGTGCGTCAATTACATCCCTGTTGTACGGGTCCATGAAGCTGCTGGCAGACGATGGGTCATACTGATCACCAGTACCTTGTAGCCCAGCTATGCCCTGCATTGCAGCAGCCTGACCCATTTGGCCAGCAGATCTAAGATCTCTGCCAGCCATTTCTGTCTGACCTCTAGCACGAGCGGTGGCTTGAGCGGCTTGCTGTTGTGCAGAACCTACCTGCCCACCAATGCCTGCAGCAGCATTTCTAATTTGTTGTTGTCCCAGAGCGGACTCTCTGCCTGCGCCCATGCCAGCTTGGCTCATGCCTTGCTGCGCCATTAACGCTTCTCGACTCATGCCTTGCTCTGCGCCACGGATGTCGCCAGCAGCGCCCATCATCATGCGGCGTGCATCTTGGTCCATGAACTGTTGACCTTGGCTTGGGTCATACCCACGGGTACTTTGCTCGTATAAGGCACGAGCGCGTGGATCTGCAAACAACCCTGAAGTAGATGGGTCAAATGCCTGAGAGCCTTGACGGTACATGTCTTGAGCTTCAGCAAGTTGTGCGCCGAAGCCGCCTAGCCCACCCGCTAAGTTACGGGCTTGAATCTCTTGTGGTGATAGACCAGCGATCTGTTGAACAGGAATGGGGATCTGTTGCCCCATCATTCCTAGGTCACCGCTTGCAGGATCTCCAAAATATGCAGCAAGCATATTTCTTGAAGCCATCTCCATGGCTGGATCAGCGTAGCTGACCTGAGAACTAGGCAGAGCTATGGGTACGGTTGTGGCTGCTATTTCCTGTTCAGGCTCTAATAAACTCATTAACCTTTCCTCATCGCTTGTTCACCGGCTTGCTGCATGGCGTACATCATACGCGCACCTTTCAGTCTCTGATCTTCTTTATCGCCATTAGCGCCATCCATCTTACCAATACCGCGCAAGGCTTTAGCGTTAACAACAAACTCACCATCACTGAGCATAGCTGGTATATCGTCTGATCGCTCTGTACCTGGACCTGCTATCTGTCCGTTCATGCGGGGGTAGTATACATCGCCTCCATCAGCCGCCATTATTGGAGGTGCTGAAGTCATTCCCCCTGCAGCCTCTCCTTCACCGCCGCCAGAAAGAGATAAAGTTTCTGGTATTCCTCCTCCGCTTCCGCCTGCAAGCTGTGATTTAAGATCTGCAATAATTTTCATTAACTCTTCTGGTGATTTTCCAGCAAGTTCTCCAGACCCTTGAGGGCCGCTTCTAGATCCATCTGATGACCTTGAATATCCAGGTCTAAGGCCGTCTGACCCCATACCACTACTAGACATTTCTTTGCCAGTTGAACCTTCACCGCCACCCGATCCTAAGAATGAACTCATCATAGCGGCAAGACCGCCAGCATCAAAATACTGCGGCATGACTGAGGCTATGCCACCATCAGCCATTCCCGTTATGTTTCCGATATCTATATCTTCAACTGCTCCCGCTATGCCAGGTCTTCTTTGTGGTTGGGGGTTGCTTGGTGCTGCCATAGCCTTTTGCTTAGGTGCGCCGCCTGCACCACCAGATCCCATCCTTTGTTGTTCGTTAAAGGCTTGTACATCTTTTCTATATCTAGCACTTGCAGCTTCAATAGCGCCCTTGTTTCGACCCATTCCTTTACCAATATAGTCTAGGAACTTAGGAGCGTTATTTGTTTGTAAGCTTTCTCCAGAATAATATCTTTTCTTGTTTTCATTCCAAGCAGCTAACTCTCTTTGGTGATCTGCCTTTTGATTTTCAACCTCAATAGCCTTCATACCTTTGCCAATAAACAATTTAGGCTTTTGATATGACTGTTCGTATGAACCTGCAGCAGGTCTATTCTGGGTAGGTGGTGGAACTTTACCTTCAGGTGGCTCAGGTTTTTTTAACTCACCTGCTACAAGCGGTCCTTTGGTTTCATAATTTGTATACGCAACGCCAGGTGCGCGTTGATATCTTAATGAATCCGCAAAAGGGCTTTGCATGCCAGAAGGCAAGAAGCTTGAGATGCCAGCGAATCTTTCGTCCATAGCACCCAAGGCACTAGGCGCTACCCTTTTAAAGTTATTAGGGTCTAAATAAATACCTGAAGCCGCTTCAGTAGATTCAGTCTCAAGTTTCTGTAATCTTTTGCCTTCTGCATTAGTTGGCATTGTATAACCCCATCATGTTCGTATAATAAATTTTGTCTAACACTTCCAACGCTTTCTCGCTTGGCGCAACCTTGAGTTAGGATTCTTAGCTGCTTTAGGAAACTTCTTCATCTGACCTGCAGATCTAGCGCAATAAGACTTTCTTCTTGTTGCTCTCTTGCCTGTTGGCTTATCTTCTGTTACCGCAGTTTTGAGTTTACTACCTGGATTAGCTTTGCGATAGGCTTTTACACCAGCTTCCGTCATGCCTGCGCCTGATTTAGTAGGCAGGTAATTGGCAGACTTGCCTTTAGTTGTTTTGCGTATGGGGTTTTCGCGCCGCTTTTTCTTTACAGCCCCACCATTTGCAAAAGTTTCTGCGTATCGCTTAAACATCAGGAGTACCTTGTCTTCTTTCTACGGTCAGACATCACTGCGCCACAGCCTCGATGGTTTCTTTTATCAATCAACCCACCATCACGGGCAAAGGTTTTAACATTAGTAGGCTTGCCGCTTACACCTTGAGCCTTAGATCTCTTGCGCTTTACCGCGCTGGTTTTTTCTGAGGCGGTCATCTGCTTTGCTTTAGATCTAGGCACGCACTTAGGGTACTTGCGCTTTGATCCCTTGGTACTTGAGCGTCCGCAAGCTTGGAACTTTCCTTTCTTTTTGGGCGCGCCTATATCAACCCAATCGCCCTTCTTGCCTTTTCCAAACCAATCTTGCAGGCTCATTTTATACCTGCGACTCTAGCGCGCTTGGCAACAAATCCACCGCCATTCATCTTGCGAGGCTTTGGGCCTTTAAAGTCTTTTCTTTTCTTACCAGATGGATCTTTAATCTTACCCGCACAAATCTTGCTGGCGTACGCATTAGCGTAAGCTGATGGATATACATCAAACTTTCGTTTAGCCGCAGCTTTTCCTCTCGCACATAATTTAGTCATTTACCAACACTCACTACTATTGCGCCTTTATTAATAACCTGAACAATCCCGACTCTACCCGTAGCTTCTAAGGGGTCAGTTGTGTACGGCAGTTCTTGTGACAAACTTATCCACTGATCTCCATCGTACACTTGTAGCGTATTAATGGATGTATTCCATATTATATCGCCAGCATTAAACTTAAACTTATCTCTATCAGATCTATTGAACTGAGGAGTAGCGTCTGGATCAAAAGAATCTAAACTAAGTTCTAGCAATCGAACAGCTTTGTTAAATGTATTGCTGTCTACATTC
>TARA_B110000211_G_scaffold224787_1_pt1 | contig 16349 bp, 12 predicted proteins | sample TARA_B110000211 | Tara Oceans TARA_B110000211 (sample SAMEA4397516) | marine metagenome | biome: Polar Biome; feature: [DCM] deep chlorophyll maximum layer (ENVO:01000326); material: water (ENVO:00002006), including particulate matter (ENVO:01000060) such as... | depth 30 m
GGATCAAACAGTCAACAGATGACCCCCCTCTTTCAAGACAGATGTCATTGAGTATTTTTGAGCCGCTATCTAAGACTGCACGTGGATTTTCTAATACCCAATCTGCGAACTCGGAATCGAAAGATTGTAATTCATGAAATGATGTGTACAATACTGGAGTAGTTGATTGTTTTGACAGAATCAAAAGTATGTCATCTTCTTTGGCGGCGGTGAGGAAAGTTTTCCACCTAGCGCCTGAATCTTGCAATTGCATTGTCATGATTTCACTCCCGGGCTTTCATGAAGAAAGGGCAGGGTACATAATCAAATTGGATAGGTCTAGGAACCCCTATGTTTCCACTGGAAAAAAAAAATGAGATAGTGGAGGTACAGTTACATCCTAAATTCTTCTACTGCAAATAAAATTTTTTTTTTCCGGCGATATATCATAAATAGAGCGAGACCTTCAAAGGAAGAGGGCTAATCCGGAATTATGGAATACATAGTATCGGATAGAGATGTTTTTGTTAGACTGGACCCAGGCGAAGAAATTCACCAGTCATTGCAAAGCTTAGCTGAAAATGGAATTATTAGTGCAGCAATCACTAGTGGGATAGGTAGGATAGAGGATGCAGAAGTTGGTTTCTTGGATTCTGAGGGCATATATCGTAAAACTACGTATACTGGCCCTGTTGAATTGTTATCCACGCAAGGAAACCTTTGCCCTGGTCCTGCCGGTGCTTTTACTCACTTACACATCGTAATGTGTGATGACAATCATAAGGTCCTAGGAGGACATTTATTCAAGGCAACAGTTACAGTAACTGCTGAGATACATCTTAGAATTCTTGATGATAATGTTCGACCCAATATGATGTGTAGAGTCCCAGGAGATGGAGATTTTGTCAAATTAGAACTAAGGAGAGAATAGATTGCCAAGTCATACTTTTGGACCATTAGATGGTGAGATAAGAGTAATCACAATAGAATCTGCGGCCCTTGAAGGTAATATGCTTGGAGATCCTTTAACTAGACAGGTTGCAATCTACTTACCTAAAAATTGGGAACAAAACGCTAAAGAATATCCTTTATTCGTAGATTTAGTTGGTTATACTGGAAGTGGGCTTGCACATATTAATTGGAAGCCATTTGCAGAATCAGTGCCTCAAAGAGTTGAGAGGTTGATTTCTGAAGGTAAAATGGGTGAAGTTATTATTGCGTTACCTGATTGTTTCACAACCCTAGGTGGAAATCAATATGTCAATAGTATTGCAATAGGTAATTGGGCTGATTTTTTACTTGAAGAAATGATACCTGCTATAGAAAATCAATTTCCTGTCCTTAAAGGCAAAAATAATCGCTGCGTTTTTGGAAAATCTAGCGGAGGTTATGGTGCAATAGCCCATGGAATGCTATATGGAGATCATTGGGGAGCATTAGCATGCCATTCTGGAGATATGGGTTTTGATTCTTTATTTTTAGGGGACTTTCCAAAATCAGTAACTCATCTTGAGAAGCATGGGGGAATTCAAGGTTTTCTCGATCATGTGAACTCTGCAAAAAAAATGAGCGGTGATGATTTTCACGTACTAATGATGGTCGCAATGGGCGCTTTCTATGATCCCGATCTGAATGCTCCAATGGGAATTAGACTACCTGTTGACCTCAGAACATGCGTACTAGATGAAGAGCGTTGGGCTGCTTGGTTAAGGCATGATCCAGTTTTTATGGTTGATCGAGAAGACGTTCAAAATAATTTAAGAGGTTTGAAAGGGATATACATTGATTGTGGGTTCAGAGATCAATATAATCTTCATTTTGGAGCAAGGCAATTATCCGATAAACTTAACAAATTAGGAATAGAACATATTCATGAAGAATTTGACGATAATCATTCATCAGTTGATTATAGAATGGATGTCTCATTTCCATTCATGTATGATGCGATAACAAACAAAATCTAATTATTCTGATTTATTTCCTAAGAAATATTCCCCTATTTCTGGATCATTTAGAATACTTTTAGCATCACCTGTATGAACTACCTTACCTCCAGCTAAGATATATCCCCTGTCTGAACGAGCCAAAGAAAGTCGAGCATTTTGTTCAACTATCAGTACTGTAATTCCTTCAGCTCTCAATGAATCGATTCTTTCAATAATCTGTTGCTGATAAAGCGGGCTTAAAGCGGCTGTTGGTTCATCAAGCAGGAGAAATTTAGGATCTGAAATTAAGGCCCTAGATATAGCCAACATTTGCCTCTCTCCCCCTGAAAGTGAAGCAGCTAAGTCGTAGACTCTTTCTTTGAGATCAGGGAACATATCCAAAGCACGTTCTATCCTTTCATTTAGAAGGGAAGTAGAAAGATTGTTTCCACCCATCTGTAAATTCTCAAATATCGTTAACGAAGGGAAGACGTTGTCTACTTGAGGGACGTAAGCAATTCCACGGTTTACAAGTTGATCTGTTCTCCAACCAGATACCTCTTCGCCCTCATGTTCAACACTCCCCGAGTAAGAAGTAGCAATTCCAAATATTGCTTTGATGAAGGTTGATTTACCACACCCATTTGGCCCTATTATAGTTACAAATTCTCCTTTATCTACATAGAGATTGATGTCATAGAGAATTTGAACTGCCCCATAACCTGCGTTAAGGCCTTTGACATCTAGGACTCTAGTCATATCATTCCTCCTCTCTCTCAGTATCAAGCCATTCAATTGAATTTAGAGGAAACACATCAATATCGTCTATTAATCCATCATCATCAGTATCTGCATTATTTTCTATTTGATTTCCAGCAGCCCCAAGATATGCTTCTATTACGGCTTTGTTAGATTTTACTTCATCGGGCGTCCCCATCATCAATACTTCACCTTCATTCATAACTATAATTCGATCAACCCCTTGGCGTAAGATAAAATCCATATTATGTTCTATTATTAGAATTGAAATTCCTGTTTCATCAACAGTCTTTCTCAAATTATTAAATATTTTCATTGCCAATGGCCCTGCCACTCCTGCTACTGGTTCGTCAAGTAATAATAAGCTTGGAGACCCCATTCTTGCCCTACCAATATCAACTAATTTAGATTGTCCGCCGGATAATTCACTCGCCAAATTGTGTGCCATATGAGGTACTTCTAATTCGTCAAGAATTGCATATGCTTGTTCCAATCTAACTTTCTCTTGTTTACTTTTACTAGGCCTTAATAGAGATTTAAAAATATTTGGAGAAAATTGCTTTCTAGGAGGAACTAATAAATTTTCAATTACAGTCATACGTCGCCAAAGTCTGGTGTGTTGGAAAGTTCTGGTCATTCCCAATTCATGTATTTGGTCCGGGCTCATACTTGAGACATCTGTCCCATACACCTCAATATTTCCAGAAGTTTGATTTAAAAGGCCGCTGATACAATTGAATGTGGTTGATTTACCGCACCCATTAGGGCCAATAAGGCCGACGAATTCTCCTTTCTTTATCTCAAAAGATACTTCCTTTACTGCCACAATTCCTCCAAATTCTTTACGTAATTTTTCAACCTTCAGAACGATTTCAGAGGGTTTCTCTTGTTTTGTAGTTATGGTCATTTAACCTCTCCCCCCAGTTCTCTGGATGGCCTAAAAGGCACCTCAGGAACAATTCCCTTTGGATTTAGTTTCAATGAAAATAACATTAGACATCCTACTAATAATAATTTTACATACGACATACTTGCCTTGATGATGCCATTCGTGAATACTTGATCTATAGAATTTTGGCCCAACGTCATATGTGTAAAAATGAATATTAAAGAAAATGAAATACCTAACGCTATGATTAAACGGTTCCTAATTGACAATCCTACAAGTGTGAGTATTAAGAATATCTTTGCAGTATCTAATTGATTAATTATTAACCATTCAAATAGCCTATCTATTTTGTCAGCAGTTGCATAAAGAGGAAGGTCTGGAGATCCTTGGCCTGCTACTAATACATTGAAAACAAATTCCATTAAAACTATTATGAATGCTCCAATTATCATGCCTTTATTGTTGCCTGAACCTCCAATTATAAATGCAGCCCATACAAGGAAAGTTGATCTTGCCGGAGACAAGAAACTAGGGAAAAATCCAGTTAATTTCCATGCCCAAAAGGCGCCTGCAAGTCCGGCTATTGCTGCACCCAAGGCTAGACTTCCTGCTTTATGAGATAATACATTATGACCATGGTGTTGAGAAACATCTTCATCCTCTCTGATTGATTTTAGAATTCTCCCCCATGGAGAAGAAATTACAGTTTCTAAAAGCCACCAGATTGATATTACTGTCAATAAACTCATAAATGCTAGTAAAAGCATATATGGTGCTGGTTCACCTAGGTTCAAAATATCTCCAATTTTATTCGCAGGAGCAAGCAAAGATGAATCTAATTTGCATGAATTTGCACTGACATAATTAGTTCCTTCTCCAATATCAATTCCTGAACCACAAAACCACCATTGCTGTAGAGGTAATGGGTAATTTGATATCCCAGCAGCAGATGAACTGGAAGTACCCGAACGAAATAGTGGTTCATTGGCCAATGCAGAACGTAGTAGTTCCCCAAGTGAAATTGTCACTATAGCAAAATAATCCATCCTTAGACGTGCAGTTGGATAAGCAAGTGCCCAACCAAAGGCCGCTGATACCAAAACTGCAACAATAGTAGCAGGAAGAATATTCCAACCATAGCCATTTACTTCAGGAGAAGTTGTTAAAATTCCAACAGTCATAGCACCAATTCCTACAAAGAATATGATTCCAAAGTTTACCATTCCTGTTACTCCAGTGTGTAAATTAAGGCAAAAGGACATCAGAATAAAAATTGAAAGAGTAAGAAGAACGTTTGATACTTGAAGAGTTTTGATGAAGTTCATTTGATCTGATTCAGAAACAGGAAGCCAGTATAAAAATAATAATAAAATTGCCATAAAAATTAAGAATGTTACTCTCGAACCCTTTGGGCTTTCTCGTCCATATTTTGGTATTATAGAGTTTAATAATGGGTGAGTTTTTAAATAATCGTTTTTTGGAATTATTGATTCCTTTATTTGATTTAATTTGGACCCTATATTGTTTAACAATAAAATTTGCTGATGATTTATTTTATCCCATGATAGTTGTATTTTATCCCATGAAAGTTGTATTTTATTGAATTTATCACTAGTCCTTTGGATATTTCTTATTGAAATGATTTTAAATTTAATAGGAGTCAAATAATCTGAAAATTTATTGTCCAAATATAGATTTAATCCTTGAAATACTGCAATTAATATCATGAATAAGGGAAGCGTTGGCCAAATTAGACCATCAATTGAAATAATTAGGTCCATAAACCACATTTCTGTTTGCATAAGTTCAAACCAAGAAGTGTCAATATTTGATACTGCATCTATAAAATAAGGTGAGTCTGTAACTTGGAGTCCATCGCCACCCGTTATAACCTCTCGATTAGAAGTAATAGATTCTTGAGAAATACAAATATCCGCACACGCACCTTCTGCAAAAGACTGAGTTCCCAAGAATGTTGCTACCTTGTGGTAAAAATATGCCCCTAATGTGATTGATGCTACTGTTTGAGTCTTATCCGAACGGTTATTATACCAATGATGTAGGCCTAAAATACCAGTTAATGGAAATATTGCAAGAATCGCATAGATTAACTTAGATGGTTTTTTGTTCTTCTCTCTAAGATTTCGTAACCTGTCTATCTTCCATTTTTCAAATGAATTACCAATTCCTTCAGGTAGGACTAACAATACTGCAACTAAGAAGAGATATGGAATTATGAGTTCAAATTGATAGTAACTTGATCTAGAGCCTATTGGTGAAGAAAGTGAAAAGCCAATGCCTGCTAATATTGGACTGGATACAGATCGAACGAGACCAACAATCAAAGATGCCATTATTGCACCGGGTATTGAGCCTATAGTCCCTAGCACTATTACTGCAAATGAGGGGAGCAGGAGAGTGAATGGAACCTCGGGGTTATAGGTCACCGATATTGCAAATATTGCCCCACCTAAACCAGAAATACCTGCAGATAAAAATGAACTAACAATTTGAATATTTTCTACATTTATTCCGCTGCTAGCAGCAAGTTCAGGATTATCTGCTACAGCCCTCATTCGTCTTCCGAGTCTAGTTTTAACCAAGAAGTAGTAAAAGATAAGTACGGAAGAAAAAATTACTATTGGGACTATGCCTTTGTAATAGGCCTGATTAAAAGTTAAATCTGTAACACAATCTCGATTTTTACCATATATCTCTAGTATTGGTTTTGAAACATCACTAACTATACGAGATAAGATAGGTTCACCAGATATTGAATCAATTCCGGTTTGTTCACAAGATTGTTGAGTGTATGTTTTACCTTCAGTAAGTGACCTTTGCCCTATATTAAAACGAAATTTAGTTGTAGGGAGCTCCCATCTTAATGAAGATAGGCCCCAATCTAGATCCGGTAAGGCACGCCTATTACTTGCTCCGAAACGAAGGTATATTATTGCACGAAGAATCAGTGCTACTCCTAAAGATGCTATCATCATCACTTGAGGTGATGCGTTATCTTTGCGGAATCCACGGTATACTAGTTGGTCAATTATTATCCCAGCTATTCCCGTTAATATGAAGGCTGCTAACAATGTCCAACATAGTAGCGAATAAGCCAATACACCATCTTGTGATAATTCTTGAATCGGATAATAATGTTCACTCCATGCCATAATCATGGCTAAGTACATGCCAATCATAAAAAATTCAGATTGGGCAAAATTACCATATCTCTGAACCTTATAAGTTAATGTCAAACCTATTGAAATGGCTAAATATGTGGATGCCCAAGTTAAACTTACAAGAGCTATTTGTACTGGATCAAAGGTTATGAAGGCCGCTTTCTCGAGTCCTTGAAACAAGAATTCTAAAGTAATAAGGACTGTAATTAACATTATTAAGGGTGAAAAAAACATTGCAACTGATCTGAGTATACCAGGTTTGAAATCATCAATGATGATTTTTATTAATATGAAACCAGCAGATATTGATTCCAATACTTGCATAATCCAAATAGAATCATTTGGTAGTCCACCACCAACTAATTTATCAATAATATTTAAGAAACCAAATTGGTAAAGTAGGCCCAATATTAAAGCATCGAAAAACAATACTGTTGCAATAGAACCACGCTTTTTTATACGTGAAAAATTATTGAAAATATCACGTGGTGTATTAAGCATCGAGTCACACACATATTAACCTGTCAAAAGTTTTAGGGCAGTATGACGGAAATATTTCCGTCATACTGCTTTACGTATATCTGCCTTAATTTAACAAATATTAGTAACTACGCTTAAACATCTGTTAAGCCATTTACTGGGTCCCAGAACCGAGTACAATCGAAAGAAGCTGCTCCTGCCGAATCTCCACTAAACAATCCAACGCAATATCCAGTACCAGATACTTCTCCGTTTGGCATAAAGGAAATGTCTCCACTTGCTCCCTCAATACCTTGTCCTGTAGCCTGTATCATTAGAGACAAGGATACACCTGGAGTAGATAGAGATGCAAAAGAAGCAAGTGCCATAACAACAACTGCATCGAATGCTTCAGCAGTGTATATACCACCTGCACATGCCTCGTTAGATCCACACAAATATGCAAAGGTTTGTCCAGTAACACTCATTCCTGCTGCTGCAGGCTTGGTAGCGATAACACCATCAACACTGGAAGTAGCACCTAATGCTAGACCTTCTTCAGCAACACCGTCTCCACCATAAATTTGGCCAACATAATCTTGTAGTGCCATTTCATCAACTATCATTCCTCCATCAGCTGCATATGATACTAGAACTACTGAAGTGCATTCAGCACTCATAATGGACCCCACTACTTGTGTAAAGTCCGTAGTTGTCTGATCATATCCAAGTTTAGTACAAAGTGTACCGCCATCTGCTACATAAGCATCTTCGAAAGAATCTGCAAGACCGGCTCCATAGTCGTTAGTCATATGAACTAAGGCTACTGTACCATCTGCAGGCATATCTGCTGCAACAACGTCATTTAGTGCTTGGCCTTGAAGGGCGTCACTTGGTACAACACGGAAGAAGTCAGGGTATGCTACGTCATCACTTAACGAAGGGCTTGTACTAGCATAGGAAATCATTGGTATTCCCGCTGCAGAAGCTACTGCATTGGCTCCAATAGTTGCACCAGAGCAAGCTGCTCCGACTATACCTACAACACCAGCATCAATCAAAGATTGTGCTGCTGTTCCACCCATAGTTCCATCACATCCCGAATCTGCATAAACTATTTCAAACTGAACATTGCTATTCCAACCGATAGTATTAGCAATTTGTAGAGCAATTTGAGATGCTGCTACGAAACCGCCTGCATATGCTGCGATTGGCCCAGTTGCATCATTAAGGAAACCGATCTTGACAGTAATACCCATGAAAGGTGCTGCTGTTAGTCCATCAGTAGCCGTCCATTGCATTTGACAATTGAAATAGTCTCCGTATGTTGGTACGTGAGCAAATCCACAAACATCGTATCCTGCACCGGCAACGTCTCCATTAGCTAAGAAGTTTTGAACACCGCTTGCACCAGCATAATCTACGCCGACCATAGGAATATGTTCTCCCATGTTAGCACCATCTGCATGTAATGCAGCTGCTCCGATCATCATAACTGCATCATATGCTTCAGACTGGAAAATTCCTGCTTTACAAACATCGTCAGCATTACAATCATCTGAGAAAGTTCCTGCACCAGAAGCTGCTCTAGGCTTTGTTGCCAGAACACCATTGGCTGCTCTTGAGTCTGTATAATCTCCCAAGGCTGCTTCTCCAGCAATTCCATCAGCGCCAAAGATAGGGATACCTGCTCCCATAGCTGCCATAGTTTCGATAATAGTCGCACCGTCTTTAGAGTAAGATGCTAAAACTACTGAATCGCAACCTGCGTCCATTACTTGTCCAACTGCTTGTTGGAAATCAGTAGTAGTATCTTCATAACCAAGTTTTGTGCAAAGATTATCTGTGCCCCAATATGATTCAAATGAATCAGCAAGTCCTGCACCATAATCATTAGTCATATGGATTAATGCGGGGTTAGTTACACCAGTAGATGCAACCATATCTTTCATTGCTTCTCCTTGTATAGCATCACTTGGCACTACACGGAAGAACTCAGGGTATGCTGTTGCATCACTTAATGCAGGGCTTGTACTAGCATAGGAAATCATTGGAATTCCTGCTGCAGATAGTACTGCGTTAGCACCTATTGAAGCACCAGAACATGCTGCTCCAGCTACTGCAACTACATTAGAATCAAGTAGTGCTTGAGCAGCAGTTCCTGCAACAGTACCGTCACAGCCTGAATCCACTTCTACAACTTCAAAGTTATATCCATCGTTAGCAGCATTCAATTCTGCTACTGCTGCTCCCCAAGCATATGTGAAAGAAGGTGCAAATTGAGAGATTGGTCCTGTGATTGGATTCAAGAATCCAATCCTAATTAAAGTATCCACTTCTACAATACATGTAGCATCGTCTAAGGTAGCGGTTGCATCATAGTTCGTTGCATCCATGTTTGTACAACCTAGAACTGTTCCATCTGCGACTCCAGCATAGTGCTCGGCGATTTCATCAACAATTGCATGACCTATGTCAACATCAAACCCTACAGGGTTATTGTTAGAATCCATACTCTCGAATGGAGGATATGTTGTGTCTGAACAGAATTTTAATGATCCTGATTCTAGAACATTGCTCAGTGTACTTCCTTCAGTAGGAGTTGGGTAAGCAGTTGCCGTACCAGCAGTTGTAGTGTCAACCAATGTTCCAGATGTTCCTGGCCAGTATGCTTCGAGATGAGCATCATATTCGCCAGAAGCAACTATAGCAGTAATAGCAACGTTAAGTGCATCTTCTAGTTCATTGTCAGCTTCATCACGGATTGCAATACCGAAATTCTCTGGTGAGAAAGTAGTCAGTATAGTTCCTTGTAAAGCTACAACAGCTGTATCACCGATAGCATAGTGTGCTGTGCCATCTCCAACAGCAGCCATAACTGATGGCCAATCTGCATATGCTTGGATTGTAGCAGCAGCTAAATTATCTGCAGCATACAAGTCAGAAGTTGTTCCTGATTGTACTGCTATTGTAGTACCTGCCATATTCAATTCAGATACATCGGTGATAGCAGCTGAACCACTAGCTCCAATGACTCCTTGCGAACTAGTATAGTACGCACGTGTGAAATCGACGACTTCATCGCGAGCATCTGTTATGGTCATAGCAGACAGGATTGCATCACACATTCCTGTTGCGGCATTCAAATTAGGAATTATTGGATCCCAATCAGATGTAACAAAATCAGCATCAACATCGCTAGCGACCATTAGTGACCAATCTTCTACATCTTTATCATCATCTCCACCGAGACATCCTGCAAACGCTGCTGCAAGCATACTCAGTGTCATCATCATTGCAATTATTTTATTATTATTCATTGTGTAAACACAGTCCGTGGCTGGCCGACAATGTGTAACACTTATAGACTCTATTATCTGATTGGTTTATATAGATAAATATAATTATAATAGATTTTTTTATTAAATGTTCCGCGAGTATGATAGGATATCAGTTACTCGGAAGGAGCATGGAAAAGTCCGAGCCAATGGATTATGCGTCAACCGGAGTTGACATAGATGCAGAAGGTTTGGCTGTTTCTAGTTTAATTTCTGCATTAAGTAAATCACCCAGGAAAACTGGTCAAAAAGGTGCTCCTGTAGATTTACCTGGTGGATTTGGGGGAATTATAGAATTTGGCGATTCTAGGTTAGCCCTTGCAACCGATGGGGTTGGTTCGAAACTTCAATTGGCTAATGAGCTTAAAAGATGGGAGGGAGTTGGCATAGACTGTGTGGCAATGAATGTTAATGATTTACTCTGTGTTGGTGCAGAACCACTTGCATTTGTGGATTATATTGCAGTTCCGAAGACTGATCCGGATGTTCATGCCATTTTAGGTGCCTCATTGTCTGAAGCGTGTAAAAGATCTAGAATAACACTAGCAGGAGGTGAAACCGCAACATTACCAGGTATCGTAAATGAATTAGATATGTCCGGAACAGCATTGGGTTGGTTTCCAAAGGGGCACGCGATAACAGGAGAGAGTTTGGATGCCGGAGATATTTTAATCGGTTTACCAAGTAGTGGAATTCATTCAAATGGGTTCAGCTTAGTAAGGGCAGTTTTGGAAAGGTCAGGGTTGGCACTTGATGATAATGCCCCATTTGAAACGAACCATTTAGGTAGAGAAGTTGAAAGGTTTCCTAATTCAACTGGAGAAATAACCATTGGAGAAGTTTTACTTAATCCTACGAGAATTTATGTTGATCCAGTTATTGACCTTATATTATCCTGCAGAGGTGGAATTGGCCCTTGTAATTCTTCTGATTTAAAAGCATTAGCGCATATAACAGGAGGGGGTTTGTCAAATTTACTTAGATTGCATGATTCATTAGGATGGGATATAACTGATCCTATGCCCATACCCCCGGAATTTAGTTGGATTGAAGAAGTAGGTTCCGTAGATAGTCGAGAAATGTATAGAACCTTCAATATGGGCATGGGTATGGTGATTGCTGTATCCTCTGATAGAGCTGTAGATATTGTTAAGTGGTTAAACAAAAAATTGCTTGGTTGTAAAATTATAGGCGTCGTAACTAATCAGGGGAGAAAAGTAACTCATGTTGACCCAACTGTAAATTTCGAACATTATTAAGTTATTTCAATCGTCATAATCTTGTGTAAGTAGTAACTCCGAGGAGTATGGGAGTACATGCCTCTGGTCATATAGATGAGTTTGTACACAGAGAAGGTAAAACGCTAATGAAGTTGGGAGTTGTTCCTAATAAAGATAGTGTAGGACCTGCAATAAAGAATGATTCTTTTGTATTCTACAATCCAGCCATGAGTAGGAGTAGAACCAGAAGTGTACTATTGATGCAATATGCAATAGAGAATAATTTGTTAGGAAATGGAGTCATATATGCTGTTGACGGACTTTCTGCGTCTGGACTGCGCGCCAGAAGATGGTTGAATGAGTTGCCATCAGAATCTGCTAAAAGAATAAGGGCAACTATGATCGATATGGATCCAGTTGCTCTCGAATGGGCATTAAAAAATCACGAGGAGTATCCTCCTAATCATAATCAAGGTGAATTGAGGGCTGTGAACGGTGACTTACGCTCTGCAATATTGAGTCAGGGTTGGCATTGGGTAGATATAGATCCATATGGATCACCAGTTCCTTTTATTGATACTGCCATTCAGTCAATTGCACGCAAGGGGATTTTAGAAGTAAGTGCTACCGATACTGCCGCATTAACAGGATCTTCCAAAAATGCACTTCTAAGACGTTACGGTGCAAGAGTGAGGAATGATGGTTTGGCCCATGATTCGGCGCTTAGAGTACTTTTGGCTACTGTAGGAAGGTCTGCTGCTAGACATGAAAGATCAATTGAACCATTGATGTCAGTTTGGGACTCACATCACCTAAGAGTTTCTGTTAGAGTAATTAGAAGTATTGAAAATGCAAATAAAATTGAAGAACAGATTGGATGGAGGATCAATTCACCTACACTAGAAGAAGTTAGAGAATCTATTGATTATGGTTTACAACCAGAAACATCATTAGAGATTTTACCAATGGATTGTTTTCTTCCTTTATCGTATTCATTGAAAAGAGATGACAGAAGAATATCTGGCCCATTATGGATTGGAAACATGGGTAAAAAAGAAGTTTTGGCTTTCATGACGGAAGACCGTGCTGCAACATTATGTGCACCTAATCCGGATGAAATTGATCAGCTGGGATGGTCAGAAAAAGAATTTGAATATGAGAGAAGAAGAATCCTGAAAAGTGTGAAGAATATATCTGATGAGGCAAATGGAATTGAGACATCTCATCATATTCTTGTAGATCAGCTATCTAGTTGGTTAGAAATTGGATCACCCCCGAGTCCGAAGAAACTTGTAGAAGTATTAAGACAAACAGGCCATCAAGCCAGTTTGGCTAATTATGGAAAGAAGCCGTCAATTAGAACAGATGCTCCTTGGGATGTTATCGTAAAATTATCGTTGGAAATTCATCCGCCGATATAAGACATCTCTATTCTAGGAAGTGCAGAATTTTCAGAAGACCTTAGTTCGCTATATTTGTCATCTCTACGGGACCAAATAGCCTTTATTGCACTAATTAGAGTTTCTATATCTTCAGAGTTATGAATTATTGCCCTTAAATCGTGGCCACCCGAAGCAAATAAACAAGTATGTAAATGCCCATTAGCTGAAAGTCTAGCTCTTACACAATCCCCACAAAAAGGTGCAGAAACGGATGAAATAACGCCTATTTCACCAGTACCATCAGAATGTATCCAACGTTTTGCAACATCACTTGTGGCTATTGGATTGATAGGAATTAAATTAAAATCTTTTTGAAGATGTTTTAATAAATCTGCAGAAGGAATAACTTGTCCTAGCATCCAACCATTAGTACGGCCAACATCCATGTATTCAATAAATCGAACGATGACTTCAGTGCCACGGAAGTGTTCTACTAGTTTTTTTACTTGTGTTTCATTTATTCCCTTCTGTACCACGCAATTCACTTTAACAGGAGTCAGGCCGAACTCAATTGCAGCATCAATTCCATCCAATATAGATTCCACTGATGTTTTACTATCTGTCATTTTGGAATGAATATCTTGATCTATGGCATCTAAACTAACTGTTACTCTATTAAGTCCAGCTTCAGCTAATCCTTTAGCGTGATTGCGTAACAAAGAACCATTAGTTGTTAATGCTATATCCAAATCTAACACTGAAAGTCGCTTAATTAATTCAGGAAGGTTTGGGCGAAGAAGAGGTTCTCCTCCGGTTATTCTTACCTTTTCTAATCCTAATTCTTTACATGCTACTACTACTTTTTCTATTTCCTCAAAAGATAGGAAAGCCCGGCGGGGCATGAATGCATGTTCAGCACCAAATTTTTCCCTAGGCATGCAATATCTACATCTAAAATTACATCTGTCGGTAACTGATATTCGTAAATCTTGTAATTTACGACCATGTTTGTCAGTCAGCATATGACTACGCATAAAGCAGGGGGTCATGAGGATTATGTCAATAAGCAATAATATCAACTACGAAAGGGTAAAGTTAAATTAAGATTTGGAGAATACATGGATCATGCAACCCGGAAAAGGAGTTTTGCAAAAACAATGTCTTGGAGAATGCTTGCTACGACTGATACAATAGTCATTGCACGTCTAATTACGGGTAGTTGGCAAGCTGGTTTTGCCATCGGAGGAATTGAAATTTTAACTAAAGTTATTCTATATTATTTACATGAGAGAGGATGGGCTAATTTAGAATGGGGAATTGTAAGAGAACGTAACCTCCCTAATTAAATGCATTTATTGGACAAGTTGAATAGAGACTACATAATACGATAGTGTGAGAGAGATGCTGATAATTAGCCCCAAAGCCCGTGAGATGCTTGATCAATTTGCAGTTAATGCTGATGATTCTGAGGAATTGGTTCTTAGAATAGAAATTGTAGGTAGAGGGCCGAAAGGGTTTCAATATGATTTACAATTGGTAAACAGAGAAGAATGTAAAGAAAATGACATTGAACTTGAGATTGATGGAATGGCGGTATTAGTAGCAGTAAAAAGTAAAATCTATCTGGAAGGTACGACTATAGATTACAAAGAAACCCTCATGGGAGGCGGATTTAGTTTTGATAATCCAAATCCATTGTGGGTAGATGATTTATCAAAAGCTGTTGCTGAAATAATAGCTGAAGAAGTTAATCCTGCAGTAGCATCACATGGTGGCCATGTTAATCTTGTAGGAGTAGATGAAGGTAAAGCTATAATTTCTTTTGGAGGCGGATGTCAGGGATGTGGAATGGTAGATGTGACCTTAAAACAGGGAGTTGAAGTTATGATAAAGGACAAAGTTCCAGGTATTCTAGAAGTTGTTGATATTACTGATCATACTGCTGGGACAAATCCATTCTATTAGTTAGTACATTGAGACATCTTCATCATCTGAATCTGGGGCTGGTAATGCGATTGACTGTGCTCTTTCGAATGCTTCACGGACTTTTTGCTCAATATTACGCGCATCTTCAAGAAGTGTATTTACAGGTATCTCCATATCCAATAATTCGCTCAATCCTTCTATCGCAACCAATGCTGCTCTTGCATCAGGATACATTGGATTACACTCAGAAAGTAATGCCGTAACATCCAATCCCTGTCTTTCTCCTTCAGCAATTAAGTACCCTGCTATTCCAGAAACTATCCCTTGCTGAATTCTTTGTATATTTGAAATATCTAAGTCTTTTCGTCCAGAATTAGTAGATGCGACTCCCCAAAGATCGCTTTCTTCTTTGATACCTAAGTCATTGCTGACCACACCATCTATCACTATTAATTTTTCAAAGCCGCCTTTTGTAAACCACTCCAAAACTGTTTGGCCAAAATAAACATCATTTTCATTTGGAAATTGGATTTCAGCAGTAAAAACTCCAATTTTTTCCCCCTGATATACCCTTACAGGATGTTTTGGGACTGAATCATGAATCAATGCAATTGCAGGGAATTTTGGATGCATTACAGTCCCCATGGGCTTAAGCGCAAATGATTGTATTAAATGGGATGTGGCGATTACACCAACAGAGCCAACTGTAGAAAAACCACAAATTGCTACTCCCCCTAACTTTGAAGGGTCTGCTTCTGAGTGCAAAACTAAAGGATATCCAACGCTGGCCCCATCATCCATGAGGTGACCTAAGGGTTCACTAATTTTAATTTCATGTATTGATGAAATTGATAAAATAAATATAAATTAGATATAATACCTTTATGTAATGATGGCTTATGGTAGGAATTGTGACTAAAACAGGGCACAATAAAACTTATCGCTGGTGATTAATATAGAAAATAAAAGTAAGGATTGGGCTTTTAGTTCGCACATAGGAAAGGATTTACGAGGGATTGATCTATCTGGTGCCGATTTACGTAGGTCAGTTTTTGACGGTTCTGACCTAGAAGGTGCCAATTTATCCGGGGCAGATTTGAGAAAGGCATCTTTTAAAGATGCTAATTTAATGAAGGCATCATTTGATAATGCAGATATGCGTGATGCAATCTTTTTAAAGGCAAAAATGAATTTATCAAATTTTCAAGGAACTAAATTAGATCGTGCAGATCTAAGAGGGATTCGAGGGAGATATGCCATTTGGCGTGATGCAAATTGGTGGGATGCTCG
>TARA_B110000211_G_scaffold68935_1_pt1 | contig 16320 bp, 15 predicted proteins | sample TARA_B110000211 | Tara Oceans TARA_B110000211 (sample SAMEA4397516) | marine metagenome | biome: Polar Biome; feature: [DCM] deep chlorophyll maximum layer (ENVO:01000326); material: water (ENVO:00002006), including particulate matter (ENVO:01000060) such as... | depth 30 m
AAGCCACAACAATAGCGGAAGAACTTGATATCCCTGCGTTGATAGGAATATTACTTTTTAATGTTAGTGTGTATCCAATTGATGGATTACAGCCGTATCTTCTTACCACACGCATAGCGGAAGCGAAATAGTCCTGAGGTTCTAAAATGTCGAATGTTTCAGAAATATCAATTTTCCTTTCTGAAGAAATATCAGGCATGATGATATGGAAAACACCCTCATTATTTTTTTCTGCTGTAAGAATAACTTGCCTGTCTATAGCACAAGCAATAACTGGAAGACCTAAATAATCTTGATGATCCCCAAAAAGGCAAATACGACCTGGGGCTGAAACACTTAACTGTGACATATAATTCGAATTATTTAGTTTAGTAAGTGTCTTTCATCCAGTGATACGGTTTCCTTTTTATCCAATTTCCACGAGTAAAATCTGGAAAGTCTTGAGGTTCTCCATTATTCTCAATTGAAATTTCAGATAAGGGAGTAATAGCGCTCCAAGCAGCCGCATCGTATACATCTAATGGGGGAGCAATATTTTGTTTAGCCGATTCTATAAAGGCCTGCATCACAAAGAAATCCATTCCACCGTGACCAGCCCCAGTTGCTTTTTCACCATACTTTTTCCACAGAGGATGATCGTATCTTTCAAGCCATTCGTTTGCATCGTCCCACTGATGTGGTTTTTGAGCTTTTCCTTCAATATAAATCCTATTTCCGTCAACCTCCCAAAGCCCTTCACTGCCTTGTACCCGAAATCCCAACGAATAGGGGCGTGGCGAGTTACAATCGTGTGTTACAATGATGGTTTCGCCATTCGCAGTTTCTATGGTGGATGTGATTACATCACCTTGTTTAAATTTTAGTTTCGCATTTGGGTGATCTTCACCGCCGTTTTTTACGATATAATTGTGTATTCCAACTGCTTTGGAAGCATTTGATGTGATAGACATAAAGCGATTTCCACGATTAATATTGCACATGGTAGCGATTGGTCCAACTCCATGAGTTGGGTATACGTCGGCATTGCGAAGTAATGAATGCTGTGTTCTCCAAGCTGATTCGGAAATTCCTTTTTCGCCAAATTCGACACCTTTACCATAGGCAGTTTTACCATCGTTTAATTTTACAAAGCGAAGGTCATGCTGATATCCACATCTAAAGTGAACCAGTTCACCAAATAGATTTTGGCGCACCATATTTAGAACTGCCATAATATCTCTGCGATAGTTTACATTTTCTAAAATCATCAAATGCGAACCTGTTTCTTCATGAGTATTTACAAGATCCCAGCATTCTTCCATGGTGTTCGATGCAGAAACTTCAACAGCGGTATACTTTCCTGCTCTCATAGAATCCTTAGCCATTCTAGTATGCCATAACCAAGGGGTGGAAATTATCACGGCGTCAATTTTAGATAGCTTTAACATATTTCTGTAATCGTAATCATTTTCACCAAATACCTTTGGCTTTTTTTGCCCCGCTTTGGCTATCATTTCCAGAGCAATAGTATTGCGCCTTTCATCAATGTCACAAATAGCCACAACATTTACATCCTCCCTCAATAAGACATTGTTTAGATGGTTTGTTCCACGCAATCCAACACCAATAAACGCGACATTTAACCTGTCCTCTGAGGATTCGTAATTGTTTCCAAAAGTCAAACTTGGAGCGATCGTAATTCCTGCGCCTATAATGGCTGTCTTTTTAACAAAATCTCTTCTTGAACTCATATTTTTCTTCAATTATTATAACACCTTTCTTCTAAAGCGAACACCAGCAAATTTAGAATAATATTTAGATGAATGGAACAATTATTTCTACCGAAGGTACGACATTCTTTTTATGCGAATGGAAGGCAAGGTGATACTCGTTATACCGACCATACAAAATTTAGGTATTGGAAGGAGTCGGCATATTACAGACGTACCGTTTTTATTTTAAAGCGAAATGTTCTTTGTTAAAAAATGAGTTTTCAATTCAGTTTTTATTTAAATTTGATTTATGGGTTTCTTGAAAAGTAATTGGAAAAATATAGTGTTTTTTGTGGGTGTTGCCTTGCTTCTTATCCCACAGACGGCAATGCCTATAAAAGTGTACTTTAATAGGATAATAGCATTGAGTCCTTCTGAAGTAGACAAAACCGATCGCCTTGTGCTAAATGAGTACAATTGGAATTTAAGAACGCTAGATAATAAGCAAGCCAATTTTTCTCAATCTGAAGGAAATGTTATTGTTTTAAACCTATGGGCAACCTGGTGCCCGCCGTGCGTTGCAGAGATGCCTTCTATGCAAAAGCTGTACGAGTCTTATGCTGATAGCGTAGATTTTTATTTTGTAACCTCTGAAGCCAGCAAAAAGCCCCTTGAATTCATTGAAAAAAACGCCTATAGTTTTCCTGTATATAGAATGACTCAAGCTGCGCCAGACGTCTTAAGATCTAGTACCATTCCCGCTACTTATGTTATTTCAAAAAGGGGTGTAGTGGTGATCGATGAGAAAGGTGCAGCAAACTGGAATAGTGAAAAGGTTCATGAAGTACTGGATGGTTTGCTAACAGAGTAGTCAGTTGATCTATGGTCTATGTAGCTCTTTTCCAAAACAAAGACTGCCTGCAATACCCTTATAGGATCCGTAATTTGTGATGCGCTGCTCTTGATTTTTTTTAAGAGGTCTCTTTCATTTTTTCTAGCCTATTGGTTAATTCCGGAAAACCATTAATGATACTAACATTTGAGGCTAGTTTATGGAGATCTGCAGTTTTAGATTTTTTTCCTAATAACCACAAGTTTGAAGTTTGACCATTAGAAACTGTAGTTTGGAAAATATCGACATATTCAATTAAACTCATCCCTTCGGGTCGCATCGTTAAATAAGAAACGTAAACAATGTCTCTGTTTGTTTCAATAAGGTCTTTAAGGCTGTCTAAAGAAGTGTTTACACCCAAGTAGATTGTTTGGAAACCTGTGCTGAGTATTTCATAATTGGTAAATAAGATGCCAAGTTCATGAACCTCTTTATAGGGTAGAAACAAAATAAAAAGAGGATTTCCTTGATCCTTAGCTTTTTGCGATTCCATTTCAATATAAAGCAGTAGTTTTCTTTTAATTAGTTCGGTTATAAAGCTTTCATGACTAGGGCGGATTACACTTGTTTGCCATAATGATCCTATATCCATAAGAAACGGCATGAAAACATTCAAAAATATTTCACTCAATGTTTTATGTGCTTCTAGATCTTGAAATGTTTTGTTAAATAGTCCTTCATTTAATTCAAACATGGAGGTCTTAAAAGCCTTGATTGCAAACTCTTCTTTGTTTGCGATTGCTCGTTTTTCAACTAATTCGTGAATTGTTTCATTCTGAAGTGAGGCAATTTTAGAAATCTTTAAGCCGTCGTTGTATAAGAATGTAATATTGAGTAATCTTTTGAGATTTTCAATAGTATAGGTTCTAATGTTCGTGCTTGTTCTCTGCGGTTCCAGAAGGCTATAGCGCTTCTCCCATATTCTAATGGTATGCGCTTTGACACCACTTAAATGCTCTAAATCTTTAATACTGAATTGCGATTTAACATTCATAGAGTCTCTAAAATATTTCAGAAAAGATACTAAAAGTAGTTAAGAAAGCGGAAGGTTTGAGGTTCTTTTTAAAAGTTTAAGTAGCGTAATTAAATTTCTAACATACTATTTGTACCCGGAATGGGACTTGAACCCACACGCCCTAAAGGACACATGGCCCTCAACCATGCCTGTCTACCAATTCCAGCACCCGGGTAAATACATTACATCTTGATTTCTCAAAATTAATTTTTGGGTGAAAAAAAAGTTAAACACAGCTGTTTAACTTTTTGTGACCTGACTGGGGCTCGAACCCAGGACCACCTCCTTAAAAGGGAGGTGCTCTACCAACTGAGCTATCAGGTCTTTCTTGATTGCGGCTGCAAATATACTATGATTTAATTATACTTTCAAAGGTATTTTAAATTAAATTTGAAGAATATTATCAAACCCCTTGAAAGTGAGCGGGAACGAATTTTTTTTATATGAAAATAGTTTTAATAGGATACATGGGTAGTGGTAAATCTGCCGTCGGAATCGATCTGGCAGTCACTTTAGGGTACAAATTTATCGATCTTGACAGACACATTGAACTTTTAGAGGAAGCCTCCATATCGGAAATATTTAAAGAGAAAGGAGAAATATATTTTAGGAAAATGGAAAATAGAATTTTGAAAGAACTATTGTCTTCCGAAACCAAGGTTTTAATCTCAACGGGAGGAGGTACATCATGTTATGGGGATACCATGTCGTTTATAACGAATCAAAAAGACACGGTTGCTATTTACCTAAAAGTGAGTGTAGCTGTTTTGGCAGATCGCTTATTCGCTGAGCGTTCAAAACGACCCCTTATTGCACACATTTCAGATAAAACGAATTTAAATGATTTTATACGAAAGCATCTTTTTGAAAGGTCTTTTTATTATAATCAAGCGAAATTCAATATTGATGCTGAAAATGATTCAGTTAAAAAAATAGCAGAAAAAATTATTTCTATCCTATTCTAAGATTACTCTATTGTTGTTTTTTTCAAAAATTACGGCAACGTTTTCATTAATAGAGGTCGATAGAGAAATCCCCTTAAAGTCTGCTTTTATTGGATATTTCTTATGGTTTCGATCCACTAAAACGGCCGTTTTAAATTGCTTCAATGGAACATCTAAAAAGTGCTTGACACCATAGATAAGGGTCGTTCCTGAATGCAAAACATCATCCACCAACAAGAGCGACTTGTTTTTATAAACATCTGGAGATAAAGATGTTTTAATCGCGTTCGTAGGTTTCTTCTTGTCGATATGAACCTCGCAGAGTTCCACTTTTACAGGGGAAATTCTTTCAACAATTACTTTTAGTTTTCTTGCAAGGATTACCCCATTCTCTTTAATTCCAGCGATAATAATAACTTCCTCATTCACGTTCGACTCGTAAATTTGATAGGCAATACGTATTAGCTTATGGGCAATTTGCTTCTCATCGAGAATTACGGTACAATTTTGAGCCATTTAAGAGTGATTTATTGTTCAAATATACTAAATGATACGAGTTTATTCTTCTTCAGAATGAGTAAAGTCTTCGAGATCGCGACGGTCTTTTTTAGAGGGTCGGCCAACGCCTTTTTTACGATAATACGCTTTTGAGTACTTTAGGAGTTCATTTTGTTCGAATGCTTCTTTAGGGGTTGTATCTTTTCGATACATATCAACCAATTTGGCCCCAAGGCGACTTTCTGGTAAATCTAAAACAAGTAATGCGTAATTTATCTGATTCTTTCTAACGCGTATCGCATCGCCGTGATATACGTCTCGAGAAGCTTTTACAACGACGTCATTTACGCGCACAGCACCTTTTTTGCACGCCTTTGTAGCAATGCTCCTCGTTTTGTAATATCGTATGCACCACAAATATTTATCAACTCTCATTCAAATACCTTAAAAACTACGTTAATCTATTTAGCAAAAATACTAGAAAATTGTATCTTGCGCCCTCAAAAAGGAACGAATGAAGAAAGCATGTCATGTATTTACAGTAATGGGGTTTATTTTCCTTTCAGTTTTATCTTGTAAGGATGACGATAGTGTTGATGCCATACCACCACGAGATCGAGGGGAAGAAGCACTGGATTCAACGATCGAAATTGAGACGTACTTGGCTACTCACTTCTATAATTATGAAGAATTTGACAATCCGCCAGTAGATTTTAACTTCCGAATAAAATTTGACACCATTGCTGGTGAAAATGCATCAAAAACACCGCTTTCAGATCAAGTTTCTTCAAAAACCGTCACGGATCGAGTTGATGAGACGGCCACCTATACCTTTTACTATTTAACGGCAGTAGCAGGTCAAGGAGCTTCACCAAATTTTCCAGATGTAACCACAATTACCTACGAAGGAACCTATTTAAACAATGAAACTGGATATAATAATTCCAGTGTTTTTGATAGCTCTGTTGTTCCCGTAAGATTCGATTTAACAGGAGTTGTTCCTGGTCTAACCGAAGCTTTGATTGAAATGAATGCGTCTACCGGATATATTTCAAACTCTGATGGAACAGTGACTTTTGAGAATTATGGTGTTGGAGCTGTCTTTATACCAAGTGGACTTGGATATTATTCAGCCCCACCTCCCGGGATTCCAGTATATTCTCAATTGATTTTTTCTTTTCAATTATATGGGACTGAGCTAGGAGATCAAGAAGGTGATACAGTGCCATCCATTTATGAAGATTTAAATGGGGATGGTAATGTTTTTAATGATGACACCGATGAAGATGGATTGCCAAATTATGCTGACGTAGACGACGACGGGGATGGAAGATTGACTAAAAACGAGGTTGAAGAAAATATTTACATTGTACTTGAAGGCGGGGTTAATCCTATTCTCGCGGAAAACGAGGTGGAAAGAAAAAGAGAGACGGATAGAGAAACAATGACTACAACGATAACGACAACTACATTTACGGATATTAATGCCAATGGTATACCAGATTACCTAGATGCAGAGATTTAGTTAGGTTTTTCCGAATAAAGCAATAAAAAAGCCTCGCAAAGCGAGGCTTTTTTATTGCTTGCCAATGTCATTGAAAGGCAAGTAGGAGCAAAAAAAGACTATGTACGTGCGATAACTTTTAAAGCCGCTTTTTGAATCGCATCGGCATTGAGACCGTACTTGTCCATCAGCTGCGCTGGTGTTCCAGATTCTCCAAAAGTATCCTGAGTGGCTATAAACTCTTGTGGGGTTGGAGCATTCTCTGCCAAGACACGAGCAACACTCTCACCAAGGCCACCTAGATAGTTATGTTCTTCAGCCGTCACCACACATTGCGTTTTAGCAACGCTTTTTAGAATAGCATCTTTGTCAAGTGGTTTTATGGTATGAATATTTATTACTTCTGCAGAAATGCCATGTTCCATTAATACTTCTGAAGCCAACAAGGCTTCCCATACCAAATGGCCTGTAGCAATAATTGTAACATCTGTACCTTCTTGAAGTACTACAGCTTTTCCAATTTCAAAATTTTGATTTTCAGGTGTAAAGTTTGCCACTTTTGGTCTTCCAAAACGCAAATAAACAGGGCCGTGATGTTTGGCAATAGCAATAGTCGCGGCCTTGGTTTGGTTATAGTCGCATGTGTTAATTACCGTCATTCCTGGCAGCATTTTCATTAAGCCTATATCTTCCAATATTTGATGTGTCGCCCCGTCTTCTCCGAGGGTTATACCCGCATGAGATGCGCATATTTTCACATTTTTCTCACTGTAAGCTACGCTTTGTCGAATCTGGTCATATACCCTACCCGTTGAAAAATTTGCAAAAGTCCCAGTGAAAGGAATTTTTCCTCCAATGGTCATTCCTGCGGCCATTCCAATCATGTTTGCTTCAGCAATTCCTGCTTGGAAGAATCGTTCAGGATGGTTTTCTTTAAATTCATCCATTTTTAAAGAGCCGGTAAGATCGGCACAAAGAGCAACCACGTTTTCATTTGTTTTTCCTAGTTCAGTTAAACCGGCACCGAAACCCGATCTCGTATCTTTATTTCCTGTATTTGTATGTTTTTTCATTATGGGTTTTTCCGTTTTAATAATCTCCAAGAGTTTCTGGGTTTTGAGTTAAGGCAATTTCTAATTGTTCATCGCTGGGTGCTTTGCCATGCCAGGCATGCGTATGCATCATAAAATCGACACCATTTCCCATTACCGTATGAAGTAAAACACAAACAGGCTTTCCGTTTCCTGTTCTTAATTTTGCTTTTTTCATTCCATCGACGATGGCATTTAAATCGTTGCCACTTTCTATATCTAATACATCCCATCCAAAAGCTTCGAATTTGGATTTTATGTTGCCCATTGGTAAAACCGTATCTGTAGAACCATCAATTTGTTGCCCATTTAAATCTATTGAGACAATCAGATTATCAACTTTGTTACCAGCCGCATACATAATTGCTTCCCAGTTTTGGCCTTCTTGAAGCTCTCCATCACCACAAAGCACATAGACTAAATGTGCATCATTGTTTAGTTTTTTCGCTGTGGCAGCACCAATAGCTACTGAGATTCCTTGGCCTAACGATCCTGATGCTATTCGAACACCTGGCAATCCATCATGCGTTGTTGGATGTCCTTGAAGTCTTGAATTCAGCAAACGAAATGTATTTAATTCTTCCACTGGAAAATATCCTGTTCGTGCTAGAACACTATAAAGAACAGGGGAAATATGACCGTTTGATAAGAAAAAAATATCCTCATCTTTTCCATCCATAGTGAACTCGTCTTTGCGATCCATTATTTCCTTAAATAGTGCTACTAAAAATTCAGTACAGCCCAAAGATCCTCCTGGATGTCCAGAATTTACCTTGTGTACCTGTCGCAGAATATCCCTGCGGACTTGTGTTACTAATGCTTCTAATTGCTCTAATTCTGACATAGTTTGATTTAAGTTTTACCGAACCAAAAGTAAGGTATTCAATAGGTGGGGCAAAGTGGATTTATAAGCAGTTATTAACGATTTTATGGATTTAGTTAACATGTTAAATAAATGTGTAGAATTTCTGTTTCAGAAACAGGAATAAGTCAACTGGAGCATACACTTTTTAGTAATTTAATCAGTAAGTTTTACAATTGATGGTATCTTTGTTTTTAAGAAAAAAAGAAGATGCAGTTTAAATTAGAAGCCACTGATGTCAATGGGCGAGCGCGAGCTGGCACAATAACATTAGACCATGGGACCATAGAAACACCAATATTTATGCCTGTTGGTACTGTTGGAACGGTTAAGGGAGTACATCAAAAGGAATTAAGAGAAGAAATAAATCCGGATATTATTTTAGGGAACACCTATCATTTATATCTCAGGCCAAAAACAGGGATTATAGAAAAGGCTGGGGGTTTGCATAAGTTTATGAACTGGGACCGGAATATCTTAACAGATAGTGGCGGTTATCAAGTGTATTCGTTATCGGCTAATCGTAAAATTAAAGAGGAAGGTGTGAAGTTTAAATCCCACATTGACGGTAGTTATCATTTTTTTACACCTGAAAATGTCATGGAAATTCAGCGTTCAATTGGAGCGGATATCATAATGGCTTTTGATGAATGCACACCATATCCATGCGACTATAATTACGCAAGACGATCGATGCACATGACACATCGTTGGTTGGACCGATGTATAAGTCATTTGGATAAAACCCCTTTAATGTACGACTACAATCAGACCTTTTTCCCTATCGTTCAAGGAAGTACTTATAAAGATCTTAGAAAAATATCTGCCGAGTATATAGCATCGGTTGGAGCGGAAGGGAACGCCATTGGTGGTCTTTCGGTTGGAGAACCAGCTGAAGAAATGTACGAAATGACAGATGTCGTAACTGCGATACTTCCCAAGGATAAACCGCGTTATTTAATGGGTGTTGGCACCCCGATTAATATTCTTGAAAATATTGCTTTGGGAATTGACATGTTCGATTGCGTGATGCCTACCCGAAACGGTCGAAATGGAATGTTGTTTACAGCCCATGGAACAATAAATATTAAGAATAAAAAATGGGAAGCTGATTTTTCAGCTATTGATGAAATGGCCATTACTTGGGTGGATACCGAATACTCAAAGGCATATTTGCGCCATTTATTTACTGTAAATGAAATGCTAGGGCGACAGATTGCAACTATTCATAACTTGGGTTTTTATTTGTGGTTGGTTCGTGAGGCGAGAAAACATATCTTAGCAGGCGACTTTACCTCTTGGAAAAACAGGATGGTGCAACAAATGGATAAACGTTTATAAGCGGATGCTAAGTATTTTAGATAAATACATATTGAAACAATATTTAGGGACGTTTTCTCTATTACTATTGCTCTTCATTCCAATTGGTATTACAGTTCATCTTGCAGAAAAAATAGATAAGATATTAGCGAATGACGTTCCGCTAATTGAGGTGCTTCTGTATTTCTTGGATTTTACAATATACTTTGCCAATCTATTATTTCCGTTGTTTTTATTTCTCTCAGTTATTTGGTTCACATCAAAATTGGCCAATAATACAGAAGTTATTGCTTTCTTAAGTAGTGGCGTTTCATATTACCGTTTTTTAAGACCGTATTTAATAGGTGCGACTATCGTCTGTGCTTTTGGATTTGTTTTAGGAATGTATCTGGCTCCTAGGGCAAGCCAAGGGTTCAATAAATTTCACTACGATTATATTAGTAAGGGTAAAAAAGATAGAGATCAAACCAATGTTTACCGACAGATTAATGACAACGATTACATTTATGTAAGTTACTTTAACATCGTGAATAAATCGGGAAGTAATTTTACTTTAGAACATTTCGAGGGGAATAAAATGATTTACAAAATCGCGGCTAAAAGAATCAAGTATAATGTAGAGGACAGTTCTTACACCTTAAGTAATTATTCCAAGCGAATCATCGGGGAGAATGATGATATTATTCAAAATGAAGCTAAATTAGATACGGTCTTTAGTTTTGAGCTTGAAGATTTAACTCCCGTAGAATATATTGCCGAGACTCTAAATTTACCCGAACTAAATGAATTCATTAAACGTGAAAAAGCGCGTGGTTCTTCTTATATTAATAGATACGAAGTTGTGCGTCAGAAGCGATGGAGTTTGCCAATATCCGTTTTTATTCTAACCATTATTGCAGTTGCAGTATCATCGATAAAACGAAGAGGTGGCATGGGGGTAAACTTAGCCCTGGGTATTGCAATAGGTATGATATTTATCTTTTTTGATAAGATATTTGGTACGATGGCAGAACAAAGTAATTTCTCACCAATAGTAGCAACCTGGTTTCCAAACATGGTTTTTACCGTGCTTGCAATTTATCTTTTACGAAATGCCAAACGTTAAACTATATAATTACCTTCATTTACATTTCATAGTTTTTATTTGGGGATTTACCGCTGTTTTGGGAGCTTTGATTTCAATAGATGCTATTCCTCTAGTGTGGTACAGAATGTTATTGGCTTCTGGGTTTATGTTCCTATATATAAAGTTTAGAAAACAAGACTTGCAGTTCCCACCGAAGGTCTTGGCTGGTTTCTTAATAGCAGGAGTGATTATAGCCTTACATTGGCTTGCCTTTTTTGGTGCCGTAAAGATTTCAAATGTATCCGTGACCTTGGCCACGATGTCCACAGGAGCCTTGTTTGCCTCATTATTGGAACCTATTTTTTACAAAAGAAAAGTCGTTTGGTATGAAGTTCTTTTCGGGCTCATCGTTGTCGTGGGACTCTATATCATTTTTAAAGTTGAGGCTGAGAATTTATGGGGCATTATTTTAGCCCTTTGTTCGTCATTTTTGGGAGCCTTATTCTCAGTTATTAATGGGAAGTTTGCCGCAAAATATGAGGCCTCTGTCATTTCCTTTTATGAAATTTTCTTCGGCTCACTTTTTATAACCATCTATTTGGCGCTGAGTGGCAGTTTCAGCGCAGCATTTTTTCAACTCACATTCAACGACTGGACACTTCTTTTAATACTAGCTTCGGTTTGCACGGCATATGCTTTCATAGCATCCATACATGTAATGAAGTGGATTAGTCCTTATACGGTTATGCTTACCATTAATATGGAGCCTGTATATGGCATTCTCTTAGCGCTACTGATCTTGGGAGATTCAGAAAATATGAGCCAAGGGTTTTACTACGGTGCGGGTTTAATACTTGCGACTGTTGTTGTAAACGGAATAATTAAAACCTCAGTTAAAAGAAAAAAAAGCGGATTACCTTTTAGCTGAAAACAATATTTTATATTTGTACATTATACAAAATCCTCTTGGAAAATTATTATGGAATATCTAGATTTTGAATTACCAATTAAAGAGCTGCAAGAGCAATTTGAAAAAGCATGCCAAATAGGTGAGGATAGTGACGTAGACGTCTCTAACACTTGTAAGCAGATTGAAAAAAAGTTACATGAAACCAAAAAAAATATATATAAAAATTTAACTCCTTGGCAACGTGTCCAGCTTTCTAGACATCCAAATCGGCCTTATACCATGGACTACATTACGGCCATATGTGGCGATTCTTTTTTAGAGTTACACGGAGACCGAAATTTCAAAGATGACAAAGCCATGATTGGTGGTCTTGGTAAAATCGCTGGTCAAAGTTATATGTTTATTGGACAGCAAAAAGGGTACAATACAAAAACACGTCAGTATCGAAATTTTGGAATGGCGAACCCTGAAGGGTATCGTAAAGCCTTGCGCTTAATGAAATCTGCAGAGAAGTTTAATGTGCCTGTTGTATGCCTTATTGATACCCCTGGAGCGTATCCGGGCCTTGAAGCTGAAGAACGCGGGCAAGGGGAAGCGATTGCAAGGAATATCTTCGAAATGACGCGTCTTAAAGTGCCAATTATAGTTGTTATAATTGGAGAAGGTGCTAGTGGTGGAGCCTTGGGAATTGGCGTTGGTGATTCTATATTAATGCTTGAAAACACTTGGTATTCTGTAATTTCCCCTGAAAGTTGTTCATCGATATTATGGCGGAGTTGGGAGTTTAAGGAACAGGCGGCAGAAGCTTTAAAACTTACACCAATGGATATGAAAAAACAAAAACTAATTGATTCTATCGTAAAAGAACCATTAGGAGGTGCGCATACCGATAGGAGTAAAACATTCGAAGCTGTTTCTAGCGCTATTGAAAAAGCGTACAAAGAATTAAGTGATTTATCACCAAAGAAACTTGTTGCACAACGAATGGAAAAATACAGTAAAATGGGCGTTTTCAATTCCTAGTTGTACTATTAACAGTGCTTTCTGAAATCTTCAGTTTTGGCTTTGGATTTTTTCGTACCTTATTAACAATAAAACAAAGTTTTCAACAGTTGATTTGTTAATGACAGGTTGATATCCATTTCTTATTTTAAACGCTTTCTCTTAACAATTTATTTACATTCGTTCCTATGGAAAAAGTACAGCCAAAAACCTCATACCCCGCACGTTCTGGGCAAGTTATTTCACTTGAAAAAGGAAAAATACCCCCTCAAGCAATTGATTTAGAGGAAGTTGTTTTGGGAGCAATGATGATCGATCGAAAAGGAGTTGACGAGGTGATTGATATTTTAAGCGCTGAGGTTTTCTATAAAGATTCCCATCAACATATTTTTGAAGCGATTCATCTTTTGTTTGAAAATAGTGAGCCTGTTGACTTATTAACCGTTTCGTCTCAGTTAAAAAAGAATAGAAAACTGGAAGCAGCGGGAGGAGAATTTTACCTCATTCAACTAACCCAAAAAGTATCTTCATCTGCGCATATAGAGTTTCATGCACGTATTATACTGCAGAAATATATTCAACGAAGTTTGATAAAAATATCGAATGAAATTATTGAAGAGTCTTATGATGAAACCACAGATGTTTTTGACTTATTAGACACCGCAGAATCCAAACTATACGATATAACACAAGGGAATATTAAGCGCTCTTCTGAAACGGCACAGCATCTTGTTATTCAGGCAAAAAAGAGAATTGAAGAAATAGCGAATAAGGAAGGACTTTCTGGAATACCATCAGGATTCACTAAATTAGATAAGCTCACTTCGGGTTGGCAACCAAGTGATTTAATTATTATAGCCGCAAGGCCGGGTATGGGTAAAACTGCCTTAACCCTTTCTATGGCAAGAAATGTTGCCGTTGAGCACAATATACCAGTAGCATTTTTCTCATTGGAAATGGCATCGGTTCAACTAATAACGCGTCTTATTTCATCCGAAACGGGTCTTAGCTCAGAGAAACTACGTACGGGTAATTTAGAAAAACACGAATGGGAGCAACTTAATGTAAAGGTTAAAAGTCTTGAAAAAGCACCGCTTTTTATTGATGACACACCTTCGCTTTCCATTTTTGATCTTAGAGCAAAGGCGAGAAGGTTAGCTTCACAACACGGAATAAAACTAATTATGATCGATTATCTTCAGTTAATGACTGCGGGTAGTAGTCAAAAAGGAGGGAATCGAGAACAAGAAATTTCTACTATTTCAAGAAATTTAAAAGCATTGGCCAAGGAGCTAAATATTCCTGTGATTGCACTTTCACAATTGTCTCGGGCCGTTGAAACACGTGGAGGAAGTAAAAGACCTTTGCTATCCGATCTGAGGGAATCTGGAGCAATAGAGCAGGATGCAGATATTGTATCTTTTATTTTCCGCCCCGAGTATTACAAAATTGATGAATGGGATGATGATGACAGAAGCCCCACCGCTGGGCAGGCAGAATTTATTATAGCCAAGCATCGTAATGGAGGACTGGATGAAATTCGACTAAAGTTTATTGGTCATTTAGGAAAGTTTGAAAACCTAGATTCTTTTGATTACCCTTCCGAATTCCACTCTCGTATGAATGCAGCGGCAAACGACGACACTTTTAAACCTGAAAACCTTCCGTCGGCTAACGAGGCATTTGGTAGCTCAATGAACGATGATTTGAAGTCGGAGGATGGTAATGAAGTTCCTTTTTAGGGAGTCGTTTTTCTTTCTAAAAGTCTCACAATACAGAATAGCTTGTGTCCTTCCACAACAAAGTAGCATTTGAAATAAACGATATTGTTTTAAATTTTTCTTAATTCTGAATGGAGAGTCAATAGGACTCATTTTTTGTCGTTATCTTAGCCTCATGACCAAATATTTCGCCGTTTTTTTACTATTTCTTTTTTCTATAAACGCCACAGCTTCCTACATTTTAATACCCATGGATGCTGAAGACCAAAAAGAACACCTAAAAGCATACGGACTTACCTATTGGACACTTGAAAAAAATGTCAAAGTAAAGTGGTTGCTTAATTATAGGGGCGGTTCTTTTTTATTACCAGATTCCGATGCTATAAGAAAGGAATGTAAGGTTAGAGGGATCTCTTTTGAGGTTCTGTCGAATGGAAAAACTGAGGAAATTCTTACTGAAATAAGCAGTCCATCGAAAAATATGGAAGCTGTGGTCTTGGAAAAAGCACCTCGCATAGCCGTTTATTCGCCTAAAGGAAACCTTCCGTGGGACGATGCTGTTACCATGGTCTTGACCTATGCTGAAATACCATATACTGTAATTTATGATGAAGAAGTTTTAGGAGATCAATTAATACTGTACGATTGGTTGCACTTACATCACGAAGATTTTACAGGGCAATACGGAAAATTTTACCGAGCCTATCGCTCGGCCCCTTGGTACATTCAAGAAAAAAAGAAGGCGGAAGCATCGGCAGCTAATTTGGGCTATTCAAAAGTGTCTGAAGCAAAAAGAGATGTGGCTTTGAAAATTCGTGATTATGTAATAGGCGGTGGGTTTATGTTTGCCATGTGCAGCGCTACAGACAGTTTCGATATTGCACTCTCTGCAGAGGGTTTAGATATCTGTGAACCTATGTTTGATGGAGACCCGAGTGAGCCAGGGTATCAGAGTAAAATTGATTATAGTAGAACATTTGCCTTTAAAGACTATATTTTGGAACGCAGTCCAATGGTTTATGAGTTTTCTTCTATCGACATGACAACCAAAAGAAAGATATCTAAGGAACGAGATTACTTTTCATTAATGGATTATTCTGCAAAATGGGACCCAATTCCTTCTATGTTAGTTCAAAATCATACCTCATTGGTAAAAGGGTTTATGGGGCAGACCACTTCCTTTTCTAGAGACCAGATCAAATCGAATGTTTTAATAATGGGTGAGAATAAATCAAACGGTGAGGCACGATATGTCCACGGAATAAAAGGGAAAGGGTTTTACACATTCTACAGCGGTCACGATCCAGAAGATTACCAGCATAGAGTAGGGGATCCGAAAACAGAGTTGGCATTACATCCAAATTCACCAGGATATCGCCTCATCCTTAACAATGTATTATTTCCTGCGGCAAAAAAGAAAAAACAGAAAACCTAGTTTTTCCGATCTAATGATTCGAAATACTCTTTGGGAGGAAGCACCGTTATCTCAACTCTTCGGTTTAATTTTTTACTTTCTTTAGTATCATTTGGCGCTACTGGCTTATGTTCACCATATCCGGTTATATCATAGTCGTAAGATCCCAGGTTGGCCAATAATAATTTCATTTGCTTTTGGACAGCCAAACATCTCCGCTCTGAAAGACCTTGATTATAGTATACGCCTCCATCACTATCTGTATGTCCTTCAACCAATATGGTAGCTTTATCAATTTGATGAATAACGCCAGCAACGGAGTCTAAGGTGTATTTCGCTTCCTCGATTAATTCAGATTTCGCAACATCAAAGAGTACATTTGCATCTATT
>TARA_B110000211_G_scaffold234801_1_pt1 | contig 16314 bp, 15 predicted proteins | sample TARA_B110000211 | Tara Oceans TARA_B110000211 (sample SAMEA4397516) | marine metagenome | biome: Polar Biome; feature: [DCM] deep chlorophyll maximum layer (ENVO:01000326); material: water (ENVO:00002006), including particulate matter (ENVO:01000060) such as... | depth 30 m
TTAACTTCCGAGTTCGGAATGGGATCGGGTGTGGCCCCTTCGCAAAAATTACCAGGCAAGTTTTTATAGTATCTTTATTTAACTATGTAAATAGGAGATTTTTAAATAAATCCATGAATTTAATGAATATATTGTAATCTCTCGTCATTACGAGAATGTATCTGAATTATCATGCTTTTAAGCATTTAAAACATTAAAATACAAAAAATAAAATTTAATTACTAAGAAAAAAAGGATCTTTAAGTAGTGATTTGTCAAACTTTATTGAGTCTAAATTTATTTTTTTCTTAAAATATTCTTGTATAATTTTTTCATTAAACTCTACTTTTTTTGAGTATCTAACTTCTAATGATTTTTCTTGATTTTTAGGTTTAATTTTAAAAATAGATCTATCATTTATTCTCTCAGCCAGAGAATGAAATGCAGATTTAACTGTAGACATTGAGTAATCAAAAGGACTTGATTTAAAATTTGACATTGCATGATAAAGCATTGGACCGCTATCCAAGCCTTTAGATAACATGTGTATTGTTGCTCCTACTAAATGTGGATTGCCATCATATAGCGCCCAAAAATTACAACTAGAACCTCTATAATATGGTGAGACTCCCATGTGAATATTAATTGTTTTCTTTTTAATTAAATAATCCACTAAATCTCCCTTCAAGTAGCTGCTTCCATATACTATATAAAGATCACTTTTTAGAAAATCTGCTAAAAAAGGTAAAGAGCATTTGTATAAATCGCCCGCAGGAATTGAAATAAGTTTTATACTTTGTGTAGAACTATCGACATAGGGATTACCAAAGAATTTAGTTTGAGCATCATTAACTTTTTTAAAATATTCTTTTACTACTTCAGAGTTTGAATATTGATCAGAAATATTTCCAGAATGTAATTCTTTATGTTCTTGCACTATATAAAGCTTGTCAGAAATAGTTGATAATAAATTAATTAAATAATTATGTCTATTATTGTTGGACGTAAATAAAGTTATTTCCATTAGTCCATTCTTTTAAAAATAACTGAGTGATCTTGTCTGGCAATTTCTAAATGAGAATTGTTAATTTTTTTCATTCCTTTTTCAGGTTCTAAAGTCATAATTTGTTTAAATCCTAATTCAATACCTAGTTCTTTAAGTATCTTTAAGGTGTCTTCATTATAACTTCCGCAGGGATGAGACATATATTTAATGTCATTTTTTGATTTATTTAAAATTTTAGAAATTATAGATAAACATTTTTCATATTCAAATTTTTGTTTATTATAATCTAATTTTTCTAATAAAGTTGGATGGTTGTGAGAATGCAAACCAACTAAATGGCCTAAGCTATCAAGTTTTTTTAAATCATTTTTGTTAAAAAATAATTTTGAATAAAAACTTTTATAATTAAAATTTTTTTCACTCATCATTAAAAACATTAATTCTTCATAATGGTTTTTTGATAAATAGATATCTCTTACTAATCTAAATTTTATGTCATCTATTGTGTAACTAGGATGTTTTTTTTTTAAATTTTTTATTTTATCATTATATTTTATAAAAAAAGAATTTAGGTCTTCATTTAAAACTTTATAAAAATTTTCATAAAAATTTTCAACGCTGACAAAATAGTTCATTCTAAAGTATCTAAATACTTCTAGTTTATCAGGGCTTCCATCAAACAATGACGAGTAAACAAAAAAAAAGCTTTTTATTTTAAGATCCTCTAGGACGGGTAATGCAATATCAATTTGACACTTTATGGCATCATCAAATGTTAAACATACCTCATTTTCTTTTAATTTTTTGCTTCGGATTTTTTCAAAAAAAATATCAGCATTTAAAATATTTTTTCGACCAATAAAATTTATCATCTTATAAAATTCTTCTTTTGAGATAGATCCTTGTCCCCTTTTATGAATTCTATCGTCATGAAAGTGATGAAACATTATTCCATGGGGAAAACTATTAGATTTATTAAGATACATGTTTTTTAAATTATAAATTATTATTTTTAATTAGAGTTAAAACTAAATATTACATAAATACATAATCAATAAAAGTTCAAAATAAGAATTTTTCTAATTGGTGGGCATGATAAGAATTGAACTTATGACCTCTTCGATGTCAACGAAGCGTTCTACCACTGAACTACATGCCCAAAAATCTCTTAATAAATAATTTTACTTTAATTTTAAGCAAGAGATATTTTACACTCAATAAAGAATAATTTTTATTTTTTAAAACTATATCATTTTTATTAATCCAATTTTTTAGCTCTAAGATATATTTATTTAAATTAGATGTATGATAGTTAGATTTGTGAACTCTGTAAGTTGCTAAAGGTTTTTTATTGTAGGCAATTTTATATTTTTGACTTAATTTAATAAAAAAATCAAAGTCCCCAATTATGTTATATTTGTCATTAAATTTATATTTTTTAAATAAGGATTTATTTAAAAAAATAGTAAGTAACCCCATAGAGTAATTATTTAACAGATCTTGCGTAATTTTTCCTGATCTTAAGTTTTTTTTATACATTATCTGATTTTTTTTTTTAATTTCATTTTTAAGAAAAAAATTTGAATATTGTATTAAAAAATCTTTATTTTTTTCAGAAAATTGTACCTGATATTTTAGTTTATCCTTATACCAAGTGTCATCCGAGTCTAAAAAGCTTATATATTTCCCCTTAGCTTTTTTTAATGCTAAATTTCTTGCATCATAAAGACTTAAAAAAATTTTAGATTTATAATATTTTATTTTTTTTTCTTTTATACTTTTTACAATTTTAAAAGTGTTATCTGTAGATAGATTATCCCAGAAAATTATTTCCCAATTTTTATAAGATTGAAGCAGAACACTTTTTAAACTTTTTTTAAGATATTTTTCTCCATTATAACAATTCATAATAACGCTCACTAATGGAATATTTTTAGATGACATTTTAGATTAACTTAATTTAAAATATTCTTTTATTTGATTTATAATCAGAATTTTGGGATCTTGTTTTAATAAATAATTTTTATACCATTTAGCTGTTTGAAATATAGCCTGCTCCATTGTCCATTTGCATCCCCATCTTAAATACTTAAAGGCTTTATTTGAATTTAGTCTTAATAATTTTGTTTCATGATATTTAATTTTACTGCTAAATTTTACTTTAATTTTAAAGGGCTCTAAATAATTACTAAAATCTTTAACTAAATTTTTTACATCTTTAACTTGATTAGCTTTCGGTCCAAAATTCCATGATTGAGTAAATTTTTTTGGATACTTAAATAATTTAAATCCTAATAATAAATACCCACTTATTGGCTCTAAAACATGTTGCCATGGACGTGTTGAAAGAGGATTTCTAATAATAAGTTTTTTTTTATTTTTAATACTTTTAATTATATCTGGAACAATTCTATTGTCTGACCAGTCTGCTCCACCAATAACATTACCTGCTCTAGTAGTTGCCACTCCAATATTTTTTCTCTTAAAAAAAGTTTCTTTAAAAGCATGAAATATTAATTCTGCTGATGCTTTTGATGCGCTGTATGGGTCGTCTCCACCCAGAATATCATTCTCATTATATCCTTTGTGGATTTCTCTATTTTGATAGCATTTATCTGAGGTTATTATGACTGCACTTTTTATAAAATTAAACTCTCTGCAAATTTCTAAAATATTTAAAGTTCCGTTTAAGTTTGTTTCAATAGTATTCTTAGGATCTTTAATTGATTTTATAACTAAAGATTGTGCAGCTAAATGAAATACTATTTGGGGCTTAAATTTTTTAAACTCATCCTTAAGCCTTCTATAATCTAAAATATTGGCAAAAATATTTTTGACTTTTTTATGATTACAATTTTTTTTATAATTTAAAATTTTATCATCTTTAAGTGAATATCCCACAACATTAGCGCCAAGAATTAAAAGTGTATTTGTTAGCCAAATTCCTTTGAAGCCAGTATGTCCTGTAACAAATACTTTTTTATTTTTATAGAATTTTAAAAAATCTATGTTTTTCATTTTTTAGAAAGTTAACTTAATAAAAATTAATTTATAATTACATAACTTGTTGGAGAATTAGCCCAACTAAAAGATTTAAGTTTTATTTTCTTTTTATAGAAGAATTTATCTACTGCCTCTGATTCACCGTGTCCTCTTAAGCCATATTCATCAAATGCAATTATGCCTCCTTTTGACATTTTATTATATAAATTTTTTAATATTGCTAATGACCCATCGTAATTATCAACATCTAGATATAACAAAGCGATTCTAGAACCGAAATTTTCTTTTACATATTTTTTTGTAGTTAATTTAACATCACCTGGATAAAGTTTTAAATTTTTAAAATTCCATTCATTGCATTTTTGAATTAATTCTTTTTGACTAATTGTATTGGGATTGTGCCAGGCCTGAACTTTTTTATCCTGCTTATATTTAAATTTTAATTTACCTTTTTTTGTTCCAAATAGATCAAAACCAATTACGTTATAATTATTATTAGGTTTAAATAACCTCATTAACTTCACCCATGTAAATATACCGGAACCTTTAAAAACACCGCACTCACATATATCTCCTGGGACTTCTAAGATTTTTTTAAACAATTCGTACCTAGCAAGGATTTTTTGGAGCCTACTTACATCAGTATCCTTTAGAAACTTATCATATATTTGATTTTGGTTTAGAATCATTTTGAAAAATTAGTTATAATTGTATATTAAAGTTTATGAGATTAATAAAGAATTTTAAAAATTGATATGAAAGATTATTTACAAGTTCAAAAAGATAGAATTAACTATCACTTTCAACCCTTTAAAAATACGGTTCATAGATCTTCGCTAACTGTCCCTAATTTACCTGGGGCTACTACCTGGATTAGCTTTGTAAATCACTTTTTAATGAAAAGAGGCTATAAATCTGTAGCTCTTAAATTAAGTTCAATAGATAAATTCGGAAATCTATTAGACAGTCAAACAGTTCAAATTGAAAAACCAAAAGTGTATTCTTTCAATTTAAATGAAATTTTTTCAAATTTAAAAGTAAATAATTTTTTAATTGATTTTTATTCTGAAAAAAATCTTTTTGTTCCTTTTCCAGCTGTTATTATAAGTCATCTTGGTAAAGATTTCTGTAATACCGTTCATTCCTATAACAGAATATTGAATGATGTTTTCGAGGATGATAAAATAAATAAAAATCATGTTTCAGAAGCTTCTTTTGATTTAAAAATTAATAAAAAATATGATACTTTTTTTAATCTAAGCTCAGGTATATCTGATCTTCAAAATGAAGATGTTTTAATCTCTTATGAAAAAAATAAATTTAAGATTAATAAAAAAATAAAAGTATCTTTAGCAAGGCTATCATTTAAATCGTTTTATCTTTCTAAAATACTCCCTAAAAATTTGGAAGGCGGAATTATAAAAATTCGCCAACCAAAACAAAAATTATTTTACGGAAGAATGTTAGCAGGTAGAGTTAATAAAAAGACAGGGGCATTTAGCGCAAATCATTCTTATTATGACTCATCTAAAACAAAAGAATATTTTAATTCCGGTGAAAGCTCTAGAACTTATCCTTACTTTGAAAACTTTACAAATCAAATAACAATGTATCCAGTTTTTAGTCCATCTAAACTTGATATTAAAATCAAGGTTAACTCTAAAGGAAAAGAATATGTTTCACCAAAATATAAATTCTCTTCAAATTCAACAACTCCATTTAATATTATAATAAATGACTTTATAAAGTCAAAAAAACTTAAAGATGTTACCGCATTTACAATTATCGCTTATACTAAAAATAAAAAAATACCTACAAGATTAAATCATCAATTAATTTATGGAGATATTAATAGCGCCAATTCACTACAATGTTCAATTAATGTTTCACTGACAAATAAAGAGGTTTTTGTTTCAAAAAAAAAAGGTAGCTTTGTATGGGGTCAAATAATAAACCAGAAAGATTATAATAGTAAATTAGGTTTTTGTTTCAAGACTTCAGACAATAATAAAGATAAAAAAGTAAAAATTACTTTTTATAATGCTGGCGGTTTAGCAAAATCTTTTGTAAAAAATTTAAATTGTAGTGAATCATTAATTTTTGACATTAATAAAATATTTGGTAATTCTAAAAAATTTCAATTTTACTGGTATACAGCAAAAAGTCTAAAGCCAAATTTAAGTGCATATTCTTTCCACGTTAATAAGAATTCAGGAAACTCATCCGGTGAACATAATTTTTAATTTCTATAAGATTTAACGGTCATCTCGATACCTTTTTTGAATGAAACCTTTGGTTTAAATAATAAAATATTTTTTAACTTACTTATATTCGGATAAGTAATCATATTTTCATCTTTTCTTAATTTAATTATTCCAAATTCAGGTTTTCCACCCTCACAAAGTTTTACAACTTGATTAATAATTTTTTTAATATTTAAGGCTTTACCAAATCCGACATTTATTACCTGTCCTCGTGCTTTGTTATTTTTTAAACATTTGTATATAACTAATATTAAATCATTTATATGAATAAAGTCTCTAAATTGCTTCCCATGAGATGTTTGAATTTTTTTATTTTGAATACAGTTTTTAATTAAAATTGGTAAAAAACGGTTAGTGTCTTGCTTGGGTCCATAAGTTTGATATAGCCTCAAAACGGTAGCTGGAAAGTGTTTTTCTTTAAATAATTTCATAAGAAGATTAGTGGATAAAAACTTAGCATAAGAATAGGTTGACGAAGGATTTGGCCTACAAACAAAAGTTTCTTTATGAGGTGATTTTAAATCACCATACTCACTGCCACTACCCATTTGTATAAATGATTTAATTTTATTATTTAAAAAATATTTAGATAAATATTTAACACCATAATAATGACTGTAATATGTTTTTTTCTTATTGGCATGATCTACATGACCACCTAAGTTTACCACATAATCAAAATTAAAATTCTTTAATTTTTTATAATGACTCTTTTTTGTAATATCACATTGAATATATTTAATGCCCTTAATATATCTTTTCTTTTTAGGATTACTTGTAGATATAACAACAATTTTAAATTTTTTTTTCTTTAAAAAGAAAGCAAGATGATAACCAATAAAACCTGTTCCACCAACTATTAGAATTTCTTTTTTTTTTCTTACCATTTAGCTTTTCTTGTTTTTGAAAGCTTTTCTAAAAAATCTTTATCCCTTTTTGTATCCATACAACGCCAAAAACCGTTATGTTTAAATGCTAATAATTGCTTACTATTTGACAGTTTTTCAAGAGGTTGTTTTTCGAGAATAGTTTTATCATTTTTAATAAATCTAAATATTTTTTCATTAGCAATAAAAAATCCTCCATTTATCCAGCCTTCACTAACTTGAGGTTTTTCTATAAATTTAGTAACAATTTTTTTATTAATTGTTAATTCTCCGAATCTAGCTGGAGGTCTAACAGCAGTAATAGTTGCAATTTTTTTATTTCTTTTGTGAAATTTTTCAAGTTGCAACAAATTTACGTCTGATAATCCATCGCCATAAGTAAACATGAAATTTTCATTTTTTTTTATAAATTTTGAAACTTTTTTTAGCCTTCCTCCTGTCATTGAGCTTTTTCCAGTATTTAGAATATTAATTGAACACTTTTTTCCAAATAAAGTTTGTTCAAAAATTTTACCATTTTTTAAGAAATTCTTAAAATAATTTTCAATAATTTCTTTTTTATAACCTCCAGCTATATAAAAATTTTTATAGCCGTACTTTATATAAATTTTCATTATATGAAGCAAAATAGGAAGTTTATTTATTTTTACCATTGGTTTAGGTATGCTTTTTGTGTATTCGGATAGTCTTGTACCTAGACCTCCTGCTAAAATCACTACTTTCACTAATTTAATCTTTCAAAAGGTAAGTAGGAAACTGGATATTTTAAAATTTCACTAATTGAAATTTTTTCTCTTTCACATAAAGAAATTTCATAAAATATTTTATCCAAAACAATTTCATATTTTTTAAATATATCTTTATTATGTGATATAGATAAATAAACACCATTTGCGGCTAAAAAACCTTTTTCTAACATTTGTTGAGTTATGTATGTTTTATAAGCTTGTTGATTGTTGGATGTAATGGAAAATTTTGCAAGAGACGGGATACCGCTTATAATAATTTTAAGCTTATGTTTTGTTGCTAATTTTTTCCAGATAGAAATTAAAATGTTGCCAAGGCTTGTTATTTTAACCCAGGTTTTATTTTTTTCCATTACATCTAGTGTTTTAAGGGCGGCGGTAGGACCAATTCTTTCAGACCAAAAAGTGCTACTCATAAATGAATTTTTTGCAGCATCCATAATTTCCGCTTTTCCTAAAACGGCTGTTATTGGATATCCATTTCCAAGAGCTTTCCCTAGTATAGTCATGTCCGGATTAACTCCGATCGATTTATGAATACCTCCAAAATGTTGTCTAAAGCCAGTTGTACATTCATCGAATATTAAAACTATATTTTTTTTTGAAGCTAAATTTCTAACTTGCTTCAAAAATTTAATATTTGGCTGTGTATTTCTACAAACTTCCATTTTTATTACTCCAATATCTTTTGTATTAATAATTTTTTCTAATTTATTGTAATTACCATATTCAAATCCAAATGAAGATTTGGATAAGCTTTTTGGTACTCCAAGAGGATTAAGTCCTTTTATTAAATGTTCGTCTAGTGAATTTTTTGATCCTAGATTGGCTGCTAAATACCAATCGTGCCACCCATGGTAACCACAAAAAGCTACTTTTTCCTTTCCACTTGCTGCTCTAGCAATTCTTATCGCTAAAGCATTAGCTTCACCGCCAGTTCTTGCAAATTTTACTTTGTCTGCCCAATTATGCATATCTATTAATTTTTCTGCTAAATAAACTTCTTCTACGCCATTAAGAGTGCTGACTGCACTTTCACTAATAACTTTTTTTACTGCATTATCTACCTCTTTATTACAGTATCCAAGAATATTTGTTCCAACTCCCATCAAAGACATGTCGTAAAATTGATCGTTATTCAAATCCCATACTGTGCAGCCTTTAGCTTTTGAAAAATAAGTAGGCCATTTATTTGGTAGAAACATATTAGGATTTTTTGATATCAAACTATTTCCACCTAAAATAACTGTATTTGCTCTTCTCCAAAGTTTTTGAGTTTTATCTAATTTTGACCCTTCGTTTAATTTAAGGTGTGAATTTTTTTTAAATAAATTTTTATTTTTTTTATACATTTTTGCAATATCGTTAATTCCAAAAAACAAGTTTGGTTTAAATTTATCATACAAAATCCTAATTAGCTCAAGATCTACTTTTTCATCGACTGTTAATCTAATTTTGTTAAAACCACCTTTTATTTTGCTTTTTATATTTTTAATTCTATAATTCTTGTTGTCTCTTAAGTAGGAGATTAATACACCTCCATTTTTTCTATGATGTTTTTTTGCTTTTTTAAAAGCGTCTTTTAATAAATCAAAACTAAAAACTTCTACATCATAACCATCTGGATAAGTCCATGGATTAGTATTGGATAAATATTGCACTTTAAGCTTTTTAAATTTATCAATAAATTCATCGACAATACTTGAATCTGTTAACGGACAATCACCTGTTATTCTTACGATAATTTTTGATTTATATTTTTTGGCTGTAAAATAAAATCTTGAAAGAACATCTTTTTCTGAACCACAAAAATATTTAATTTTTTTTTTTTTTAAGTAATTAATTAAAGGTTTATTTTCACTATTATTTGATGTTGCAATTATAATGTCATTAGCTAATTTTGATTTTTTTAATCTTTTTACTATCAACTCAATAGTAGGAATACCTGCAATTTTTTTTAAAATTTTACCTGGAAGTCTTGTTGAAGACATTCTAGCTTGAATTATAATTGTAGTTTTCATATGAATATTAAGACCATTTTCTTGGGTCTAGCAAATTTTGGTTAATTTTTACTTTAAAATTATTCATATTAATTTTTGGTTTTTTAAAATTAATAACATCATTAAAATTATCAATACTATCAAAACCTATCACAAGCTTATCAATATCTTTATTTTGCAAAACACAGGCAAGACATGCGTCAACAGGATCTATTTTATTTTTTTTTAACCAAATCTGCCATCTAATGATTAAATTATATAATTTTTTTAATTTTTTTGGCAAATTTAATTTTTTTTTTAATAATAAACCCTGAAGAAAAATTGATCTTACATGAATTTCTATATTTTTTTTTTTTAGATCACTAATTGCTTTTTTTTTTGAAATATTTTGATCAAAAAAATTATAAGGAAGTTGGACAAAATCTATAATATTTGGTTTTAAAATAATTCGTAAAATTTTTAATTTATAAATTGAAATACCAATTTTTTTAAAAAACCTTTTTTTTTTTAAATTTAATAAAGCGTTTAAAACTATTTGGACTTTATAAATTGTTAAAGTTTCAATGTTCTGTATTAAAATTCCATAAATTTTTTTTTTTAATTTTTTTTGTGAATTTATAATTTTTTTTTTTATCCAATTTTCAATTTCATAAGTTTTTAAATTCAATGGTATTTTTGGAATCTTTGTAATTACATTAAAATTTTTTTTTGATAAACCGATTATCTTTTCAGAGTCTTTATATAAAGGAGACGTATCTATTGTTTTAACTCCTTTGCTGTATGCAAAGTTCATTAATTTGTTAAATTCCTTTTCATTAATTCTATTTTTTTTTAATCCATAGCCAATATTTACATTTGCACTACCTATAATTATTTTTTTAGAAATCATGATTAAATGATTTGCTGAGAAACAATTTCTTTGTAAATTAAATTTTTTCCATGTCGATTTATAAAACTTTTATTAATTTTTTTTTTTTTTAGAAGTTTGTTAATAAATTCATAATTTATTTTTTTAAAATTTCTAACAAGAGTAATAATTTTTCTATCATTCAAAGATGAAGCTATTTTTTTTTGGTTTTGATTTTGAGCAATTACTAGACAATTTTTTTTAAGAACAATTTGTTCAAGCATTGTGTGTCCGGCAGCAGAGATACATAAATCACTTGATTTCATATATTGATGAAAATTCTTAGTTTTGTTTTTAAAAATCATAGTATTTTTTATTTTATATAAATTATTAACTAATTCTTTATTTCTTATATGATTATTATTAATCAAGAATATTTTTTTAAATTTATTAAAGTTGTTATTATTAAAAATTTTTACAAGTTTAAGCATAAACATATTTTTGTCTGCTCCGCCCATATAAATAAAAATTGTTTTTTCTTTAAATTTAAATTTTTTTGTTTTAAAATTTTTTACTATTGAGTACTTTGGACCAATTAATTTTTTGCATTTTTCGTTTTTTAAAAGTTTATAATCTTTTTTTTTAAACCAGTTGAAATGATAATTTATATATAAATTGCAATAGTGTTTGACATGATTAAAATCGTCTATTACTGCTAAAAAGCTTTTTTTAGAAATATTCTTTTCCCAATTGTACCCTAAACTATATAAATCTTTTACTACTATTGATATTTTGTAATTTTCAATGAATTTATTTGTAAATTCTATATCTTTTTTTTCATTACTTTTACTTATTTTATTTTTTTTAATTATACCTGGTTTTAACCCAAGGAAAAAACATTTGTGATTATTTTTTGTAAAAATATTTGCTAGTTCATTAGATCTATAAAAATGACCTAGGCCAATAAATTTTGATTGATCACACTTGAATAAAATATTCATGAAATTTTTCTAACCAAGTAGAAGGCCTCGGCATATTTAACCCCAACACTTTGTCCGCGATATTTAGCTAGATTTTTAATACCATTTATTGACCTCGGATTAGGCCAAGTATTAATTTCTTTTTTATATTTTTTTGCTGCTTTAATTTTGGTGTCAATATTTTTGCTTATATCAATGAAAAAGTTAGGATTAAAAGATTTTTTTTTAAAATTAAAGTTCCACTCTGTACTTGATAATGTTTCAAATAAAAGAATATTTTTTACACAATAATTTGGCTTAGGGCGTGTTGCTGTTATCACGGCTCTAGAAACAATTTCATGGTCTATATTTAAATCTACATTAGAATGTGTAAAAATAGTATGTGGTTTAAATTTTTCTATAATACTTTCAATTTCTTTTGTTATCTTTATAAGCGGCACTTTGTCTAAAGAGTTATCTGGATAAGATAAGAATTTCGTTTTTTTGACTCCTAAAATTTTCAGTGCATTAAGTGAATTTTGTTTTCTTTGATTAGCTTCTTCTAGATTTTTTTTTTTTCTTCTTGCAGAAACACCGTCTGTAAAAAAAAGTACAAAAAAGCTACATTTATTTTTTGTCAATTTATCTATTGTTCCTCCACAACCTAACATTTCATCATCTGGGTGAGCTGCTACAACTAAAATTTTCTTATTTTTCATTTTGAGGATTTAAGATTAATTTTTTTATTAAACATAATTTTTGAGAAATTAAGATTATATTTCTTGTTCATAGTTTTAGCAATAGCATAAGAAAATATTGGAATGTTTGCAAAATGTGCAAATACGGCGCTTCCACTTGGTCTTGGATTTATTTCAAGCAACAAAGGTTTTCCAGTCTTTGAAGTTAGCAAATCTAAATCGACTAAAGAGTTGACCTTTAAAATTTTAATAATTTTTTTACAATAATTTATAATTTTTTTATCATTTACTACATAATTTCCCTTATAAGGTATGCCAGTTGGATTAATTCTTTTTCTAATTATAATTAATTGTTTTTTCCTAAAAGTAAAACAGTCTACATCATATGCTGGTGAATTGAGTGGTTCCATAATAATCAAGGGGCCATAGTTAAAAATTTTTTTTGGAAAATTTTTTATTTCTTTTTGAAATATATTTTCTCTTTTACCTTTGCCAATCCAATTTTGTAGTTTAACTTTTTTACCATTAAGTATTGTTACACCTCTTCCACCAATTCCTTGAATGGGTTTGATCACTACTGGTAAATTGGGATAGTCAAATTTAATTAAGGCTTTTTTTAATTCATTACAATTTTTTGCTAATCTAAATTGAGGAACTTGAATTCCGTTTTTTTTTAAAATTTTATACGTAAGATATTTATTACTAATAATATCTATTATATTTTTATTATTAACTATTACCTTTATACCCTCCTTAGTGAATTTTTTTTTAAACTTTGAAATAATTTTTGCTTCATGATCTGAATAAGGTATTAAAATTTCAATTTTTTCTTTTTTGCATATCTTCAAAACTTTTAATAAATACTTATTTTTATTTAAATCTTTTACAATATATGATTTATCAATACTTATAACTTTTTTAATTTTTTTTTTATCAATTCCAACAATATAAACTTTTCCTAATTGACGGTCATTTTTTAAAAACTTTGTTAAAGCTGGTATTAAACGCCCACCTGAAGATGTAATTAATATTCGTATCATTTTTTATGAAAATTAAAACTAGCTTTAATAAATCCTGTTATTAATCTTAATATTTTATGTGTTTAATATAACTAGATTATTTTTGATATTAGTTTCGTATATCTTTAAATTCATTTTTTTGCAGTCAGATTTACCACTTTTCAAATTAAATATTAAACCATGGCCGGGACATGTAATTTCATTTTTCTTTATGTGCCCATCTAAGAGACTAATTGAGAGATGCGGGCAGTTACCTTGAAAAATTTTGATATCTTTGTTTATTATCTTCATACCAAGTGTAGTATTAGTAAAATTCAAACTATATAATTTATTTTTTTTTAATTTATTTTTATTTATAATTTTGTATGTGTTAGAAAGTAAAAATTTTTTTTTAATAATTATTTTTTCAAAATTTTTAAACGGCTCTAGTTTATTTTTTTCTTTTTTTTTAAATAAATTGTCTTTTCTTAAAAAAATATGCTTTTTAACAAAATTATTAGATTTAAAGTCCTCTGAATAGAACCAATCTTTATATTCTATTGCTTTTGTGTATTCATAAAAAACTGGCTTATTGTTGTTAATTCTACCTGAATATACAATTCTTGTGTCGTTGGATGTGTTTATTCTAGTCGCATGTAAAATTTCAGGATCAAATAATAACAGGTCACCATCGTTTAAACTTATTACTTTTGATTCTCCTAGATATTGATTTTCTTTTACATAGGCTGGTTTTTTAAGATGGGCTAAATTGTGATTTTTAGCTTCAGGAAAAATAAGTAAGCCACTTTTTTTATTTACACCTGTTATAGACCACCAAAAATTACAAGCATTGAAAGTATGACCAAACCAGGTATCTCTGTGTGGCCCATGTCCATAACAAGCAACAGGTAAATTTTTAAAATAGGAATTTTTTTGTTTTTTTTCAATTTTTTGATAATTATCTGACACCTTTTTTTTTGCATATTTTATTTCTTTATCGGGACTATCGTAATTATTTAAATTGAGCATAAGGTATTGAAATTTTGTCAAAGTTGATTTCTTGCCATAAGAATAGGGATAAATTAATCTATAATTTGTTTTCGCATCGATGAAAAACTTGTGATAATTAAGATCATTAGTACTCACATCATAAATTTGTTTTCTTAGAATTATATCAATTTTTTTTGACAATAAATTCTGTAAAAATGGAAGATAATCAGGATCAAAGTGTAAATGAATTTTATTTAATCCACTTTTATAGACTAAATTTGAGATACTTTGCCCGGCAATTATAGAAATTGAATCTAAAATAGATTTTTCAGTAATTTGTAAAAAGTTTTTTTTCTTATAGTAATTTTTTAAAACTTTATACTCACCTGCTTTAATTTTATTATTCATATTTAAATATTAATTAATTATATTATAATTTTTTCTAATTTTTTTATAAAGTATGTTTTTTAAGTAAATTGGTATTAATATTAATATTTTTTTTTGATTTTTTTCCTAAAATTTTAAAAAAATACTTTGGGTGTAATCCCTTTTTTTTCCCAGTTGATCTTTTTAATGCAATATTATTTTTATCAAATTTTTCTCCTATTGATATTTTTTTAACAGTTATTATAGATCTATGATAAAGATTTCTTTTTTTTATTTCCTCTTTAGTTGGAAATATATTTTCTTTTCCAATAGTTTGTTCAATATATCTAATTTTTTTTACCATCAGTTTAAACTCCTTCGGATCACAAGAAACTTTCTGATCAGGAACTTTAAAATTCTTGTTAAGTGTTATATGTTTTTCAATTATTTTTGCACCCAGAGCTACGGCTGCTATACAAGCATCTATACTTTTAGTATGATCTGAAAAACCTATAGGAATTTTAGGAAATTTATTTTTCAAATTATTTATAGAAATTAAATTTACAAAATTTGGTGGACAAGGATATAATGAAGTGCACTTTAAAATAGCAAAATATTTATTTTTATTTCTTTTCAAAATTGAAATTATTTTTTTGATTTCACTCATATAAGCCATCCCTGTAGAAAAAATTACTGGTTTTTTTATCTTAGCAATTTCAGAAACTAGGGCTTCGTTAGTCATTAAACCTGATGATATTTTTATTGCTGGAAAATTTAATCTTTTTATTATTTCTAAACTTTTGAAATCTCCTGGTGTAGCAAACAATATTATCTTTTTTTTTCTTGCGTAACTTTTGATTTTTTTTAATTTTTCAAAACTTAATCGATTTTTTTTAAAAATTTTATATGAAACCGTATCTTTATTATAACTATATTCTGGATCAGAAATTTGTAATTTAACTGCATCAGCTCCACTTTTTTTTGCCTGGTTAATTAATTTTTTACAATTATGTAAACTTCCTAGATGATTTATTCCAATTTCAGCTATTATAAAGGTTCTCAGCTTTCCAATTATGAGATTATCAATTTTAAACATTTTTACTTTCGTTAGATATTTTCTTTAAAATTTTCGGTAGCACTTTCATTTGATTTTTTTCAAATCTGCACATGTTTTCACAAAAAAATTCTATTGCTTTTTGTCTTTTTTTTTCAAACCACCACTCATCTATTTTTAGATAAATTAAATTTATATATTTTGCTGCTTCCTTAGGATCAAAAAATATAATTTTATTTTTAATGAGAGAGTCATAGTATCTACTGTATTCCTTTTTTATATGAAATAAATTTTTTGTAGTTATTAATATTACTGGTGAATTCATGGTTAAAAGCTCAAGAAATCCTGTTGAATTAAATGTTTCTATTATTAAATTTTTATCGCGAGCTTCTACGTAACCTCTTCCAATAAGTCTATTAAATTTATTAATTTTAACTTCTTTAAAATTTTTTTTAATTTCCTTAGTTACATAATTTGAATTGGTAAAATCATATGACTTAATGGTAGTTTTTTTTTT
>TARA_B110000211_G_scaffold13276_1_pt1 | contig 16287 bp, 15 predicted proteins | sample TARA_B110000211 | Tara Oceans TARA_B110000211 (sample SAMEA4397516) | marine metagenome | biome: Polar Biome; feature: [DCM] deep chlorophyll maximum layer (ENVO:01000326); material: water (ENVO:00002006), including particulate matter (ENVO:01000060) such as... | depth 30 m
TTCATAACCTTTACCTTTTACTGTGGTTCCAATTATTATTGTAGGTTTGTTTTTTTCACTTTTGAAATCATGCAGTGATTTTCGAATATCACCAATATTATGTCCATCAATAACTTTTGTTTCCCAACCAATAGATTCAAAAATATTTATATATTTTTCCTTTATATTTAAAATATCTTCACTTGCACCATCGTTCTGAAAACCATTTAAGTCTAGGAAAACACAAAGATTAGATAGTTTGTAATGAGCTGCATAATTTGCAGCTTCATATACTATACCTTCATTGCATTCTCCATCTCCGACTATACAGTAAACATTTCTATTAAAATTTTTAAAATGTAATGCATGTGCGATACCAGTGGCCATAGAAATACCTTGACCTAAACTGCCATTAGAAGACTCAATTCCAATTGGTAAATTTTTAATTGGATGTGCAATTAATTTTGTTTCATTTTTTAAATATGTATCAAACAATGACTTATCAAAGTAATTACAATTGAATAAAACAGAATATAACCCAAGTGCAGCATGACCTTTAGAAAGTATGAAATAATCTCTATCTAATGTTTCACTTAAGTTTTTAGGTTGATCAATAAATTCATTATATAATGTAGTTAAAAAGTCTGCCATTGAAAGAGCTCCCCCGTAATGAGCTGAACTTCCTGAGTTAAAACCAAATTTAACAATATCTTCCCTCACTTTTTTAACTAAAACTTCGGTTTTTATCATTGCTTTATTTTTTTGTAAATTTATTAATTCAATGTGAAACTAACTAACTTTTTTTTTAATTATATTATAGCTAAACTGTTAATGAAAATTATATTAAATCTTGATAACGACATTAATTGTTTAGGCTAAAAATATTAATTTTTTTCTAATTGATATTTAGAAGAAAGACAACTTAAAAACTAATTTTTAATGAAATTCATACCTGCTGTAAAATCAATTTCTTGATTTTGAAGATAATATGACTTATCAGAAATTAAAAAATAAATTAGATTAGCTAATTCAGCCGTTGTTGATGCTCTTTTAATATTAGAACTCTCTAAAAATTTTTCTTGAGAATTTATATCCATTTTTTGTAACATTTTAGTTTTAACTAGCCCAGGATTAACTATATTAATTCTTACATCTCTTCTAGATAATTCTTTACCATATACTTTTAAAATATAATTGAATGCCAACTTTGAACTTCCATATATTCCCGATCCAATATAAGGGATTTTTGATGTAATACTTGAAATAAAAACTATAGAGGATTTGTTATTTTTTTTAAATATTCTTGAAAAACCTTTGATTAATTCGAAAGGACCAAATACATTTATTTCATAAATATTTTTAATATCTTCCATATTTGTATTGGATATCAGCCCACCGTGTTCTTTACCAGCGGCAATAATAATTGACTTTACTGTTATTTTTTGATCTTTAATTCTCTTAATAAAATCAACTATACTATTGTTAGAACTTAGATCTAATTTTTCAATTTGTATACTTTTGGGGGATTTTAAATCATTAACATTAGGTTTAGTGTTGTTATAAGTTGCAATAATATTATGATTCTCTTCATTTAAGGATTTAAGGATTTCAAACCCAATATCACCATTAGCACCTACAATTATAAAATATTCATTCATTTTTTTGTTTATTTGTTTATTTGTTATGAATTTATATTTTCTTAAAAATCAAAAACAAACTGTTTTTTTGATTAAATAAAAATTATACAAATTAGTTATTATTAATCTGTTCACAAATCATTTTTATTGAACTTACAATATTAAAGTGATCACCTTCAAAATAATCTGCCTCTTTAATTAATGAATTATCAAAATAAACATCATTAATTGGAACATATTTTTTTATTTGAATATCTTCTTTCTTAAAATGATAATTTATTGACAAGAATAAACTTGCATTCTTTAAAATATTATTTATTTCATCATTTCTACAACTAGATAACGAATTAACCTCATTTGTAAATTGTTTTTTATTTTTCTTAACTGACATATAAATTGGACATATTTCAAATGAAGTTTTAATTTTTTCACTCGGAAAATATTTAGCTAACACTGTACCCATTGAATGAGAAATTATAAATATATCTTTTTCGTCTTTTAATAATAATGACATAAAATCGCTGAAATTTATTTCTTCTAAGTTTTCTAATAACAACTTAGGATAATTAATGTCAAAAATTAAAACCTTGAAGTCATCAAAGCTTTTTAAGAAAGCAAGCCAAAAACCAGCATTACCAAATAATCCATGAATTAAAATTAAAGTTTTTTTTCTTGTCTTATTAAAGGTGAAGATATTTATATATTCACCCACAGAATTTTTCAACATTACTATTGTTTAATAATTTTAAATAATCACCTGCTAACTTTGAATATTTTCGATTTGCTAAAATCCAATCTCTTCCTCTTTCACCCATTATATTTAGTTCATCTTTATTTAAACTTAAAATCTCTAAAATATTTTCCTCCAATCTCTTTGAATCTTCTGATTAAACAAAAAAACCACTATTAGCTTCATTTATCATTGTTTTATAGCCTGAACAAGAAAATAAAACTGGCTTCCCTGCCAACATGTAATCTATGAGTTTATTTGGAAACCAACCAAAGTCTGGACCATTTATAATTGTACTAAATTAATATTTATGTAAAATCCTATATATTATCTTTTGAAACATTACATACAATCTGATAAGTAAACTCTTTTTCCCAATTGTTAATTATAATATCATATTCAGTACTACTTGTCAAGATTGCAATATATTTAGCTTGTGAAATATGTAAATTATGATAATTAACTTTTTTATTACATATTTTTATTTAAAAACCTTATTATCATCATTACGTCTCAAGGGTCTGGCAGGATTTCCCATTGCAATAACACCGTCAGGAATATCTCTATGGACTGCTGATGAAATTCCAATTATTACGTTTGAACCAATTGACAATTTTTCTTTAATCATACTCCCCATACCTATATATGAATTTTCTCCAATTACACTTGCACCTCCAACATCAACATGTGACGAAATAACAGTGTTATTTCCTACCTTAATATCGTGACCAATTATTGAGCTTGCATTTACTAAGACATTGTTTCCAATAATTGCAGAGCTAGCAATTATAGTGAAAGGATATGCAATTACACCTTGACCAATACTTGCTGATGGAGAAATACTAGCTGATGGATCTATTAAGGATGTAATGTTAAGTTTTAATTTTTTTACTTTTTTAAAAAGTTTTGCTCTTACTACAGGTTCTCCATTAGCTATAACAACCTCAATGGTATCGTCATTAAATTCTGTTAACATTTTATCAATTGTAAAAAGCCTCCCTAAATAAGTAGTATCTGCTAGTCCTTCAATATCGTCTACAAAAAATATTTCATCCCAAAGGGAATGAATTTTATTGATTCTCGTTGCAATATCAAAAACCTCTTTTCCTAATCCCCCAGCACAATAAATACATAAATTTTTCATAGATTATTAGTTTGTTAATATTAGAAATAAAAAATTATAAATAATCTTAGGGAATTTATAAAAACTTCTCTTAATTTAACTATTTTAAATTTGGTTTTTGTCAACTATAACTGATTTATTTAATGAAATCCTATGCCCTCCTTACAATTTTTTCTACGAAATCAATAATCACCTAATCAATTTTGCCTCGAAAAGGCACATCATTAACTTTTCCATTCTGATTTATTCCCTCTTTTTTAATTACTTTTAAGATTGTCAACATAATAATTTTAATATCAAGTAAAATAGATAAATTGTTTACATAAAATATGTCATACTCAAATTTATTTTCCCAACTAATTGCATTTCGTCCATTTACCTGTGCCCAACCAGTAATGCCAGGTCGCACATTATGCCTACACTTTTGTAGTTCATCATAATACGGTAAGTACTCTACTAATAATGGTCGAGGTCCTATTAGGCTCATATCTCTTTTTAGAACATTTATTAACTGTGGTAATTCGTCCAGAGAATATTTGCGTAAATAATACCCTATTGAATTTAGTCTTTCTAAATCTGTTAATAAGTTGCCATTTGAATCCTTGTTGTCATTCATAGTTTTGTACTTAATTATTTTGAATATTTTTTCGTTTTTCCCTGGGCGCTCTTGTGTAAAGAAGGGACTTCCTTTATAGTACAAAATTAAAACTATGGTAATCATCAAAAATAAGGGAGATATAGTCAGTAAGATTATTAAGCTGATCAAAAAATCAAGAAACGGTTTAAAAACAGTTTTATACATTTTTTTTTTAGGATTGATTAATTAGAATAATGTGAAATAATAAAAATTTTATTAATGTCTACATCAGAATATTTAAAAACATATTCCTTATCCTTTAGATTATGGGTTAATAAAAATTCATTAAAAATAATTTACAACTCCATTAGCTTTACTAAATAAATAATTACAAATTTATTTAACCGCCAATTTCTCAACCATATCTAAAACTTTCTTATATTGGATTTTTTCATCAAATAAACTTGCAAGGTTATAAGAATTCTTTGCCATCGTTTCAAGTTTACTCGGACTATTAATAAGACCTTGTAAAACTTCCACTAGCGACCGTGCATTTTCTGGCTCAAAATTCGAGCCAGCATTATGCTTAAGTAAAATATCCGACAAATCTCCTTTCAAGGAATTAACTATTGGTAAACCAGCACAAAAATAATTAAAGGCTTTAATAGGCATAGCAACTGTAGAACCTTTGACATACATAGATAGACCTATATCACAATATGAGAATATTGAACTCATTGTAGAGGAATCTGGATTTCCAATGTAAATCACTTGTTTTAAATTGTTCTCTTTGATAAAAGAAATGATATAATCCTTTAAAGGGCCTATACCTGCAATTAACACTTTTAAGTTGATCTTTCTTTTTTCTAGCAATTTTACTGCTTCCAGAAGTGTTTTTAAGTCATAATTACTACCAAGACTTGAAGCGTAAATCGCAAGTAATTCTCCTTTAGTTCGAGTAATATTTTGCAAGGGAAATGGTAATACTGAAGACCTTTCTTCAACTGAACGAAATTTAGCGAGATTTATACCATAATAAACAGATTTCATATACTCCATTGACAAATTTGGAGCAATTTTTTTAGCCAAATCAAGATAACTTTCAGAAACTGCAATAATTGCATCGGCCTTGCGAAACAAATTTTTTCTGTGAAAGTATAGTGGTGCAAAGATTAAATTTCCAATTTTAGAAAGGAATTTAGGAAAAATTATATGGAATAATTCTGGCCAAAGATCTATAACGTCTAATACTAGCAAAGCTTTTTTTTCTTTAACCAGCTTAATAATGGGCTTACTTCTAAACAAAGCAGGATCGCTCATTATTATAATATCAGGGGATTTATACTTATGTGCATTAAGATAGATTTGTTTGGAATATTCATTTTCAGATTGAATTCGCTGAAAAGAAATATTCCTTTTGTACCCATTCGTCTGAACAGGTCTTATTGTAAACTTAGGAGAAACAACAATATCTTCTTTAAATCTAAATGTTTTTGTATTATGGTTAAAAGCAGATACCCACCAAGTTACTTCATGACCTGCTGGAACAAGAGCCTCGGCAATCATCTGAGAACGTCCCATACGTAATCCTTCTCCAGGAATATCTCCATTGGGATAAATAATCCAAATATTCATAATTATATGCTTTCATCGATTATAGAGTCATCTAAAAAATTTTTATACCATTGAATTGTTTTTTGAATTCCTGTATCAAGATCAAATTGAGGTTTCCAATTTAACATAGTATTTACTTTACTTGAATCTAAATATTGTTCTCTAATTTCATTGCTAACCTCATTTTTTACTTCTGGTAATAAAGGAGAATTCATTGCTAAGAGAATTTTATTTACAAGATCGATTACAGTTACTGGTTTCTGATTTGATATATTAAAGGCCTCACCTTTCAAGCTAGGATTATTAGCTAATTTCTCAGCTAAAAGCATATATGCGGCCGCACCATCTTCAACATAAAGATAATCACGAACAAATTCTCCATCAGATCTAATTACAGGTTTTTTCCCATTAAGAATTGAGCGAATTGTACCTGGAACAATACGATTCCAATTTAAATCTCCTCCACCATAGAAATTTCCACAACGTGTAATCACAACTGGTAATCCATAAGAATGTGCGTAAGAATGTGCTATTAAATCAGCACATGATTTACTAACATCATAAGGATGTATTCCTTGTAGCGGTGTATTTTCGTAATAAGGAAGTATTTCTTGGTCACCGTAAGCTTTATCTGAAGAGGCTAGTACAATCTGTTTTACCTTAGGACTCCTTCTACAGGCTTCCAAAACAGACCAAGTACCTTGAATATTAGCTTCAAAAGTAGTAACAGGATTTCGATTTGCTATACCAACAATAGCTTGAGCTGCTAAATGCATTACGGTGTCTACTTCATATTCTCCCATAATTCGCTCCATCAAATCTCGATCACAAATGTCACCCCTAACAACTTTCACTTTATTAATCAAATTAGTACGCACAAGTTCTGATTGTGGTACATCATCACGTATTAAACAAACAACATCAGCACCTGCTTCATAAAGTTTCTTTGTAAGCCAACCACCTATTAATCCTGTGGCACCAGTAATGAATGTTGTTCTATCTTTCCAAAAATTTTCCATATTTATTTATTTATTTCTCCAAGGTAATTTACCTGATTGATATAATTTTTCTAATAACTGTTTTTCATGGACTGTGTCCATCATTTGCCAAAAGCCTTTGTGATGATATGCCATGAGCTGACCGTCTTGGGCAATTTTTTCTAGTGGTTCACGCTCCAAAGAAGTCTCATCTCCTTCAATGTAATCAAAGATACCTGGTTCAAAAACAAAAAAACCTCCATTTATCAATCCTTCGTTTTCTTTCGGTTTCTCATTAAAAGAAACCACTTTGTTATTCTCAATTTCTAACTTACCAAACCTAGAAGGAGGAGGAACAGTTGTAACTGTCGCCAACTTACCGTGTTCACGATGAAATTTCAAAAGTGCGTTTATATCAACATTTGCTAATCCATCTGCATAAGTTACCATAAAAGTTTCGTTACCTATGAATTCTTTTAAGCGTTTTATCCTTCCTCCGGTCATTGTTTTCAAACCAGTATCAATAAGATGAACAATCCAATCAGAGTGTTTAGCTGGATGGGGTTTTAAAATTCCATCATCGAGGTTAGCAGTTATGTCTCCATTAAGAGCGTGATAATTAAGAAAGTAATCCTTTATTACTTTTCCTTTATAACCGAGGGCTATAACAAATTCGTTAAATCCCGAATCAGCATATGTATTCATTAAATGCCACATTATTGGCTTTTCACCAATCTCAACCATTGGCTTAGGAATTAAATGAGTTTCCTCAGCTAATCGTGTACCCATTCCTCCAGCAAGAATAACAATTTTCATAATTTTATGTTTTTTTGATTTTTTGATTTTCAATACAAATATAATTCACCACAAACTAGAAACCAAGCATACCTTTAATGAATTTTAATGGAGATTTTAATAGTTTTCTTGCAGTTTCAATTTTTCTCAATAAAAGAGGTTTAGGTTTATAAAAACCTCGTTCATCGAAATTGACAGATATCATATTTTGTTTAAATAGATTTGGAATTTCTTGATGCCATTTACCTTTAATGATACCAGTATGAATATAACTAATAATTGGATTAGTTTTTAAATTATAAAATTGTTCATTAACGGTAAGGAAAATTTCGTTCTTCTTTTGAGCACGTTTGGTTCCAAATATTTCAAACATCCATCCATTCTCTTCAGCTCTCAAATATGATAACAAAGTCTCTCTATCCCACAAACCTGCCTGAGTCGATATTCTATATTCAGAATTCTGTCCAATTAGACACAACCTTTTGTCACTATTAAATTTTGTGAATGGAGGCTTAGCTCCATGATCTGTTAATCCAATATGCTTAATACTCTTTTCCTTGATCATTAATTTTGAAAATTCTTCAATTTCATCTGATTTCACAGGTTTTTCAATAAAATAATCCTCCTGTAAATATAATACTAGTGGAGTATCAGTCATTTCAAGAGCACTAATTAGACATTCACTCCATGTGAGTCTGTGTTTTTTTGTCTTTTGGACTTTAGAGGCCTTTATATTTAAACCTTCATAATTATAATCTTTATATTCAGTATTCAGTAGAATTGGAGCATTACAATTTTTCCAATATTTTTTAAATAGTGTAAAAAAAGGGTTCCAACAATCCTCAAAGTTATCACATGAGTTTACTAGAATAGTATATTTCAAATTCATATTTTTTTAATAAGTTAAATTGATGCTATTATTAAATACTGATTTTATTTTTTTTAGTGTAATACCCCGAAAATAGCAACTTTAATTCTATTATTAATATCATTAAAAAAATAATAATTGTTTTTAACAAAGATCTATTATGATTTTCTTCAAATGAGATTAAATCAAATTTATATAATTCTGCAATTTTAATGATTTTGCCAAAAGAATAATAATCCATAAACAGATCGGCTCTTCTGAAAATTTTTAAATCGTTATGCACTGATTGCTTTATATTATTTTTATAATTAGAATATGTTTCGTATTCACTAAATGCAAAAGATGATTTAGATTTATTAACATTATCCAATATGACATCGAACCACTTTTTTTTCTGGTTTCCTTGTATAATACCTAGCATATCTAAAAGTAAAGGTCTGTTAAACCACATGAAATTTACAATAGCCGACTTAGGAAGTAGTTTATGGGAAGGAAAATATTTTTCAATTATTTTAAAATAAGATTCATTATACTCTAATGAAGTAAAATTTATACAATGAGAATCTTCAATACAGTCACTTAAAAAAATTGTGTCAGCATCTAAAATAAGTATATCGTCGTATTTATTTGATTTTATTACAATTGAATATTTCAAAAATTGTTGATAATACCATTTAAACATACTTTTTTTATTCATTGAAAGATTACTTTTGATCTTTTCAGAAGATATATCCAAAAATTCACTATCAGCTTTTACACTGACATTACTATTATTTAAGTGCATAAAACAATCTTGATCAGGTGTCACAATAAAAATTTGATCAGTTGAAAATTTTTTCTCTAAATATTTTATAGAAAAAGTCAGATACTTTAAGTGACTCTTAATTGCTGGTATACATATTAACCTCATTGATTTAAAATATATTATTAAAATTAAAATAAGTTCTCTAATAAACTTCTGTAGGGAAGCCAATTACCACATCCAGGACATCCTTCATATCTGTATATTTCAAGCCATTCTCCAAACATTCCTAACACAGGCATTGTAAGCAATATTAAAAGATTTGTATTATTAATTCTTCTATTATCTATTATAAATAGATTGCTAAATAAAATTAAATAAGTATAAAACATATTATACCTTGCAAAAGGATTAAAAAGGTAAGTAACTATCATTAAGGCAATTAAAAATAAATTCTCTTGTGATAAAAATTTACGTCGAACAACAAAATGATTAATCGATAAAGTAAGAAATGTTCCTAAAGCTAATTTAATTCCATATCCTTTAAATCTATAGCCTGAAATATCATCAATAGGGTATCGAAGTGCAATAAGCTCTCCAAAAGAATAAAATAATAATACTAATATTACACATGATATTATAATTGTTTTAATTTTTTTAATTTTTATTGATGACAATAAAATTATGGGGATGGATGAATAATGAGAGAGAGATGCAAATACAGTTGCAATTGTTCTGTTTATTTTATGATCTCTATAATAATTTAATCCAAAAACAACTAACAAGAAAGCAAAACCATTTCTAGTAACATTCATTGGATAATTCAGTAAGTAGAGGCTGATAAAATAAATCATAAGTAACTTTTTATGTTTTATTTTTTTTAATAATAAATAAATCATAATAGCTTCAACAAAAGAAACCCAAACATGAATGTAAAAAACTTCTATCTTTAAATAATAAAATATTGTCGCTACAAACTTAAACACTAATTCCATATCCACCAACATATAACCTCTAAAAGCAGCTCCAATATCAGTAAAATCTATATGATTTCTTGCAAAACTCACTATAACAGGTAAATAATCAACCCCAATCTCGTCTCTAAGTCCTACAAAAATAAACCATGCTGTAGTAAAAAGTATAGGGATCCATTTTTTTTCAAAAAAAAGTAGTAAAAAACAGTAAAAATAAAATATTATATATGGAATCATTTAAGTGTTTATGTTAGTTTTACAACACTATGTATAAATTTATTAATAAGGTGAATAATTGCACGAAGAAAAGGGTTTGGATTTAGGGATGATATTTTTTTAAGATATTCTTTGTTTCTATTATAAAAAATGAATTCATTATATACCTCACCCAGATGTCTAGATAACTTATTAACCGAATATATACCTCCCTTTGAAATTTTTCTAGGCAAATCAATTGATAAGGCATTGATATCAAGGTAAACTTTCATACCTCTTTTGCACATTTGCATAATAAAATCTGTCTCCTCTCTAAAACATGTTTTGACGAAACCTTCATGAAAAAGATTTGTTTTCGCAGAAATAGTAGGAATTAAAAAACAGTAAGTACAGAAGGGGATTTCTATTATCTTATCAAACTTTTTTGATAAATCTAAATTTAATATACTCTTATCGAAAATTTGAGTTAAACTTTCAAATTTATTAACATTTGAGTCTGTTAATACTTGTTTTAAATTCTCATCTTCTTTCATATAAATATGTCGAGCAGCAATAATTGAATTTGGATATGATCTAGCGGTATTAACTAAACTTTCAATTGACCCTTCTTTTAAAATACTGTCATCGTCACCAAAATAACAATAGTCTCCCTTAGCAATACTAATACCTTTATTTTTAGCTCCTGTTTGTCTTATTTTAATTTTAGATTTAAAATACACTATAATTGGGTAATCCTTTTTTAAATTCTCAACTACCTCTTCTGTATTATCTGTGGATTTATCATCAACTATTATAATTTCACACACATGATGCTGTACATAGGAAGGAATGACTTTAGGTAAAAGGTGCGCCCTATTAAAAGATGGTATTATAATTGAAACTGTTGGTTTTTTCATAGGATTATTTAACTGAACTAAGCTATAGTTGACTTAAAGCGTTTAAGTTTAAAAATTCGATTTTTTTAACTTCTTTTTTGATTTCATCCGTTAATTGAGAATAGTTGTCCGAAACATATATTACTTTGTTTAATATCAAAGAAACTATTTGACCCGACTTCCATAATTCAGGAATATTAGATTCAATTATTAAGTCTGATCTATTTAGTGACATACCAACAACTCCTTCGTATTTTGCACTGTATGATAACATAATAGAGGGTTTGCCCATTTGTAACGTTGAAACTGCTGGATGCATTCTTCCTGTAATTGAAAACAGACCATTACCTAAAATAAATCTTGCTCTAGTGGATAGAATTTTTTCTTTGACAATTATTATTCTCTCTCTTTCTTTCTCAGAAAATAAAAGAAATAGTTTCTGTATTAATGATGACTCATCTCCGTAAGGAATAAAAGTATGAGCTAGAAGCACTACTTTTTTATCTAAGTATTTATTTAATTTTAAAACTTCTTGAATAACTTCTTGATGCCTTAAGAGATACAAATCTTCACTTTCACAATAGTAGCCCTGCTCAAAAAGACCAGATATTACAACTGTAAAATAATCGTCTTTCTTTAATGAGTATTTATCTAGAATATCTTTTTCTATAGTTATATCAGATTGAATTGGGAGAGGATTAAAAGCTATATCTCCCATTAAATTTATATTTATATTGAATTCCTTTTTAAAATAATTTACAGTCCATGGATCTCTTGCAAATACTTTAATTTTTGGAAGCAGAGATTTAACTACAAAACGATTTATTATACTATTAAATGGACCAATAGTTTGCCCAAGCATTATAACTTCAGTATGCTTATTGTAGCGCCATAACCTATAAATCTCAATCGAAGCAATGTATTTTGAATAATACTCAGAAAAATCATCTCCACCTAAAACTATTATTTTATCAAAAAATTTTTTTTCCTTGTAAAAAAACATACTCCAAAGTGTGCTTAGTTTTCTGAAAATTGGATTTGATATTTTTGAAAGCCTTTCAGATTCAACATCTGTGTGGGTAATTAATTTACATTTACCTCCTAATTCTTTATAAATATCTTCTAGGATCACATATTTATTAAAAGAACAGTGGATTTCAATATTATTTTTCCCATAATTATTAACTAAGGATTCAATTGCTACTAATCCCATCATTGCAGTCCCGTAATTATTAAGATTAGGGAAATTTTTTATTAAAATTTTTTTCATTTATTAAATCTATAATTATTTATATTTTCCATTTCACTCCTTCTTTTATCACTCTTGCAGGAACTCCCGCAGCAATAGTTTTTGATGGAATATTTTTGGTTACGATAGCCCCAGCAGCTACTATCGCTCCGTCCCCTATAGTCACTCCTTTAAGAATCATTGCTCTATTACCAATCCATACATTGTTTCCAATGGTTATTGGCTTCATCATTTCAAAACCATCTTCTTCAATTGTGTGTGAATCATAATCTCGTATTATTACATCTCTAGCGATAGTACAACCCTTTCCAATAGATATTTTTGAAGCACAAGTAATCTGTACATTTTCATTAATAAAACCTCCATTAAGAATTAAGCTTCCTCCCTTAACAACTCGAATATAGGAATTACAATACACACCAAAACTACCATTAATAGTCAATTTAGAATTTTCTTCCAGTAATAATCGAGTTTCTAAATGTGATGATTTCACTTGTTTTATCCCAAAAACAAAATGGGAATTTAAAATAATTTTTGCTTTTTTATCTATATGTATTCTTGAATAATTATGAATCAAAAATAGTCCTTTTTTTGATATTATATTATTACTAAAAAAATTAATTTTAAAAAATTTCCACCATGTAGTTAATGAAAAACCAACTGAATTAAAATATTTAAAAAATGATTTTATTTTTTTCGTCATCATTGTTACTTAAATAAATTTATAGTCGGGAAGAATTTTTTCATAATTTTTTTGATTGATTTTGGTGATAAAATAACTTGATACAATAGTTTAAATAATCTATTAACCCTTTCCAATTGGATTTTAATTTTAGACATTAAAGTTGGCATAGGGAAATATTTTTTTATAATATAATCAAATGGAAATTTTTCTAAGTCTTCAAAAAAAGCTTTTCTTAATTCAACATCTCCTTCTAAACCAGACGAGTGAATAGCAGAATTTCCTGGAATCGCATCTTCCATAGTAAATTCTTTTGAAATAAGATTTCCACTAATTGAATTGAAATATTCTGTTCCCTTATCAGAATTCAATATTACAAGTGAAGTTCCTAAATCCTGATCCATAGATTTATCAATGTTTTCAATACCCCAAAAATCAGCTAATTGAATATCAGATTTTTGTGAAACTCCTTTGAATTGACACGTAAAACAAGCTGGCATTGTATAAAGGGGCGTTTGTAAATAACCAACAAAAAATGGATCATTATATCTGTCTTTTACATATGATTCACCATTTTCAAAATCAACTCTCATTGAAAACTTATGCCAACCCTCTGTTTTATCTTTAGCTTTGATTTTTACAGCTTTTGATTGGTATTTGTCTTCGAGCCATTTAATATATTTATTAAAAACTAAAGGTGAATTAACACCTTTGCAAACAAAATCACAAGTAACAAGATTATCATAGTCTTTTTTTAGATATGCATACAGAGCAACTATTTGACAAGGTGCTCCACAAACAAGAACTTTGTCTCCATTTTTTAACTTTTCTTGTACATCAGGAAAAAGTTTATCTGTTAAGCTTAAAACATATTTTGAACTTCTAATATCTTTCAACTTTTCTCTATCATTTGTTAAAATATGAGAGACAGCAAAATTCTCGTCATAAACCGCACCTGCAACATAGCCTCCCTGATCAAACATCTTAAAAGCTAGCTCTGAAAAAATACCACCTGAAGTACTATCAACTCGAATTTCATCATTTTTTGTGTATGCAGCATAAACTAATGGATCCTCGTATCTGTAAATATTTGCCTTTTCAATAAGAGGAACTAATTTTGAATCTTCAGGAAGTTTGTCAGTTATTGGACATACTCTATCACAGAGCGGACATTCAATACAAACATCATAATCTATTTTAGGATAAGAAAAACCTTCTTCATCAGTAACTAGAGGTATACAATCAACAGGGCAAATTTCAGTACAAGCACTGCATCCCATACAACTTTTTTTATCTTCAATTTCAATCATTTAAATACTTTTATTTTATATAAAATTTTTATTCCTATTTCATAAATTAATATAATAGGTCTAGGCAAATATCGATAGAAAAAATATGTCAATTTTTCTTGAAAAGTTATTTTAAAATATGGAATTAATTTTAACTTTCTGTAACTACCAGAAGTATTATCCAAATAGCTGTCAATTAATTTATCCATTTGTGCATCCCATTTATAATCAATACCCTTCATGTAGTTATTCTCTTTATAAGCATTAATCGTTTGTAAAACCCCTCGATTTAAAGACGTTTTAGTAATAAATTCAGGTACTACTTTTTTTATTTTTGAATTATCAAAGACAGCATTAAGCGATCTATCACCGAGTAACATTCCTTTTAAATGAGGAAGTTTAGAAGAAACGTAATTTGATGGTATTTTTGTAATGATAGGTTTTTTATTTACTAATTTACCTATTAAATTTAATAATGATTCCCAAGAAATAGTTTCATCACCCACAATATGAAATGCTTCATTGTAGGCTTTATTATTGTTAAATAAACCAACTAAACCAACAGCAAAATCTGATGTATGAGTTAACGTACATATTGCACTACCATCATCCCAAAGAAAAACTGGTTTATTGTTTAATATTCGAGATATAAGGGTCCAATGCCATCCGTATGAAGGCATAATTCCGTAGGGAATTCTTGTGTCTCCATAAGTGATATAAGGTCTTACAATGGTATATTTTAATTTACTCTCTGAGCATTTACCAATTAAATACTCTTCACAATCTACTTTATCTTTACTATAACTCCAATTACTATTTATCAAAGGACTGTCTTCTTTGATTATACCATCTTCTTCCGCTCTTCTGTATACACATGCAGATGAAATAAAAATAAATTGATTGCATTTTTTTTCAAGAAGAGCTAATGAATTTTTTAAGTCATTAATCTTATAAGATAGAAAATCTACAACAACATCAAAATGATGATTTTTTATAACTTCATTTACTTGATTAGAATTTTTAATGTCTGCCTTTAAAAGTTTTACTGATTTTGGTATTGACTTAATATTATTACCCCGGTTAAGTATGTAAACCTGGTGTCCCTTTGAAAGAGAAAGTTTAACAACATCTAAACTTAGAGTTCCTGTTCCACCAATTATTAATATTTTACAATTCATTAATTTATTAATTTATTATATTCAATAGATAAACGTGTTTTAACTTTAACTCTAATTGGTTTTTTGATTCCTAAATAAAAAACTGAAATAAGAACTGATAAAACTGATAAAAACAAAACGATTACAAAACGCAACATTCCATCAGGTAAATTAAATCTTAAAATAACAGGAAGTATAATAGCTATAGAAGTCACCTTGAAAACTGGAAAAAAAAGACGTTTTGAATACTCTGAAAAACTTATATTAATTATTTTTTTTAATAAAAATATCTTGACTACAAAAGCGACTAGGAGTGTTGACACAATTTGAATATAAAAAACAATTTCAGGTTCATAATTGAATTTTAAAAAAAAATAAGAAATCGGTAGAACAAGAAAGTATGTCATTCCTGAGAATAACTGGTTTTCTTTTATTCTTCCGATAGCTTGAAATATCATTCCAAAAGAAGCATCAAAACATTGAATCAATGCATTAACTAGTATTAATTGACAAAATAAAATAGTAAACGCAGGAATATCTTCAAGCCAAATATTTAAAACATTTTCTGTTTCTAGTAAAATAGGAAGAGTAATTAATAAAAGTAAAAAATACGAATACTTAGCACTTTCAAAAACTAAGGTTTTCATATAATCATCGTTACCTCGGGAGTGGGATTTAACAATTTGAGGATTGACAGCTGTTCGGACATTATTTGAAAATGCTGAGACCGCATTTCCAAGTTGAAATGAAATGGCCCATGCTGCATTAGCTAATGGACCAACAAATAAATTAAGTAACATATT
>TARA_B110000211_G_scaffold62737_1_pt1 | contig 16247 bp, 18 predicted proteins | sample TARA_B110000211 | Tara Oceans TARA_B110000211 (sample SAMEA4397516) | marine metagenome | biome: Polar Biome; feature: [DCM] deep chlorophyll maximum layer (ENVO:01000326); material: water (ENVO:00002006), including particulate matter (ENVO:01000060) such as... | depth 30 m
AGTGACGGTTACCTATCAGGATTCTGAAGGTGAACAACAGATTACTTTTGATAAGCTAATCGTTGCGGTGGGTCGTCGCCCTTATACTGAAGGTTTGTTGGCTGGTGATAGTGGTGTGAATATGGACGAGCGTGGTTTCGTCTTTGTTAACCATTATTGTTCTACCGATGCGCCTGGCATTTGGGCAATTGGTGACGTTGTTCGTGGCCCTATGCTCGCGCATAAAGCATCTGAAGAAGGTGTGATGGTTGCTGAGCGAATTGCAGGTCATAAAGCACAGCTTAACTATGACGTTGTGCCTTCGGTTATTTATACCAGCCCTGAAATTGCGAGCGTTGGTCGTACCGAAGAGCAGCTTAAGGCCGATGGTGAGTCTTATAATGTTGGTATGTTCCCATTTGCAGCCAACGGTCGTGCTATGGCATCAACCGATACAGAAGGCTTTGTTAAAATCATTGCTGATGCAGAAACGGATCGTATTTTAGGTGCTCATATTATTGGCCCTAATGCCGGTGATTTGTGTCAGCAGATTGTGATCGCGATGGAATTTGGTTCGAGTGCGGAAGACATCGGTATGATGGTTTTTGCTCACCCAACTATTTCAGAAGCGGTGCATGAGGCTGCTTTGTCGGTTAACAATGCGGCAATTCATAAAGCAAACCGTAAGCCTAAAAAGAAAAAATAAACCCTAGATGTTATAAGGGTTTACAGCGCTAATTAATCAATTAGCGCGCGAAAAGCTATAAAGTTTTTGATTATTCGTGACTTGCATCATCAGTTCACAAATAAGCAAAGATTTTATGGCTTTTTTTGTTTTTGGTGTTTGGATTTCTTAATGGTAGGGTCTATTATCACGAAAGGTTATAAAAACTTGGCATCTAGTTTTGAGTGGGCATGATAGCGAAGTGACACCGAGAGAAGTGGCACTGTTTAATGTGACAAATGTAGAAAGTGAAAAGTCACAAAATAAAGCTATTATATTATGAAGGTAATTAGTTTTGCTCTGGCTAGTTGAATAATCAACCTACAGAAATTGACGGGATAATTTTAATGAATCTACACGAGTATCAGGGTAAGCAACTCTTCGCTCAATATGGCTTGCCAGTATCAAAAGGTATTGCCGCTCAGACAGTAGAAGAAGCAGTTGCAGCAGCGGATCAAATCGAGGGTGATAAGTGGGTTGTTAAGGCTCAGGTTCATGCTGGAGGACGTGGCAAGGCTGGTGGTGTAAAGCTTGTTTCCACAAAAGAAGAGATAAAAGAATTTGCAGAGCATTGGTTAGGTAAGAACTTAGTGACTTATCAGACTGATGCTAATGGTCAACCTGTTAGTCGTATTTTGGTTGAAACGTGTACGGATATTGACCAAGAACTTTATTTAGGTGCGGTTGTTGATCGTGCGAGCCGTCGCGTAGTCTTTATGGCTTCAACGGAAGGTGGGGTTGAGATTGAAACAGTTGCTCACGAAACACCAGAAAAAATTCTAAAAGCCGAGATTGATCCTTTAGTGGGGGCTCAGCCTTATCAAGCGCGCGATCTAGCGTTTCAGCTTGGCCTTGAAGGCAAGCAGATCAATCAGTTTGTTAAAATATTTTTAGGCTTGGCTAAGCTATTTGTTGAAAAAGATTTAGCGTTGTTAGAAATCAATCCTCTAGTGATTACAAAAGAGGGCGACTTACATTGCTTGGATGCCAAAATTGGTATCGATAGTAATGCTGTTTATCGTCACAAAGATTTGCAAGAAATGCATGATCCTTCGCAAGAAGATGAGCGTGAAGCGCATGCTGCTAAGTGGGAACTAAACTACGTTGCTCTAGACGGCAATATTGGTTGTATGGTTAACGGTGCTGGCCTAGCAATGGGAACGATGGATATTGTTCAGTTGCATGGTGGTAAGCCAGCTAACTTCCTTGATGTGGGTGGCGGTGCAACGAAAGAACGTGTTATTGAGGCCTTCAAAATCATCTTGTCGGATGAGAATGTTAAAGCCGTATTGATTAATATCTTTGGGGGTATTGTTCGCTGCGATTTGATTGCTGAAGGTGTTATTGGTGCGGTTCAAGAAGTTGGTGTGACGGTACCTGTGATTGTTCGCTTAGAAGGTAATAACGCAGATCTTGGTAGAAAAGTATTGGCGGATAGTGGCTTAAATATTATTGCTGCGACAAGTTTAACAGATGCAGCAGAGCAATCTGTAAAAGCCGCTGCAGAACAGGAGGCCAAATAATGAGCATCTTAATCGATAAGAATACCAAAGTTATTTGCCAAGGTTTTACCGGCGCGCAAGGAACATTTCATTCTGAGCAGGCGATAGAATACGGTACAAAAATGGTCGGTGGTGTTACACCGGGTAAGGGCGGTCAAACGCATTTAGGTTTACCTGTATTTAATACCGTTGCAGAAGCGGTAAAAGAAACAGGTGCAGAGGCTTCGGTTATCTATGTGCCTGCACCATTCTGTAAGGATTCAATTCTTGAAGCGGCTAATAGTGGTATCAAACTGATTGTTTGTATTACTGAAGGCATTCCGACGTTGGATATGCTTGACGCTAAAGTTAAGTGTGATGAGTTAGGTGTGACCTTGATCGGACCTAACTGCCCAGGTGTTATTACTCCTGGTGAATGTAAGATTGGTATTATGCCGGGCCACATTCACTTGCCAGGTAAGGTGGGTGTAGTATCGCGCTCTGGTACATTGACGTATGAAGCAGTTAAGCAGACTACGGATTATGGTTTTGGTCAGTCAACGTGTGTGGGTATTGGTGGCGATCCTATTCCAGGTTCTAGCTTCATTGATATTTTACGTTTATTTCAAGATGATCCAAAAACTGAAGCCATTGTAATGATTGGTGAAATTGGTGGCAGTGCTGAAGAAGAAGCGGCGGCTTTCATTAAAGCTAATGTGACTAAGCCTGTTGTATCTTACATTGCGGGTGTTACTGCACCAGCGGGTAAGCGTATGGGCCATGCGGGTGCCATTATTGCTGGCGGTAAAGGAACGGCTGACGAAAAGTTTGCGGCTCTTGAAGATGCTGGAGTTGAAACGGTTCGCAGTCTTGCGGATATCGGTAAGGCTTTGCAAAAAATTACTGGCTGGTCTTAAGATCCAACCCGTTTAAAAAGGACGCTTTATGCGTCCTTTTTTATTTCTGTTTTTTGTTTCAAATGTGCTAGTTCTTGTCTTTTATGTGTCGATACAAGGCCATATTTGTTGTGTACAAAACAAGCAGTGTGCACTTTTTTTGTAAGGTTCTGGTTTTATCCGTTACTAGAATAAGGTATAACACGCTCAAATTTCGGCATGCTACGATTAAGTTCTATCTATTATCAAAAACAGATTATTCTATTACGCCGACCTGTTAACTCAAAAAGTGATGCAATTATTGATGAATATTACCAATCAGCAAAAGGCAGAACGATTTTTGTCGGTATTACGACATTGCCAGTTATTAGGCTTAGAAGTCTTGTCTGCCGAAAAAAATAGCCTTGAAATGAAGTTGCCTTATAGTGAAAAAATCATTGGCAACCCTTTAGCAGGCATTATTCATGGCGGCGCACTCACTACCTTGATGGATACTGCTTGTGGCACGGCGTGCTTTGTTGCCATTGACGGTATGGAGCTATGCCCAACTTTAGATTTACGTGTTGATTATATGAAGTCGTCCGAACCGGGTCAGGATCTTGTTGCGCGAGCATCGGTTACCCGTATTACCAATAATGTTGTATTTACCGAGTGCCTGGTTAGACAGCAAAATGACGATACGTTAGTCGCTAAGTGCAATGCTGCGTTTATGCGAATTGGGTCGAAAATGACTCCACCTGCATTTCAAGGTGTCATCGAAACCGGTGATGCGAGCGTCTATATGGGTGAATACAGTGGTGCAGAAGAAGGGGCTGTGGCCTTTGATGCTCAGCCTGTGAATAGCGGAGAACGACACTAATGAGTTTTCAGAACATTATTCAACAAGCACAAACCAGTGGTGATTTTCAGCCACTCGTCGACAGTATTCCTTATGCGGGCTACATCGGGCTTGAATTTCAACGCTTTGGCGACAACGTTATCTTTAAGCTCCCTCGAAATCCTGACAATATCGGAAATCCTATTTTGCCTGCGATTCATGGTGGAGTGATTGGGGGCTTTATGGAATTATCAGCGGCAATCAATCTGCTGATGTTTATGGATACGCCTTTAATGCCAAAGATCGTCGACTTCTCGCTAGATTATTTACGAGCCGGGCGTGATCAAGATACCTTTGCTGAGTGTCAGATATGGCGTCAAGGGAGTCGTGTTGCCAATGTGGCAATCAATGCTTGGCAGGGTGATCGTGCTAATCCGATTGCAACAGCGCGTGCTCACTTTTTATTAGCCAAAAAGTAAATGCGATTATCACGGTTTAAGCTCAGTTTGAGCCGTGATTCTTAGTAAGTTTTCGTTTTTCCTCATCCTCTCCCCTTGAAATTCAGTTCCTCGTCCCAATTTCTCTACCAAGGCTAAGACAATAGCCAACTTAATTTATGTCACTTTCGACGATTGACCAGATATAAACTGTGCAATACGTATTTGGAAGTGGCTATGTAGAACAAACGGTTCAGAAGTAACTGTTTAGAAATCAAAAAAACAGAAATAATTGATCAAGCATAATTGTTCAAGCTAGGGAGATAAAATGACTGCAACTCAAAAAGAAACAATGGGTTTTAAAACTGAAGTAAAACAGCTACTTCATTTAATGATTCATTCTTTGTATTCAAATAAAGAAATTTTCTTACGCGAACTTGTTTCAAACGCGTCTGATGCATGTGATAAATTGCGTTTTGAAGCGATTTCAGATGCTTCGCTTTATGAAGATAATAGCGAGTTGGCGGTCCATATTGATTTCGATAAAGAAAAAAATACCGTAACAATTGAAGATAACGGCATTGGTATGAGCCGCGATGATGTTGTTAATCACCTAGGTACAATTGCAAAATCTGGTACGTCAGAATTTTTAGGCAAGCTAAGTGGTGATGAGAAACAAGATTCTCAGCTAATTGGTCAGTTTGGTGTAGGTTTCTATGCTTCCTTTATCGTTGCAAAAGATGTTGTGGTTGAAACACGCCGTGCTGGTTTAGCGGCTGACCAAGCCGTTCGTTGGCAGTCACAAGGTGAAGGTGAATTCAGCCTTGAAGATATTGTAAAAGAAACGCGTGGTACACGAATTACACTGCACCTGAAAGACGATGAAACTGAATTTGCTGATGGTTTGCGTCTGCGCAGTTTGATTAAAAAATACTCAGACCACATCGCAATTCCAATCTTCTTACCACAAGAAGTAAGTGGTGATGATGCTGAAGGTGAGAATAAGCAAGCTCCTGAAGCAGTGAACGATGCACAAGCGTTGTGGACTAAGCCAAAAACAGATATTAGTGACGATGAATATAAAGAATTTTATAAGCACGTATCGCATGATTGGCAAGAGCCGTTAGCGTGGTCACACAATAAGGTAGAAGGTAAGCTGGATTACACAAGCTTGCTATACATTCCATCGCAAGCCCCAATGGACTTGTGGAACCGTGACGCTGCCCGTGGTCTGAAGCTTTATACTCAGCGCGTTTATATTATGGACGAAGCAGAGCAGTTCTTGCCGTTGTATTTACGTTTCGTTAAAGGGATCTTGGATTCCAATGATTTGTCGTTGAACGTATCTCGTGAAATATTGCAGCAAGATAAAAACGTAGATTCTATTCGTACTGCATTGACTAAGCGCGTTCTTGACGTGCTTACTAAAATGGCGAAGAAGGACGAAGAGAAGTATGCGAAATTTTGGTCGCAATTCGGTGAGGTTTTAAAAGAAGGCCCAGCAGAAGATTTTGCTAATAAAGAAAAAATTGCAAGTTTGTTCCGTTTTGCGAGTACGCAAAGTGGGTCTCAGGATGCAACGGTTTCTTTGGCTGATTATATTTCTCGCATGAAAGAAGATCAGAAGAAGATTTATTACGTGACAGGCGAAAACTACAATGCTGTATTTAATAGCCCACACTTAGAATTCTTCAAGAAAAATAATATCGAAGTATTGTTGCTGACGCAGCGCGTTGATGAATGGATGATCAGTCATCTAGCAAACTTTGATGAAAAGTCTTTCCAAGATATCACCAAGGGCGAGTTGGACCTTGATGAATTGACCGGTGAAGAAGAAAAGGCCGCTGCTGAAACATTGGCAGAGAATAATAAGAGCTTGGTTGAGCGCATTGCTGCAGCGCTTGAGGGTGAAGTGAGTAAGGTGCGTGTTACTGCACGACTAACTGATTCGCCAGCTTGCTTGGTGGTTGGCCAAAATGATATGAACGATAGTTTGCGTCAAATGCTAGCGGCAGCAGGACAACCTGTTCCTGAGGCAGAATCTACGCTTGAGGTAAATCCAAATCATCCATTGATTGCTAAAATGGATACTGAGCAAGATGAAGAGCGCTTCAACGATTTGGCACACGTTATTCATGGGCAAGCACAATTGGCCCAAGGAAGTCAGCTAGATAAGCCTGCTGAGTATGTGACTAAGTTAAATAAATTACTTCAAGATCTAATGAAATAATCTATGGGTTGTTGAACATTGATCGATAAGAACAGCGCCTTTTGGCGCTGTTCTTAATTGGGGTGGCTGTATTTTCTCAAATGCGAAAGCATCTGATATAATGCGGAAAAATATTAGGTGTAGTAGTAATGAAAGCATTAAAAGTTCTATTTTCCGGCTTGTTGTTATCAGTCAGTATGCAAAGTTTAGCCGGTGGTTCAATCGATTTGAGTTTGGCTAATGATTCTGCGCGTCTTGAGTACGATGCGACTAAAGTCGGGTCTGGTCTACACGTGTCAGCCAGTATTATGCATCATGAAGACGACGGTGATTTATTGTCGTTAGGTTTGCATGTTGTTGATGTGCGCGAGCCTAATAGCCCGTTATACATTGGTGTTGGTGGGCGTATTTTTGGTTATAAGAATGGCGATGTTGATGGCGGAGCTTTAGGGGTTGGTGGTTTTTTCCGTTACCAGATTCCACAAGTGCCAAGCTTAAGCGCTGCGGGTTATGCGTATTATGCGCCTAGCGTTGTCTCATTTGATAATACTGAAAACATAGCGGATGCGGATCTTCGTATTCAGTATGGCCTACTACCAACGGCACGAGTTTATATGGGTTATCGTTATAGTCGTTATAAGTTAGAAGGTATTAGTAAAGTGTTTATGCTTGAAGAAGGTATTCACTTAGGTCTAAAGGTCGACTTTTAATGGCTGAATGGCTAGCGCACAGTAATCAAAAGCTTTATCAAGCGCGCTTACTCATAGAGAAGCAAGAGCATGCCGAACAGTCAGATGATGACTTGGTCTTAAGTGCGGCTTTACAAGAGTCGGTATTGTTTCAGCTCGTATTGGCATATCAGTCATACTTACATGAAATTGCCGAGCTTGCGCAATACAGAGATGCGATTTCATCATTGCAGCAGTTAATTGAAAGTGTCCCTGTTGCTACGGGTGAAATGACTGAGTTACGTCAGCTAGAGAGTGATAAATTTAGCTGGTTAAGTCAGTTGCTTACGGCTTTTGAGTACTGTGCTCAAAAAGAAAATAGACCTGCTGCTCCACAACAAAATGCGGGAATGATTCAGCTGTATGACCAAACGTCTCAATCCTTGCCGCTGAGAGATTGGTTTCAAGCATTGACTGATATCATCGATTTGCAACGCAATAATCGACAAGAAAGCTGAGTTCAGTTCTGTACGCTGCGCTTATTCGTACAGTGTGTTGGGTTTATATTTGGTAAGTTCTAATAATCAGTGTGTTTTGATAAACGTGCTGTCGTAGAGAAGGGTATTATGGCTGATTTTTTTGAGATCGTAGAATTATCTAATGGTGATATTGGTTTGCGTAGAGCGGATGAAGAGTCAGGGGAGATGATTGTTAAAATTCAGTTTTCAGAAGAAGCCAAGGAAGGTCTGAAAAATAATCACATTGAAGTGGCGCATGCCATGATCGAAGCCGGTGTTAGTAAGGTAAGTGAATTGTCTGGGATGGAGGTTGAGCAGGAAAGTATCCTGACTGAGCAAGAAGTGCCAGGGGTAATTCACTAAACGCTAATGAGCTGAGTTATCTGTTTATTGGCTAGGTTTTACTTTTTGGTGGTACGTAGGCGTAACATAGTTTGGCCGGCGTACCTTTCATCCATTTAAGCGTCTAATATTTAATCATCTAATATATTAGTCATCTAAAATAATAAACGCTGTAATCTGTTATCGGCGGCGTATCAGTAAAGCATGGCTAGCTCCGATTTTCGCTGCTTCTTCAAGTTCAAAAAGTTCTTCGTCGCTTATTTTTCCTGGCCATTCAATTATTAAATGACCCGTACCCGCTGCTAACGCCTTGCAGCAAACCTTATGAAAGCATTCGCTTTCGGCATTAATATGCAAAACTTGAGATGCATCGATTCCTAATGCTGCTAGCCAGTTTCGATTGATTGATGGTTCGTCTGCTAGCCACATTAACCAGCGTTTATCTCGTGACATCTGAGAGAGTAGTGGTAATAGATACATCGGCTGGAGTGCACTGTCTGCCGCCAAAATAATTTCACTAATACCTGCATTATTTGTATTGGAAGTACGATTCGTCGACGGATTAGTTGGGCTATGGCCCGTCTCGTTCTTAACAATACGACTGCTTAGGGTTAACGCTGAATTTTGAATGCCTAGTGGTAATTGGCGCATGTTTAACTCCTTGTATTAATGAATCTATTGGGCGTTGATTTATCTTTGTTTATTTATTTGTAACGGCTTTTATTTAGCTGCTAGTGGCGACGAATGATGCCGACATACAAACCTTCAATAGCAAAGTTGGTATCTTTTAGGTTGACTTCAATAGGATCAAAATCATCATTCTCAGCAAATAATGTGACTTTATTGCGAGTCTTTTGGTAGCGCTTAACTGTTACATCTTCTTCTACGCGTGCGACAACAATTTGTCCGTTACGGGCAACGTTGGTTTTGTGTACGGCAATTAAGTCGCCATCCATAATGCCTACATTTACCATGCTCTCACCGTGAACTTCTAGTAAGAAGTTGGCGTTTGGCTTGAACCAGTCTGCCGGGATTTTACAGTGGTCTTCAATGTGCTCTTGGGCAAGAATAGGTTCACCAGCCGCTACACGGCCAATAATGGGAAGGCCTAGTTGCTGGCTTTCGACAATGCGAATGCCACGTGATGCACCAGGCATCATCTCGATAGCACCCTTGCGTGCAAGGGCTTTAAGATGTTCTTCAGCGGCATTAGGTGAGCGAAACCCAAGGCTTTCTGCAATTTCAGCGCGAGTTGGTGGATAGCCGGTTGTTTCAATGGCCACCTTGATGAGATCAAGAACTTCTTGCTGTCGGGCGGTAAGCTTAATCATGCTGATTCCTAATGCGTTATTTGTAGTGTGTATCTATACAGTAGTTGTAAATATATACAGTGTTTTTTAGTCTGTAAAGTCTTTCGCCTAATTTTCTTTTAAAGAACTAGTGCACAGAACCGTAATGACATTACTGAGTATTGCTTGCACTTAAAGCGTTTAAAACGTATGTTTGAATTTTATATATTTGAAATATGGGTAGTTATGGCACAGAAAGATACCGCAGAACGCATACTTGATGCGGCGGAAGCATTATTTTCTGAAAAAGGATTTGCCGAAACATCGTTGAGAAACATTACGACCAAGGCCAATGTGAACTTAGCCGCTGTCAATTATCACTTCGGTTCTAAAAAATCGTTAATACAAGCAGTGTTTGCACGTTATTTAGCGCCTTTCAGTGAACAGTTTTCTAAACAACTCGACATAATCGAACAAAAAGAAAATACCCCTGACCAACTTTTGAAGTTGTTAGTCATTACACTTAACAAATCTGGGTTGGAGAATCCTGAAAAGTTTGGTGTATTTATGCGACTACTCGGCTTGGCGTATAGCCAAGGGCAGGGGCACTTGCGTAAGTTTTTAACCAGCGAGTATGGTGAGGTTTTTCGCCGCTACATGAAAGAAGTGAATCGTGTTACTCCTGAATTAACCCCACTTGAACGCTTTTGGCGTATTCACTTTATGCTCGGCGCGGCCGTTTTCACCATGTCGAGTGTCGATTCGTTAATGGCTATGGCAGAGCATGACTTAGGCACAGAGTCGGATGTTAAAGGGGTGGTTTCTCAACTTATGCCTTTCTTGGCATCAGGTTTGATGGCGAACGTTTAATATGAGCAATGAGCGTACTTTATTAAAAGTTGAAGTTTCAATTGATGATCAGGTTATGTGTTTAACCTATGATAAAGGCACTGTTAAATACCCAATATCTACTTCAAAACTGGGTATTGGACAGCAAAAAGGGTCTAATAAAACTCCTTTGGGCTGGCATCAGATTAAAGCCAAAATCGGAGCGGGTGCTGCCGAAAATACTGTCTTTGTTGGTAGGCGACCTACGGGTGAAATATACAATGGCGAGTTGGCAAGCCAATACCCTGAGCGTGATTGGATCTTAACCCGAATTTTATGGCTGGGTGGCTGTGAGATAGGGCGTAATCGTTTTGGCGATGTCGATACCATGCAACGCTATATCTATATTCATGGAACGCCAGATACCGAGCCTATGGGAATTCCAGAGTCCCATGGCTGTATTCGCATGAGAAACTCTGATGTCATTGCTTTATTTGATGAGTTAGATCCGGGCACGCCTATTTGGATTCAAAAAGTTTCGCTAGAGAAGATCTCATGTCAATTTGTGTAGTTGCTGATATCGAAGGGTTAGAGCTTACTTCAGAAGACGAACGTTTTTTAATGCAGCCAGAAATATCGGGGCTTATTCTTTTTAGTCGCAATTACAGCTCTCCAACCCAACTCAAAAACTTGTGTGCGAGTATTAAGGCTTTACGCTCTGATTTGATCATTTCTGTTGATCAAGAAGGCGGAAGAGTTCAGCGATTTCGAGAAGGTTTTTTACGTTTGCCTGCTATGCGTCGCTTGGGTGAGTCTTACGCTATTAATAAAGAGACGGCACTTAAGCAATCGAATTCATTAGGCTGGTTAATGGCTGCCCAGTTAATTCATCATGGTATTGATATTAGCTTTGCGCCTGTTCTAGATCTAGATTTTGGGCGTTCGGGCGTAATTGGGGATCGTGCTTTTGCATCAACCCCAGAAGATGTCTATTTATTAGCAAAAGCGTTCATCAGTGGTATGAAGAGCGCAGGGATGTTAGCCACGGCGAAACATTTTCCAGGCCATGGCCATGTGCAGGCTGATTCACATAAAGAGTTACCGACCGACCCAAGGACCTTTGACCAGCTTAGCAAGCAAGATCTAGTACCTTTCGAGAAGCTCATTCAAGAAGGGATGTTGAGTGCTGTTATGCCCGCTCATGTTATTTATCCTGATGTAGATGGTGACTTTACCGCAGGTTTCTCATCTACTTGGTTGCAGGATATTTTAAGGCAGCGGCTGGGATTTGATGGCTTGATCTACAGTGATGATTTATCAATGGAAGGCGCGGCTGCGTCAGGTGCGCCTGCAATAAGGGCACAGAAAGCTAAAGAAGCAGGGTGTAATGTTTTGTTGATTTGTAATAATCGACAAGCAGCGCAAGAAATCGTCGATACGGTGCGCTTGCATCAATGGTCGCTATTAAGTTTAGAATCGATGCAAGCTCAGGGTCATTTAAAAGATAATTTATATCAAAATCCAGCTTGGTATTCGCACCAGAAAGTCGCGAGTCAGCTCATTCAATAAGGTTAATACGTGTCTATAATTGCGATCATTGGCGGAACGGGGTTGACCGAATTTCCCGAGTTGTATATTAAAAAAATTCATAAGCAGGTTGATACTACGCTCGGTAAGCCAAGTGACGATATTGTCGAGGGTGAATTACACGGTCAGCGATTATTATTTCTTCCTAGGCACGGTAAAAACCATGCTGTCGCACCTCATAAAATTAACTATCGCGCTAATTTGTTGGCTTTGCAGTCTTTGGGCGCTGATAGCATGATTGCGGTTAATGCCGTTGGTGGTATTCATTGTGATGCTATTGCAGGTCATATATCGGTTCCTCATCAAATTATTGATTATACCCACGGTCGCGAGCATACCTATTTTGATGGTGAGTTTAGACCATTGGACCATGCAGAATTTAGCCACCCTTACGATGAAACGCTGCGCCAAAAGCTCATTAAAGTTTTATCAGTTCATACTTTGAATCATGGCTTCAGTCGCGGCGGCGTCTATGGTGCGACACAAGGGCCAAGACTAGAGACCATTGCTGAAATTAAGCGTTTAGAAAATGATGGCTGTGATCTTGTCGGAATGACAGGGATGCCCGAAGCGGTATTGGCTCGAGAATTAAATATTCCTTATGCCAGTCTATGTTTGGTTGTTAATCCAGCGGCAGGTAAAACAGACGCTCTTATTACCATCGACGAGATAAGGTGCGTCTTATCTCGCGGCATGCTTGACATAAAATCGATACTCGGCGAGTTTTGTAAAGCCAGTGGGTAGTCTGCTTGGCTGCACGCTTTTAATAGCAGCCTTCTGAATGGCTAGGCATTAATTTTTAAACTGCGCCGACGTAATAAATTGATTAAAAGATTCGCACCAGATAATAACGGTATTGTAGTGTTCAATATTTACATTTTTATTTAGGGTTTTATTCATACTGCCGTTTAGTGGATGTATGTAATTACCAAAGCTATTCACCTCACCAATCTCAATCATTGAAGACTTCAATTGATTAAAATCTGCCTCCGTTTGAACAAATGACGGTGAAAGGTATAAACGGTAATCAGGACCGGGTGCAAGAGTGCCCTGAAAAACGATGTAGTCATCCCCAATAGAAAAAGTTCCCTTTCCCCAGTGCAGCCAATCAGAGTCGGTTAAATTATCTGAAATGGTCGCAACATAGCGTGTGTTTTTTATACTGAGCGCAAGAGCCCCAGAGCTTGGGTCGGCTGGTGCCATTAATATCGGTAAGGTATATATGCCTAGCATGAAGGCGCATATAGCAATCGTTGTATGACTCATTGCAAGTAATAGAAGTACTTTTATTTTCTTAATCATGGCAGCAGTCTGTTGGCTTAGTTGTTGATTCGGTAGTTGATTAGGTAGTCGATTTAGTTGCACTGGTCTGATCGCGTGTGAAGTCTTTATTATCAGTAGGCGATTGTGTTTCGGGGTTAGTGAAACCTTCGATTAAATGACAAATATTGGCCCCTGTTGGAGTGCAGTCGGGCTGCGTTTGCCAGCGATTCATTGCACTTTGCATTTGTAGATAGGTCGCTTGCATGGCTGAAATTTTGGCTGCGGTTTCTTTTAAGCGGGCCTCCATAATGATACGAACCTGAGGGCAGGGAGATTCGCCAAAGCTGGCTTGGTCGATGATAGTTTGAATGTCTGCTAGCGAGAAGCCTAAAGACTTTGCCTGTAAAATAAAGTGCAGTCGTTTTATGTGTTCCTCATGAAAACGCTTGTAGCCATTCTTAGAATCGCGCTCAGGTATTATTAACCCGCAGCGAACATAATAACGCACGGTATCGGCACTGATGTTGAGCTGCTTGGCTAATTGAGAAACCGTTAAAGAAATCATATAAAACTGGGCGGCCTTTTGCTGCTATATGTTTAATGCTTTAGTGAATCTAAAGTTGAATCTAAAGTTGAGCGTTAATTAGCTTACCTCATTAAAGTCTGAGTTACGACAGAGTGAATATATCAAAAAACTGATCTGTCGGCTTATTCAAATGTTGAGCGCAGTCTTTCTAAATTTTAAAGGCTAACGTTTATCTAACCAGTGGGTTTATTTAAAAGAGATATTGGATGAGTAGTGATTCTTTATATTGATTCTGGACCATGCCATCAGCAGTTTTACTTGGCGATTTTTTGATACGTGGAAGTTTAATTCGACTTTCTATATGATGCAGAAAGTCAGACTCACTTGATCGGCTTAGAACATGTCGATGAGCAACCCTTGGCCGAATTATTGAACATATTGCTCCATTATCGATATTCTCCGGTAATTAATTCGACCGGTGGGATTAAAAAACTTCGAATGCGGCTTATAGTCAGTATTTCCATACTGAAGCGATCAAGCCAACTGTCTTTTTACTGCTTAGGTATTAGCATTGATGCAACTACTAAAAACAGCTTTTCATCCTGCTGTATCCCCTGAAGATATCACCTTAGCAAGTGAATATACCCTGATTGAACGGCATGCTGCGCGAGGCATTGTGATGAAAGGGGAAGACATTCTATTACTCTATACCGAGCGCTATCACGACTACAGCTTACCTGGTGGTGGAATCGATGAGGGTGAGAATGAGATTGAAGGCTTGGTTCGAGAGCTTGCTGAAGAAACTGGGGCCCAAGGCATACGAAATGTAAGACCGTTCGCGCGTTATGATGAATATCGCCCTTGGTACAAGCAAGATGCCGATATTATTCATATGATATCGCACTGCTATTTTTGTGATATTGATGATGAACTGGGAAACACAGCGCTTGAGGCCCATGAAATAAATAACGGTATGATTCCTCGTTGGATGAATATTCATGAAGCGATTGCGCATAATGAAGATGTAATTGCCCACAGCGAAAAGAAAGGACTCTCGATTGAACGAGAAACGTTTATCTTAAAGATACTGGCTAAACGGCTAATAGAAGCTGACTAGCCACTATAAATAGAACCGCTAAAAGCAATTGGGTATTAAATGCGCTAAAATAGCCCGATTAACCCTTTACTGCTTTTAATTAACAGTTTTTTAATTATCTTTTTACTTAACCATGCTCTGAGCTCTTATATTAATGACATCCGCGACTAATAACGACGTAATACCCGCTAATATTCCTACTGATACAATAACCGACTTTAAACAGCTTGGTCTTATTTCGCCTTTGTTAGCTCGGTTAGCAGAATTGGACTACCAGCAACCAACCCCCATTCAAGCGCAGTCGATTCCTAGTATCTTAGAGGGCCGCGATCTTATTGGTGGTGCGAATACTGGTTCTGGTAAAACAGCAACGTTTGCCTTACCACTTTTGCAGCAAGTATCACAAAAAGCGATTAATGCAGGCAAGCAAGGCGAGGGTAACTTTGTATCAGCTCTAGTTTTAGTTCCGACCCGTGAATTGGCAAAGCAAGTCGCGGATAGTGTACGCTCGTATGCCGTGCACTTTAACGGCGCGGTTAAAACCGTCGCAGTGTTTGGTGGTGTATCGACCAATACACAAATGCTTTCTTTAAGAGGGGGCTGTGACATATTAGTCGCTACCCCAGGTCGTCTGCTTGATCTAATTTCGAATAATGCCATTAAACTCGATCGAGTTAAGACACTGGTGCTTGATGAAGCCGATCGTATGTTAAGCCTAGGCTTTACCGAAGAGCTAACGGCATTGATGGCGTTGATGCCAACGCAGAAGCAAACCTTATTATTTTCGGCGACTTTCCCAGAGCAAGTACAAACTCTGACGGCTGAACTGTTGAATGATCCTGTTGAAGTACAGGTTCAGAGCGCGGATGCCAGTACTCTCGTACAGCGGGTTTTTACCGTCAATAAAGGTGAGAAAACATCGGTATTAGCGCATCTGATTAAACAAAATCAGTGGCGACAAGTATTGATTTTTGTTAATGCTAAGAATAACTGCGAGCACTTAGCTTACAAGCTTTCGAAGCGTGATGTAGTGGCTGAAGTATTCCATGGCGACAAAGGTCAGGGTGCTCGAAGTCGCGTTTTAGAGGCTTTTAAATCGGGCGAAATAGAGGTTTTGATTGCAACTGACATAGCTGCGCGCGGCTTAGATATTGAAAAACTGCCTGTAGTGATCAATTTTGATCTACCAAGAAGCCCGTCAGATTATATGCACCGTATTGGCCGGAGTGGTCGAGCTGGAGAGGTCGGATTAGCCTTATCGTTGATTGATTATGAAGATTATCATCATTTTAAAATCATCGAAAAGAAGAATAAAATTCGCCTCGAACGAGAACAGATTGTGGGTTTTGAAGTTGATGAAACTGCAATTGATGAATTGTTAGCCGCAGAAAAACCCATGGCAAAGCCAGAAGGGACGGGCAAAAAGAAAGCTAAGAAAAAGCTTAAAAATACACCTCAAGTTAATACCGATATTTGGTCTGGCTATACTGAATCGGACGAGTAGCGAATTCAGATTAGCATTAGATCACAGCTTGCTACGCGATTAGGTGTAACAAGCTGTGATGATGCTATTTACTTAAAGTCACT
>TARA_B110000211_G_scaffold168123_1_pt1 | contig 16232 bp, 16 predicted proteins | sample TARA_B110000211 | Tara Oceans TARA_B110000211 (sample SAMEA4397516) | marine metagenome | biome: Polar Biome; feature: [DCM] deep chlorophyll maximum layer (ENVO:01000326); material: water (ENVO:00002006), including particulate matter (ENVO:01000060) such as... | depth 30 m
GAGACCAAAAAAATAGAGTCTTTATTTTTAGCTGGTCAAATTAATGGTACTACAGGTTATGAGGAAGCAGCTGCACAAGGATTAATTGCGGGCGCTAACGCTGCTCTCAAAATTATAAATGGGGAAGAGTTTTTATTAGATAGATCTGAATCATACATAGGCGTTATGATAGATGATTTAATTACCAAGGGTGTTTCTGAGCCATACAGAATGTTTACATCACGAGCAGAATATAGATTATCTTTAAGAGCGGATAATGCCGACCAAAGGCTCACACCAATTGGCATAAAAATTAATTTAGTTAAAAATTTTAGAAAAGAAGAATTTCTTATAAAACAAAAAAAATTAGTACAAGTCGTAGACGGTCTAAAAAATGTTTTTATTTCTCCGAACGAAGCAGCAAAACATTCGATTAGGATTGCAATGGATGGAGTAAAAAGATCCGCACTACAAGTGCTCGGTATGAAGGGTGTTAGTATGAAGAAGATAAGAGGTATCTGGCCACTAATAACCCAAAATGGACACCATATAGATTCGCAGGTTGAAACTGACGCTCACTACTCCGGCTATCTCAAAAGACAGTCCCATGACATAGCGGCGTTTCAAAAAGATGAAGGCATAGTCATTCCTTCTAACATAGACTACGATCTTTTTAGCAGCCTATCTACAGAGGTCAAGTTTAAGCTAAATTTAATAAGACCCAAAACCCTAGGACAGGCACTCAGGATAGATGGTGTAACACCTGCTGCTGCTATAATACTACTTGGACACATTAAGAGATCCAAATGTAAGGCCTCAGCCTGATGGATGAGAGTTTTGCCAAATTAACTCTTAAAGAAAAGCTTAATTTTAGCGATGAAGATCTTGAAAAACTCTCTATTTTCACTAATTTTCTCATTAATAAAAATATAAGTCATAATTTTATAGCAAAGACCACTGAAGGACAAATGTGGTCCAGACATATCCTTGATTCTGCTCAGTTAGTCAAATTTATAGACTTCACAGATGTCGGTTCTTTGGCTGATTTGGGATCAGGCGCAGGTTTTCCAGGAATAGTACTTGCTATATTTAATAAAAATCAAAATTTTCACGTGAAACTTTATGAAAAATCACCACTAAAGAGCAAATTCTTGTCATCTATAAAAGAGAAGCTAGATTTAAAAGTAATTATTCATGGCGGCAATTATCAGGAGCATATAATTGACTCAAAATACATCGTGGCTAGAGCATTTAAAAAATTGCCAGAAATAATAAAAATTTCACGTGAAAAAGCAGAGAAAACACATAAATTGATAGTTCTAAAAGGAAAGAATGCACAGGAAGAGGCAGAAATTGCTTTGAAGGGGCAAAATATTAAGTATAAGTTAGAGGCAAGCATGACTGAAAAAGACTCAAAAATTCTAATTATAGATTTTGTCAAAAAGTGAATACTAATATTATATCAGTAATTAATCAAAAGGGTGGAGTTGGCAAAACAACTACCGTGATCAATCTTGCCACTGTTCTTGCTCAGAAGGGCAATAAAATATTAGTCATAGACCTCGACCCACAAGGGAACGCAACTACAGGCCTTGGAAAATCAAATAATGATCAGGAAAAAAATATTTATAATTTGTTAATAGCAAAAATTTCCTTAGACATAGCAATACAAAAGTCCAATATAGGTGGGTTAGACCTAATAAGTTCAAATGTAAACTTATCTGGACTGGAAGTAGAAACAGCTAATGAGCCCAAACGAGCTTTTTTGCTGAAAGAAATTTTGAGCAATAAAGAAAATAATATTCTTCAAAATTACGATAATATATTTATAGATTGTCCTCCATCTTTAAGTCTTCTAACTATAATGTCATTAGTAGCGGCAGATGAATTGTTAGTACCATTACAGACCGAATTTTTTGCCTTAGAAGGAATTAGTCAGTTAGTAAAAACCATTGAAAGAATAAAAGTAAATTTAAATCCAGGACTAAGTATCAGGGGGATTTTATTAACCATGTTTGACAAGAGAAATAAATTATCTTCTCAAGTGGACAAAGAAGCAAGAAATCATTTTAAAGGAAAAGTATATCAAACCGTCATACCTAGAAATGTAAGACTTTCAGAGGCACCCTCTCACGGTATGCCCTGTGTTGTTTATGATAAAAATTGCTTGGGAAGTAAGTCTTATTTAAATTTAGCAGAAGAGTTTTTAAAACAAGCTAATAAAAAAATTGGAAGCGTCGCATGAATGAAACAAAAAAAAAGGGTTTAGGAAGAGGTTTGTCCTCGCTTTTTGGCGACGCAAAACAAACCGAGGATAATGTAGAAAAAAATGAATTAAAATCAAAAGCACTAATAAGTGATTTAAATAGAAATAAATTTCAACCAAGAATTAATTTTGATGAAAAAAAACTTTCTGAACTATCTAATTCAATTAAAAAAAACGGATTAATTCAGCCAATTGCAGTACGCGTAGATTCTACTGATTCAAATAAATTTGAAATTATCGCAGGGGAGCGAAGATGGCTAGCAGCACAGAAAGCAGGATTGCACGAGGTACCAATTGTTATACACGATTTAAGCGACAACGAGACCTTGGAAGTAGCAATTGTGGAAAACATACAACGTGAAGATCTTAATTCAATAGAAGAAGCTAGAGGATATGAGAGACTTGGAAATGAGTTTAGATACGACCAAGATAAGATCGCAAAAATGATGTCAAAAAGCAGAAGTCATATTAGTAATACTTTACGCTTATTATCTTTACCAGACGATGTAATATCAATGTTAGAAGATGGGCAACTCAATCCTGGACAAGCAAGACCTCTCATAGGTTTGTCAGACCCTTCATCAATTGCAGAGGAAATTGTAAAAAAAAATATGAGCGCACGTTCTGTTGAAGCCTTAGCAAAAGCTAAAAAAGGAAATCTTTTAAATAAAAAGACAGATTCTAATATAGAAGCAGTTAAAAAGGAAATAGAGGATAAACTAGGTTTAAAAGTAAGTATTTCTAATAAGAAAAATAATTCAGGAAGAATTACTATTGTTTATAAAGACCTATCTCAGTTTGAACTTGTTTCTAATTTACTTAAGCGGAATTAGCATTAAGACAAATATTTATCAATAAATTCTTTAATAATATGTCATTTTTAATTTGAGTTTTAGTTTTCATTAATAATTCAGTATTTCCTATTTCTTTCAATGTTTCTTCTAATTTTTTAATATTCCATTTTAACAATTGACGAGAATAAATTGGTTTATCTTTCCAAAAAACTTTTGGTTTTAAGCTTTCTATGGCTAATTCATCATCTTTAATATTTTTATTTAAATATTGTATTTCTATTAATTTTGAAATTCTTGAAGAAAGTTGATTAATGAAAAAAAAATTATCACTTTCATGAAATTCCAGTTCACTTATTAATTTATTTACTTTAATTTTCTCACCTAAAATTGAGGCATCTCTAATGTTTTCAAAATTATTTCCAAGTTTAATGTTTAGTAATTCTTTGATTTTTTTTATTTCCAATGTTTTGTTTAAAAAAAGACTCTTTATTTTGATCAATTCACTTTTAATTATTTTTCTATTTAAGAAAGAGTTTTGTATTATTAGATTAATTGTTTCATTGGTTACACCCTTATATCCTATTAGTGCTGTATTTACGTAGTTTATTAATGTTCTTTCATTATCTTGATAGCAAGCAATAATTCCTAAATTGTTGGTTTTTTCATAAGCATTTCTCATTTTAGATTTTCTATCTAGAATATTGCAAATGATATAAATTTTCAAATTATCAGATATTTTTTCTAATATTTCATTTAAAATATTAAAAATTTTGTCGCTCGCCTCGTTAATGATAATAATTTTTTTAGTACTAAAAAGAGAGTCATTAAAAACTTCATTTAGTAAAATATCGTTGTTTTTCAATATGTCATCTTGAAAAAAATTTAGAAACTCGGAATCTTTATTTTGATGTTTAATTCTATCTTTAATATCGTCTTTTAAACCATTATTTTCACCATAAAGAAGTAAAGAATAATATTGATTAAGTAAGTTAACATTACTCTCTGCTATGTAGCTTTTTAATATCATTTATTCTCAAAATATATCATCAAAAATAAATTAATTTTATCAGCTAATTCTTGTGTCAACTTTTGTTCAATAGTTTTTTCCAAGGTATTTTGTTCAGATTTTCGTTTTGTAGCTTCAAATGATGTTTGAACAACAAATATTTCAGTTACTAAAACATTTCCCTTAACGTCTTTTATTTCAAGGTCGACTTGCAAAGTTAAATAAAAATTTGATATAACGCCTGCAACGTCCTTTGTTTTTGCTGACTTATTTTTCTTTGAAGAAAAGTTTATTGTAATTATTTGTGATCCATTTTTTGTAGAATTTAGAAGAAGCTGATTTTTTATGACATGAGATATTCGTTTATCGCCAGAACTTGTTATATTTTGGATATCTAAATTTTTGCTATTTTTAATAGTCTTAAATCCACAAGCTGTAAGTGTTAATAAAAATGTTAAGATTAGTATTAAATTTAAATTTTTTTTCATAATTTTATTTAATCAAATAATTTATTATCTTATTTTTAACAAAAATAGTTCTAATAATTTTTTTTCCGTTTAAACTATTTTTGATTCTATCATTTTTTTTACTATTTTCAGTAGCTTCTTTTTCACTCAAGTTTTTCTGCATTTCTATTATTTCTTTAGTTTTACCATTTATTTGTATAGCTATTTTAATTGACTGTTTCTCTAACAGTGTATTGTTAATTTTTGGCCACGAGGAAAAATCTTTAACTTTTAATTCTTCAAGGCATTCGTGTGCAAGATGAGGAGTAAATGGAATCATGGTTTTCATAAAACTAATTAAGTTTGTCTTTAAACAGTTGGTACTAACTTTCTTATCTAAGTATTGGTTAAACAGTCGATGTATTTCATATATGTTTGCCACATAGACATTTAAATGAAAGTTCTCAACTAAATTTGTGATTTTCAATAAATAGTTATTAAATTTAGATTTAAAATCAGCCTCACTAGAGTCTGGATCCCCAACATCTTTTCTGTTAATTATTTTTGTGTTTAAATTCCATATTTTTTGTAAAAATTTATATGAGGCATTAACACCTTCGTTTGACCATTGAACGTCTTTTTCAGGCGGGCTATCTGATAATATAAACCATCTTATTGCGTCAGCTCCATATACTTTTATCATACTCTCGGGATCAATAATATTTTTTTTAGATTTCGACATTGCTTCGGATGGCCCCACAACTATTTTTGTTTTGTCTATCTTGAGTACCATTTCCCCGTCATCTTTTTTTTCTATTTCTTCCGGGCTTACCCATTTATTCTGTAAATTTTTGTATGTTTCATGACAAACCATTCCTTGGGTGAACAAACCTTTGAATGGTTCTTTATGTTTGATTTTATTATTAACAGTTTTTATGCCCCTCATAAAAAATCGAGAATATAAAAGATGCAATATAGCATGCTCTACGCCACCAATGTATTGATCCACTGGCATCCAATGATTAACATTATCTACCTCGAATGGAGCTACTTTTGATTTTGGTGAGCAAAATCTTAAAAAGTACCAAGAAGAATCAACAAAAGTATCTAAGGTATCGGTTTCTCTTTTAGCCTTTTCACCAGTTTTTTTATAAATTGTATTTTTCCAAGAAGGATGATTTTCTAGGGGATTACCATTACAATTAAGATCAATATCTTCTGGCAGTTTGACTGGCAGATCTTCTTTATCTACGGGAACTATGGATCCGTCTGCTAAGTGCAAAACAGGAATTGGACAACCCCAATATCTTTGTCGAGAAATACCCCAATCTTTTAGTCTATAACTAGTTTTTTTATTACCTATATTATCTTTTTCTAATTCACTAATTGCTTTTATTTTTGCCTCAGAAATTGACAAACCATCTAAAAAAGATGAATTTTTTAATACACCAACTCCTGTATATGCTTTATTTATTTTATTAAAATCTTTATCTAAGGAACCTTTTTCGCCAACAACTTCGATTATATCTAATTGATATTTTTTAGCAAAATCTAGATCTCTCTGGTCGTGCGCAGGACAGCCAAAAATTGCTCCAGTTCCATATTCCATTAATACAAAATTAGCCACAAAAATTTGAAGCTTTTTTTTATTAAACGGATGATCTACATAAATATCTGTCTTGTATCCAAGTTTTTCTGCATTCGCTATTGCTTCTTCAGTTGTACCCATTTTTGAACATTCTTTTTTAAATTTAATAAACTTATCGTCATTTTTGAATTCTTCGCATAAAGGGTGATCAGCAGACATAGCTATAAAAGTTGCCCCAAATATTGTGTCAGGTCTAGTAGTAAAAACTTTTATATACTCATCTTTTTTATTATGAATTTTAAAATTAATTTCACAACCTGTAGATTTTCCAATCCAGTTTTTTTGCATTAACTTTACATTAGAGGGCCAATTATCTAATTGATCCAAGCCATCTAATAAATCATCAGAATACTTTGTTATATTGAAGAACCACTGGTATAGTTTTTTTCGTTCCACAACAGCATCTGACCTCCAGCCTCTTCCATTAATAACTTGTTCGTTTGCAAGAACAGTTTTTTCTACAGGATCCCAATTTACATAGGTTTCTTTTCTAGATACCAGTCCTTTATTATAAAAATCTATAAACAATTGTTGCTGATGTTTGTAATAATTTTCATCACATGTTGAAACTTCAAGTTCCCAATTAATAGAAAGACCTAACTTTTTTAGCTGCCTTTTCATTTCTGAAATATTTTTTTCTGTCCATATTTTTGGAGAAAGATTATTTTCTTTTGAGGCATTTTCTGCGGGAAGGCCGAAGGAGTCCCAGCCCATAGGATGCATTACATTATAACCATTCATAGATTTAAACCGTGCTATAACATCACCGATTGTATAATTTCTAACATGGCCCATATGAATTTTTCCAGAGGGGTAAGGAAACATTTCGAGGCAATAAAATTTTTTTTTATCTTTTAGGGATGGGTTAAATTTTATACTTTCCCATTGTTTTTGCCACTTTGCTTCTATAAGTTGAAAATTAACTCTTTCCATGGTTTAAAAAAATAATGATTTTATTTTTTTTTATCTTTTTCGTACATTGCTGCTTTTTTAATTACAGACATTATTAATTCTTCCTGTATTTTAGAATCTATTTTGTTAACGGTGCAATTATTATTAACATTGCAATTTTTTTTATGTACCACAACTTTTAAACTATCACTTCTAACTTCATTGGAAAGAAATCTTAAAGTAATTTTTATAGATTCGTTTGATGAATTTGCATCGGAATACCAATCTGTAATTATTATACCCCCTGAGTAATCAACAGTTGTTAGCGGTAATACATCAAGTATTTCTAAAGAAGCTCTCCACATAGGGTTGGATGTGCTAAATTCATAATTAGTCCCACGCCTTTTTTTCATGGAATTCATGATAGAAATACCTCTTCCTTCTTCAACATTTTTTCTAGCTTTATCTTTTCCGGAAACTGGTTCTTTCCTAAGATCTACTGGTCTAAATATTTTTTTACCACCACCGCAAGAAATGAGCAAAAAAGATGATATTATCAATAAACAAATTGTTTTTTTCATAAATATGAAACTATAGGGTATTCTTATAAATTATTAGTTGAAATTTTCATCAATTAAAAGAAATATAAGATAAAATCAGCATTTTACATGATAAATTAGTATGTTGCATTTTTACCACATATTTAAAAAAAAAGGGGCATTATAGGTAAAATACTAGTTATTGATTAAGTCAATGGATAAATTCCTGTCAAGTTTATTTATAAATAAATAATAACAAAGGAAAACAATGAAAAATATAGTAAAAATCGTTTCTGTATTATCAGGCCTTTTAGTTTTCTCAGCTGCAAACGCTGGAGAATTAACTGTAACTGGTAGCATGGAAGCAACTTACAAAACATCAGGTGAGGAAGCTACGACTGGTAACCCACTTGGTATGGATAGAGAATTAAAGTTCGCTGGTTCAACTGAACTTGATAACGGAATGACTATTTCAGTTATGCAAGACACAGGTGATTCATTCGCAATGGGTAATTCTCAATTAGCTATTTCTGGTGATCTTGGAACTGTATATTTAGGTTCTGATTCAGATCCAGTTGACTCTATAGATGACATCACTCCATCAGCTTATGAAGAAGCTAATGGTTCAGGTGGTGGATCTGGATGGGTAGATGTAACTGGTCACGCTGGTGGTTCAATGGGTCTTGGTGTTAAAACCGCTAACCTAATGGGTTCTGGTATGGACATTAATTACAAATATTATCCAAAAGTAGATGGATCAAAGAATGCTGACAACGCAAGTAGTGGTGTTGCTGATAACTCTGCAGAAGATGGACATTCAATGACAATCAGAGGAAATCCGATGAATGCTGTTGATGGTTTAAACATAGCTTTAGGAGCTGCTGAAACTGGTAATACTAATACTGGTACAGCTGGTGGAGGTTTTGATAACTTAGATCTAACTGCTGCTATTAACTATGCTTACGGACCTGTAAAAGTTGGTGTTCAGAAGTCTAGAGTTCAAGTTATAAACTCTGACACATCATATGATTCAGAAATCTTTGGTATAGCTTATGCTGTTAACGAGTCTCTTTCAGTATCGTTCAACGAAATCGAGCAAGAGAAAATGCTAGGTGACGGAAATGGTGCTACACAAGACCCGAACAAACAAAAAGCGACTGCGCTTAACGTTTCATACGCAATGGGTGGTGCTACATTAGGCATACAAACTGTTGACGTTAAAAACTCTGGTTTTACAAACGATCTAGATGGATCTGGTACAACAATCGGATTATCTGTAGCGTTTTAATAACTTAATTTAAAAATTTAAAGCCGGTAATGAAAATTACCGGCTTTTTTTTTATCTGGTAAGAAATCTAGGTTTGTTAAAAAGTGCACTCATCATTGCTACACCATAGCAATTTACGATATTCAATTTATTATAGTTATTTTCATTTATACCACCTAACGCAATAAAACTGATTTTATTGTTTAGTGTTAAAAAGTTAAATTTAAAGATATCTAAATATCCAATTTTTTTTGATTTAAAAAGCCTGGATAAAACAATTATAGTACATCCTTGTTCAATTTTTTCTCTTATTTCTTTGTAGTTGTGAGCACTACCGATAATACTAATATTTTTTTTTATTTTTATAAGTGATAAATATTTCTTTTTATTACTAGATGATATGTAAAAATTATTTAATTTAAGCTTAAATAACAATTTCACATTATTAGCCACATACACACTTATATTATGGCTTTTACATTTTTTTATTAAATTTAAATATTCAGATAATTTTTTTATCTTTTTATCTCTGATAATTAGTTTTGCTTTAGTTTTTTTAATATAATTTAAATCTAAACCATGTATATTATCTATATAAAAATATTTTTCTTTTTTAACCATGAATACTAATGTTATAAATAATTATCTAACTCTTGAACAGGATATTAAAAAATACGAAATAGGTGTTAAAAAGTCCAACGTAATTGCAGTAAGCAAGACATTTGATATGGATAAAATTATGCCTCTCGTAAAACATGGTCATATTCACTTTGGAGAAAATAAAGTTCAAGAAGCTTCTGTAAAGTGGACAGAAACAAAAAAGAATTATCCAGACATAAAAATTCATATGATTGGTAAGTTACAGACAAATAAAGTTAAGAAAGCTTTTAAAATTTTTGACTATATTCATTCTCTGGACAGTGCTAAGCTTGCAGACACCATTAAAACTAACGAGGTAAATTTTAATAAAAAGTTAAAATATTTTATACAAATTAATTCTGGTCAAGAAATGCAAAAAGCAGGTATTAATTTTTCAGAACTTGATCATTTCTACACATATTGTAAAAATGATCTAGATCTTGACGTTATAGGTTTAATGGCCATCCCTCCAAATGATGGTCAAGAGGACAAATATTTTAAATATTTGTATGAAGCTGGTATTTCACTTGGTTTAAATGAATTTAGTATGGGCATGTCATCTGACTATAAAAAAGCTTTAAAATTTAATGCCACTTTTTTACGTATAGGTAGTCTTATATTTGGTCAAAGAGGTTAATAGATAGTAATTTTATTATTCTTATCTATACTATTAAGCAGAGTACACATATCTTTTTTTGAAAGTGCTATACATCCTTTTGTTGGTTTGTAATCGCTTTTTGATAAATGTATAAAAATTGCACTACCTTTATTTTTAATTATTGGCTTACAATTATAGTCTAAGACAATTATTATATCATATATGTTACTTTTTAAATAAAGTCGCTCAGCACTATTTGTAAATGGAAATGTTATTTGTTTATTATACCATTTTGATTTGGGATCATCACACCAGCCCATATTTTTTTTAATTATTGTTTTTTTTATTGAAGATTTAATTTTTTTTACTCTGTCTTTTCTATAAAAAATAGACTTAAATGCAAATGTGCCTTTTGGTGTGATATTATCACCCTCCCGCTCTTTTTTCGAAATTCCTCTTTTACCTACGGCACATTTTATCTTATAGTGATTAAATAAAAGTTTTTTATTAATTAATTTAATATGCATACAAAAGTTACTAATTTACAAGTTTTATGTCTAGCGTCTTCTGATTTTATCAATTCTTTAAATGAACTTAAAGAAAATTTTAATTTTAATATATTTTTTTCTGAAACTATATCTATTGAAATATTAAACCTAAATTACGATGCTTTAGTTATTAAAGGTGACCAGCTAAATAAAAGTCAAGTTGATATTATTAACCTAGTTAAAAATAAACCAAAAGTGCTTATTTATAATTCAAAAAAAAACAAGCATTTAAAATACGATGAAGAGATATCTCTGCCTATACGATTAGATATTTTCAATAAAAAAGTTTTTCAACTCATAACAAGTTTGAAGTATGCTCATAATTCTTCTTTGCATATCAAAGACTATATATTAGATAAAAATGAAAAAAAATTAAAGAAAAATAATTTATTTATTGATGTTACAGAAAAAGAAGTTGAACTTCTAGAGCTTCTGGAGAATGAAAAAAAACCTTTAAAAAAAAAGATAATTTTAGAAAAAGTTTGGCAGTATGCTTCTGATGCTGATACTCATACAGTCGAAACACACATATATCGATTAAGGAAAAAATTTTTAGATACTTTTAATGATGAAAAATTTATTTTAAACAATAAAGATGGATATTTTATTTGAAAAAAAGAAACAAAATTGCCAAAGATCTTCACTCAACTAAGTATCGCAAAAGAATAGTTAAATCTAAAAAAGGCAAAGGTAGTTTTAAAAGAAAAAAATAATTTTAGAGCCTAGCACCAATTTGTTGAATAACTTTTGAGGATAGCTCAGTTCCTTTATGCAAACATTCTTTCAAAGAAAAATTGTTAACCGTGCCATGAAGAAAACCAGCTGCAAATAAATCACCAGCACCTGTTAAGTCCAAAACTTTAAGATTATCTTGAATTCCACATTCAGCAATCTCATCACCTTTAATTGCACAAGCTCCATTTTTTCCCCTAGTAACTATAACTAATTTATCTAATTGTTTTGAAAAAGATATTACCTCGTCAAAACTTTTTGCATCAAGTAATGATGTAATTTCTTTTTCATTTGCAAAAGTTATACTTAATTTATTTTTTACTAAGTCCAAGAAATTAGCTTTGTGCCTTTCTACACAAAATAAATCAGACAAAGACATTGCAGTTTTATTAGAATTTTCTATAACTTTTTCAAAAGCATTTTTAGGGCCACCTTCGTCCCACAAATACCCTTCTAAAAAAGATATCTGGCTACTTTTGACGGCAGCAACATCAATATCATTTTCATTTATTTTTCCAGCCACCCCTAAGAAAGTACACATAGTCCTTTCAGAGTCTGGAGTTATTAAGATCAAGCAAGTTCCAGTTGGAACGTTACCTTTTTCTTTAGAATAAAAGTATTTTACATTTTCTTTTCTCAAGCCAGTTTCGTATTTTGAACCTAAATGATCATCGTTTACTTTTCCAATAAAACCAACTTCGTTCCCAAGCTGTGATAATCCTACAATAGAATTTGCCACAGACCCCCCAGACACTGTATTTTCAATTTTTAAATTTGATAATAGTTTGTTAAATTCTTTTTCATCTACAAGTTTCATGGTACTTTTTGTTAATCCATTATCTATTAAAAAATTATTTTCTACTTTACAAATTACATCTACTATTGCATTTCCAATTCCTAAAATTTTCATTTTCTATTAAGCTTTCTTTGTTTTTATTGGTTTTTTTCTGTTAGGAAAACAAGAGGTACAAATTTTACAATTTATACCATAACAACTTCTCGCTTTACAAAATTCTCTACCATAATATATTATTTGAAGATGCAGTTTATTCCAAGTCTTTTCAGGAAATATTCTTTTTAAATCTTTTTCAGTCTGGACTACATTTTTACCACTAGTTAAACCCCATCTTTGAGCTAAACGATGTATATGTGTATCCACAGCGAATGCTGGAAAGCCGAACCCTTGAGACATAACTACACTAGCGGTCTTGTGCCCAACACCTGGCAGTTCTTCAAGTGCCTCAAAACTTTTGGGAACTTTACCGTTGTGATCCTTTAGAATTTTTTTAGAAGTTAAGTATATGCTTTTAGCCTTTATTCTAAAAATTCCTATACTTTTTATAAGTCTTTCAATATTTTTTCTACCTAATTTAACAAAATGCTTTGGTGTATAATATTTGGGATATATTTTTTTTGTAACATTATTTACATTAAGATCAGTACACTGAGCTGACAACAATACAGAAATTAAAAGTGTAAACTTGTTGTTGTGTTTAAGTGGTATCGGTGTTTTCGGGTAAATTTTATTTAGAGTTTTTAAAATTAATCTTGCTTTTTGTTTTTCATTCATTGCTTTAAATTCACTTAAAATTCAAAACATCTCTCATTGAATAAAGGCCAGATTTTTTTTTCATCAACCAGATCGCTGCAGTAAGTGCTCCTTCCGAATACAAAGCTCGATCAAAAGATTCATGATTTAAAGTAATTATCTCTTTTCCACTAGAAAATTTAACTTCATGTTCACCGATAACGTCACCTTTTCTAAGAGAATTAAAATTAATTTTTTTACTATACGGAAAAGACTTTTTGTTTAAATATTTATTGCCAATCAATCTATAAAAGTCTTTTTTTATTCCTGCCGCTATACCCCTGCCAAGCATCAGCGCTGTCCCTGAGGGATAGTCTCTTTTTCGCTTATGGTGAACTTCGTAGATTTTACTTAAAAAACTATTTCCAAGAGAACTCGATGCTATTTCTGTTAAATACGTTAGCAAATTAACACCTAAACTCATATTACCAGCTTTTAGAATTGGAATTTTTCTTGAGTAATTTTTAATTAATTTTTCCTCTTTTTTGGTAAATCCTGTTGTTCCAATGACTACTCTTTTATTAAGTTGCGATGCTATTTTTAAAATGTCCATGGTACATTTTGGAGTCGTAAAATCTATTATGATATTTGCTTTCTTGAATGCATTTTCAGTATTTAATTGAGGATTAATACCATTTATTTTTTTTTTAATAATTTTATTTTCCGTAAGAGCAATCAGTTTAAAGTCTTTATTTTTTTTTGAAGATTTAATAATATGTCTGCCCATTCTGCCCATACACCCAGATACGGCTAAATTAATTTTCTTCATTATTTTGATCCCCAAAATTTTTTGGCTTTATCAAAAAAGTTTTTTATCACAGGATTAGGTTTTGCCTCTTCTAACTTTTTAAACTCTTCCAAAATTTCTTTTTGCTTTTTTGTCAATGATATAGGAACTTCAGTTATAATTCTAATATATAAATCACCACACAAATTTCTTCTTAATACAGGCATTCCCTTTCCCTTTAATCTAAATTGTTTTCCATGTTGAGTTCCCGCAGGTATTTTTATTTTCGATTTGCCACCATCAATTGAAGGCACCTCAACCGCAGTTCCCAACGCAGCGTCAGCAAATGAAATTGGAAATTCATAATAGAGATTTTCCTCTGATCTTTTAAAAATACTATGATTGTCAATTGATATAAATAAATAAAGGTCACCATTTGAGCCTCCCTTGCTTCCAGCCTCACCTTTTCCAGATAATCTTATTCTTGTTCCTTCATCAACACCCTTTGGAATTTTCACAGTAACATTTTCGTTGCTTTGTACTTTTCCGTTTCCACTACAGGTATTACAAGGCTTACCAATTTGTTCTCCGTAGCCACTACACTGTGGACACGTTTGTTGTATTGTAAAAAAACCTTGATTTGTTCTAACCTTACCTTTACCCCCACAGAATTGACAAGAAACAGGTTTAGAACCTTTTGCAGCGCCACTGCCCGTGCATTCAGAGCATTTTTTATTAGTTGTATATTGAATATTTTTTTCTATTCCTTCGTAAGCTTCTTCAAGATTTATTGTAATGTCGTATCTTAAATCGTTACCTCTATTATTAGTTCGTCTAGATGAACCTTCACTACCAAAATCTCCAAAAAAGTCTTCAAAAATATCAGAAAAAGAAGATGTATCAAAACCACCAAAGCCTTGACCTCCTCCTCCACCCTCAAAAGCAGCGTGACCAAATTGATCATAATTTGTCTTTCTCTTGTCATCAGACAGAATGTGGTATGCTTCACTTGCTTCTTTAAATTTCTCTTCAGAAGCCTTGTCACCTTTATTTTTATCAGGATGGTATTTAAGCGCTAATTTTCTATAGGCTTTTTTTATTTCTTCTTTTGAAGATGACTTAGTAACACCTAAGACATCATAACAATCTCTCTTAGCCACAGGACGTCTCCTATTTTATTTAAATCTTAGGCGCTTTTTTCTTTATCGTCTTTTACATCTTCAAAATCTGCATCAACAACATCTTCTTTATTTTTATCATCGGGCTTTTTATTTTTAGGATCATCATTTTTGGTTTGATCTTTTTGTTGGCTTTTATATACCGCCTCTCCTAATTTCATAGATACTTGAATTAGAGATTGAGTTTTCTTTTTAATATCTTCAGAGTCTGTTCCTTCAAGAGATTTTTTTAAATCTACTATTGCATCTTCGATTGATTTTTTTTCTTGGGCAGAAACTTTATTTCCATGTTCTTTAAGGCTTTTTTCGGTTGAAAAAATTAAGCTATCAGCTTGATTTCTAGCATCTACTGATTCTCTCTTCTTTTTATCAGCTTCTTTATTTGCCTCCGCTTCTTTTACCATTTTTTGAATTTCTTCATCAGACAATCCTCCAGAAGCTTGAATTTGAATCTTTTGTTCTTTTCCAGTTCCTTTGTCTTTAGCTGAAACATTTACAATCCCATTGGCATCTATATCAAAAGTTACTTCGATTTGAGGAGTTCCTCTAGGAGCAGATGGAATACCAACTAATTCAAAGTTACCTAAAACCTTATTATCTGTAGCCATTTCTCTTTCGCCTTGCAGTACTCTAATAGATACAGCGGGCTGGTTGTCCTCTGCCGTTGAAAAGACCTGACTTTTTTTTGTTGGTATGGTTGTATTTTTATCAATTAACTTTGTAGATACGCCACCTAGTGTTTCTATTCCTAATGATAAAGGAGTCACATCTAATAATAATACATCTTTTACATCGCCTTGTAATACACCGCCTTGAATAGCGGCACCCATAGCAACTACTTCATCAGGATTGACGCTTTTATTAGGCTCTTTACCAAAAAAGTTTTTAACTGTTTCAACAATTTTAGGCATTCTTGTCATGCCACCAACTAAAACTACTTCATTAATTTCAGCTGCAGAAAAACCTGAATCTTCTAGAGCTATCTTGCATGGTTCTAAAGTTCTTTCTACTAAATCTGCTACTAGAGCTTCAAGTTTAGCTCTTGTAAATTTTAGATTAACATGTTTCGGACCAGTTTTATCAGCAGTTATAAATGGTAAATTAATTTCAGTTTGTGTTGCTGACGATAATTCTATTTTTGCTTTTTCCGCAGCTTCCTTTAGTCTTTGTAAAGCCAATTTATCACTTCTTAAATCTATACCATTATCTTTTTTAAATTCATCTATAAGATAGTTTACAATTGCATCATCAAAGTCTTCTCCACCTAGAAATGTATCACCGTTTGTAGATTTTACTTCAAACACACCATCGCCAATCTCTAAAATTGAAACGTCAAATGTACCTCCACCTAAATCATATACAGCTATTTTTTGACCATTTTTTTTA
>TARA_B110000211_G_scaffold105324_1_pt1 | contig 16230 bp, 13 predicted proteins | sample TARA_B110000211 | Tara Oceans TARA_B110000211 (sample SAMEA4397516) | marine metagenome | biome: Polar Biome; feature: [DCM] deep chlorophyll maximum layer (ENVO:01000326); material: water (ENVO:00002006), including particulate matter (ENVO:01000060) such as... | depth 30 m
AAGAAAGAGAAAGGGAAAAGGAGAGAAAGAGGCGAGAAAGAGAGAGTAAAAAACGCGCAAGAAAGAGATAGTTATTATTTAGGATTCTGCATTTAATTTAAACAGAATTTTTTATATTTACAAAAAAATGGGTAAGCCGAAAACCATAAAATTAGAGTAGGCATTATTATAAAAATTTATATTATGGAAATTAGAGTAACAAAATCTACATCAGTAAAAAGTTTAAAAAGACAGTTTAAAGAAGAGTTTGATTGTTCATTAATGATATACACTGGAAATAAGTTTGCTGATGATAGTAAAAAAATTCATGATTTAGCAAAAGATGACTACAAGGGAGGTGATTTAAAATTAGGTGCAAGATCTAGAGTTGGTAATGTAGAGGATTATTTTAAAGAAAGTTTTGGAGTGAAGGTTCAAATTAAAAATTCTGATGGAACTAAACTCGCTGATAACTCAATGACGCTTACTCAGGCTGGTAGATTATAGTTCAATTTTAAGTCAAGAGTTTTAAACTTAAGACTCTTGATTTAATATTTATAAATAAATTTAAAAAATAAACATGGGAATATTTAGTGGAATCACAGATCATTTTAAAAATTCTGAATTTTCAGTTAGTGGAAGGAAAAAATTAGGGACAATTAGTAAGGAATTTACTAAAGCTTTTGGTTTAACCCTTTTAATATACAAGGGCAATCAGAGAGCTGACAGTAAATTAAGTTTTGCTGATTTAAATAAAAAGACTTCATTAAAAGTTGACACTTCAATAAATAATGCAGATATAAGTCTTAAAGCATCAATGTCTATTGATGAAGTTGAAAGAATATTTCTAGATACTTATGGCGTGAAAGTTCAGGTCGGCGACAAGAAAGGTGATATTATTAGTTCAAAATACGGTAAAGTTACTTTAGGAGAGGCTTCTAGGGGAGAGTTTGAGTAATAATAGTTAACTAATTCTATTTACAGATGAATTTCTGAATTTTCAAAACAGTGTTTGATGTTATAGACTCTTTTTGTCTAGAATAAGATGTGAAAGATAACCAGTAATAGCTGCTAAATAATAAGGGAACCCAATTAATTCAATTGAGCCAGCGCTAATCATTGGGTAAACTAATATTGGGCTTGGAATTAATAACATTGCTAAGTATGTATGTGTCCATCCCCTGTGTTTCGAAAGTATCGGCAGTATTATTATTAAGCCAAAAAATGCAGAAATTTTAAATTGACTAGATAGAATTAAGTAAATATCAGTAAGGAAAAATATTATATAAAATAATTTTTGTCCTTTAGATTTTATATCTACATCAGGCCATAAAGCAAACATTATTGCTAGAATTATATACCAAAAAATTTCTATTAGTGAAGGATTAAAAAATGAATGATAAAAGAAATGAATAACTATTATCATTAAAATTATACCACCATACATATGACCTTTATAACCAGACATTTTTTTTATACAATTATTATATATACAAAAATATCAAATTAATAATTCATTTATTATTTGACTAGTTGTATTATTTATTTAATCTATATTTTGATTATCAAAATATTAATTGATTACCTTTACTTGTGCAACTTATTGTTTTGATAAATTTCTTATAACAGAATTTTTCCGTGAAAAAAGTATATCACTTTTTAGTATTCGTGTTTTATTTTTAAGACTCACATCATATAGTAAAATATAGTTACTTGAGTACTCCTTTAAAACGCCTGAGTAATCTATTTTAATATCATTAATTACTTGTTCAAGAACTACCTTTTGACCTATATATCTCTCCCATATTGGTTGGTAACTTGATTTAGTTGAAGTGTTTGTTGTATTATTTTTTATACTTTCTACAAATTCAGTCTGATTTAGAGTGCTTAATTTTGTTTTTGTAAGCATGGTTTCTGATACTTCAAAAATGGCATCTTTTGTTATATTAAAGAAAATAATAATATTTCTTTTTATTTTTCTGAATAAGGATGGTTTTGTAATCTTATAAAATTCAACTTTTCTCTTTTCTTTTTCTTTTTCATTCTGAACGTCAGTATATCGAATAATTTTATTTATTGTTGGATACTCATTTTTATATATAATTAAATTTTTATTTTTACTATTATCAGTTAATTTTATTTCCATACAATTAGACTCAATATTTAGCATGCCTAAAATATCGTTTTCAGCCTCATCTATTTTAATAATATGAATATTATTCAGATTAAGTTCTTTTAAGCATCTATCTTTTTTCTTGCCTTTAATGAAAGCGCCAATAAATCCAGATAATGAAACAATAATTATTGTAATAGAAAATGAATCCATTTTTTTTTTTGCAAAATATAAAAAAATAGCTATTTTTAGCCTTTAAATTTTTATGATTTTTTTAAAAAAAATATAGATAAACTTTTTTCAAACAAAATTTACAACATTACAAATTATGAATAATAGAATTAAATATCTCTTTTACAAACAATTCACTAAGGGAAGTCATAGATTATATATTTGGTTAACTATACTTTCATTAGTTCCTATATTAATAATTTCGCTTATAATTTTTATTTCGGCTATTTTTAACCCAGATTTAAATCCTGTTGGGGATAATAATAGTTTTTGGCCAACTTTCTTTTCTCAATTATTAGCGGCCTTAGACCCAGGTAATTTTTTAGTTTTTGAACTAGTTGCAGAATCTAGACCTTCACAAAGTTTATTATTTATTATTTGCTCTTTACTTTCTTTATTTAGTGGCTTGATGGTAGTTGCGACACTTATAGGTATTGTATCAACTTCTATTGAAAACGTTATGCTCAGTTTTAAAAAGGGAAACACAAGTGTTGTTGAAAAAGATCATATGATTATTTTAGGTTGGAATGATCAAATATTTTCAATTATTTCTGAGTTAGAGAAGGCCCATGAAAATACTAAGAAAATTTGTATTGTTGTTTTGTCTAGTCAAGAGCCTGATTTAATGAGAGATGAGCTTGAAAATAAGCTTTGTCTTAAAAATATTGATATTGTTTATAGGTCAGGTAATGTTTTAGATATAGATGATCTTAAAAAAATAGGTATCCAAGATTCAAAATCTATAATAATATTAACTGATTCGCAAGATAGAGACGCTCAAGCATTTAAAATTTCATTAGCAATAAATAAATTAACTCCTGGAAATTTTGTTTTTAAAGATAATTTTTCAATAGTTGTTGCAATGGAGGATGAAGAAAATATTCAACTCTTAAGGCAAATAAGTAAAAACACCATTACTGCATTTAATATTCATCTACTACAATCCAGAATTATTGCGCAATGCTGTAGGCAGTCAGGCTTATCTATAGTCTATAATGATTTATTAGATTTTGATGGGGATGAGATATATTTTTATAAAATAGATGCCACGAATAATAATAATAATTTTATAGGAAAGAGTTTTTACGAGATTTCTGGTATTTTAAATAATGCCATTTTAATAGGATTTTATACTAATAATAAATGTGTTATCCAGCCTGAAAATAATCATATAATTAAAGATGGAGATGAATTAATCTTAATCCAGGATGATGACGATGATCCAGTAATTATTGATGATATTACTTATCAAAAGGAGTTAGTTAATCTTAATATTAATCCAAAAGAAATATCAAAAAATATATTAATAATTAATTGGAATGAGGACGGTTCTCATCTTCTGCATGATCTAAACCAATACCTCCCTTTTGATTCTAATGTTGATGTTCTTGTTGTTAGCGATAGTAATTTTAACGAAAAATTATTTACTAATAATGAGTTATTTAGAAAAGTAATTAAAGCAGATGTTTTAAATCAAGAATTTTTAAGAAGTTTGGATATCTCTCAATACAATTCAATAGTTTTATTATCAGATACCATAGGGACCAGTAGGTCAATATCAGCTGCATCTGATGCTAAAAGTATTATCACATTATTGCAGTTACGTATTATTTTAAATGACTTAAAATGCGAAACTCCAATTATTAGTCAGATACAAAATCCAACAACTAAAGATTTAATTGAGAATGCAGCTTCTTATGATGTCATTGTTAGTAATCAATTAGTGGGTAATTATACTTGTCAGTTAGCTGAAAATGAAAGATTAAAATTATTATTTGACGAGATATTACAGCCTGAGGGATCAGAATTTTACATGAGGGATATTAAGGATTACATTAAATTAAATGAAGAAGTTAACTTTTATACTTTAAGTAAGGTTGCTAACGAAAAGAGTGAAATAGCTATAGGTTATAGGATTAAAAATGAAGGAAAACTCTCTCATCATGGAATCTATATTAACCCTGATAAAGCTTCTCTTAGAAAATTCTCTATTGGTGATCAGCTTATTGTTTTGTCAGAAAGTTAAATTATTAATTATTAACTAAAATAGAATATATGGATTTTTACGGAAACACAATAATTGAGTGGTTAACTGCTTTTATTATAATTATTTCAAGTTTCTTTCTAGCTAAATTAGTATATTGGGTATGTAAGAATATTATAAAAAAGTTTACTAAGAAAACAAAAACTGAAATTGATGATCTCTTAATTGATAATATTGAAGAGCCTTTTGCTTTTTCAATTATTATATTTGGTTTTTGGACTGCACTTCAGTTCTTATACACATCTGATGTGTGGGATTCTAGATTTGAAGATACTTTTTATATCTTATTTTCAATAAATATTACTTGGTTGATATCAAGAATCTTTTCAGCTGTGATTACAAATTATCTTCAGCCATTAGTTGAAAAAACTGAAAGTGATTTAGATGATCAATTACTGCCGATTTTAAAAAAAGGTGTAAATATTACTATTTGGTCATTAGGAATATTGGTTGGTCTTAATAATGCTGGTATAAATGTTGGTGCACTTTTAGCTGGTCTTGGCGTTGGTGGTATTGCATTCGCAATGGCGTCTAGAGACACCATAGCAAATCTTTTTGGTGGTCTTACAATTTTCACTGATCATCCTTTTAAGATTAATGAGCGAGTAAGAACGAAGGAATTTGATGGATATGTCAGAGAGATTGGTTTGCGAACAACACGAATTGAGTCAAGACGTGGCTCGGAGGTTATTGTTCCAAATAATAAGATTAGCAATGAAACTATAGAAAATATCTCTCTAGAGAAATTTAGAAGGATAGACAAAATTATTTTTATTAGTAATGACGTGCATTCAGATAAATTAAATCTTTCCGTAGAACTAATTAATAATGTTTTATCTGGGATTAATGATATTGATAGATGTAGGGTTGGTTTGCATGATTTTAATGAGTTTTCATTTGGGATTAGGATAGTATATCACATAAATAAGATGGATAATTATATTCACATTCAGAATGAAGTTAATCAAGATATAATTAAGAATTTTATTTCTAACGATATTAAATTTCCAAGCAGAATAATAGTTCAGCAATAATTATGAAAAAAATACTACTACTTTTATTTATTAGCTCTAACATTTCAGCACAATCGATTATAAATACTGAGTCAAATACAGCTAATAATGATAAGAAAGTATTTGCAGAAATTGAGGCTGCTTTTGATATGCAACAAGGTAATACAGAAATATTGCAATTGGAAGCTTCTGTCCTTTTAGGTTATAATTTAACAGATAAAAATCTAATAAAGTTAAGTGCTGGTCACGCTCAATTAACTGAGGATAAAGAATCTATTGATAATGATTCTTATGTACAATTACGACATAATTATAAGTTTTCAGAATTAATAAAATCTTTTGCATTTATTCAGTATCAAGAAAATTTAAATTTGTTATTAACCGAAAGGCTTATTCTTGGGATTGGTTTACGATATGATTCTAGTGTTAAAGGTTTTAATTTTGGTGTAGGTTCTGGATTAATGTATGAGAATGAAGTCTTGTTTGAAGAAAAATTAAAGTTGTATGAGCAGAGCGATTTCATCACAATAAGGATGTGTGCTTTATCAACATTCTCTTTTTCAATTTCAGAATTTATGACTATACATAATACAACTTTCTTCCAACCTGATGTAACTAATTTTTTTTCTGATTTTAGACTATTAAATGATTTAAGTATTGTCACAGAATTTAACAACTATTTTTCTTTAGAAAATAAAATTATTTTCAGGCATGATAGTGATCCTCCTTCTGCTTTGAAAGAAGATGATTTAGCTTTTGTTGCGGGTGTGATATTCTCTTTCTAATATTGTAATTTAAAACATGCAAAGGCTTAAATAATTAAAAGTTCCATTGTTATTTTTAATTATTGCATAATTTGCATATGATGTATTGAGCCTTACAGTCATAATAATTTTTATAGTAATTTGTGTTGAGAATATTTGAGATGAAGATGGTTATTTAAAGCCTTTTAGTTTGAGTCATTCTCCCCACTTTATCTGAAATTCAATTTCGTGTTCACCATTTTCATATTCATGTTCAATGCTAAAATTTGCATTATCTGGAACATAAAGTTGTTCATTTGCTATCATGATTCTAAAGTTTTCACCTTTCTCAATACAATCAGCTAGTCTTCTTAGTTTTTCAACCATCTGAATGTTTGAATAGACCTTTTCTATATCTCTATTTTTCATTTTTCTACAAATTTACTAATTTCTATTTAGTTTTTTTATATTTACGGGCTAATAATCTAGATATATTGAATATTTAGAATTTAAAGTAGACTTAATATAAATGGAGATATTAATAAAAGTTATTGTAATTGTTTTAACTGCTGGAATTGTATTATTAGGATTTAAATACTTAACTAAAAAAGCTAGAAAGACTGCTATTCGCACAGTTAAAAAACAAAGGAATTTAATAATTAAAATATTAGTTGTTATTATTGTATGTTCTATTGCTTTGTTTTTAACTAATACCGTCACTAAAACTGCGGGAAAAGATTCATATATTAATAATTTTGAGAATTTTATTGAAGAAGTAAAAATAGATCATGAAGAGTATTCAAAAACAGAATGGAAAGATATTGAAACGGAATATCTGGATTTAAGTGAAAAAAAGAGGTTGATCTATGAGGATTTACTTACAAAAGAAGATAAAAAAAAAATTAGTAGATTAGAGGGGCAATACTTGTCTTATAGAACATCTGGTTTTCTGGATAATATAATGAAAACAACAAAAGATGTATTTAATAATGCTGTTGAATATATAGATGGCTTTATAGAAGCTGAGGAAATTGAAGTAGAAGATAAGAAAGAAAAATTATAATTAAATAAATTTAAGAATGAATTACCTTTTTATAAAATTTATTAATAATATTAAGCCTTTAGGATTAATAATGTTGATGTTTTTAAGTTTTAGTTCTTTTTCTCAAAGTAGCGAATCTAAAATGCATTATATCTTTGTTATTGATAACACAGGATCTCTTTTGGGTTTAGGTGGTGGTGGTGCAAAGAATATTTGGGAACCTGTTAAAACAAAAATTACAGAGACCATTTTAAGTTTAGATGAAAAGGAAGAATCTGTAATTTCTGTTTACACTTTTGCATCAGATTTAAAAATTAGAAATATTGGTGGGCTAATGGGTGGAATGGCTATTAAAGAGATGCCTGTTAACTCTAGTACTAAAATTGATATATCAAAAACAATAAAATCTCTTAAAGCTACAGGTAAGGAGACATGTATTTACAAATCTTTTAAGACTTTAATTGATGACTTATCAGCAAACGATAATAAAAAATTAGAAAAATATAACACTAGAATTTTTCTATTTACAGATAGTGAAGAAGACTGTGTAAGCGGTCCTATTATTAATTGTGAAAATGCTTTTGACAAGTGGTGTGAGATTAAATCAGATCAAGATTTTGCATCCATAATAAAACTTGAGGAAAGTAATGCTGCGTCAAGTCTATTAAGCTGTATTTCAGATAATTCTTGTATAGAGGTTATTAAAGAACCTATTACTCAAATTACTAAGGTAATTGAAAATGATCCCTCTATTGAATTTAATTCATCGCAACTTAAGAAAATATTAAATTTTAATAAATCTCTTAATATTGATGCTGCTATTCAAACTTCAAGTTCTATTAAATTTCAGTTAGATAACAACTGCTTAATATTTAGAGATAATTTTAACAATATATTAACAGAAGTAAATGTGCTCAATCAAACTATTGTTTTGTCAGGTATTAATGATTGTAGTTTGCAGCAGGGGGAGATTATTGAAGGTCATATTATTTATGATAAAATTATTTTTGAAAATAAAGAAATTAAATTAATACTTAAGTACCCAAAAGTTAAATTCGCTTATATAAATGATGCAATACCTGGGATTAAACATGATTATAGAAAATAATTGATAAGAATGAAATATATATTTTACATACTAATTAGTATATTGCTTTTTTCTTGTAGTGGAAAAAAAGAATATCAAGACAATATTTTCCATAAATTTTTAACCATTAAAACTCCCGAGGCTACTCCAAATCCAGCTGGTAGTTATACAGTTGATTATATCTTTGAGTATGATGTTAATAGTGTGTCTTTGAAAGCTGAACGTTTTTTTTTAGTAGATACAGTATTATTGACTTTTAAATCCGAATTAGATGTTGGAATATTTAATGTCGAATTGCCTAAAAAACATTTTCGAACAGATTCTATTACATTTTTTCTAAAAGTAAATTCAGGGGCTATTCAAACAGATTATTCTGTTGTTTTGATTGATATTGTTAGTAAGTATAGAAAGGATAATACTTTTGAATTTGAAGAGGTTCCTGGAGGTAAAAATATTCTGTTAGAAGACAGAACATTAAGAGGTGAAGATAATTGGGATATTGATTACACAGAAGATATGTATAATCCATATTTTCAGTACAATATACCTTTTTCTAAAACTAAAAGATATATAATAATAGCTTCACTTTTATTGTTATTATGCATAATTATATATATTCTAACAAGACCAGGGAAGTGGTGGGGACCTCCTATATTTAAGGGGGAAGATTGGCTAATCTTAAAGGAACCTACTCGAAGTAAAAAACAACTAGTTAGTACAAAGAAGGGTGAAGATGACATATCGCTTAGTTTAGGATTGCCAGCAGAAATGTTAAAATGTCTTCCAATTAAGGGTGTTGATTCCTACAATCAAAAACATATATTTGTTACTCTAATATTTCCTTCTAATTTACTCATAACATTAAGTAATAATTCTGCTAAGATGAGTGATTCTCGAATTTATTCAGGAGAGAAGCTGTTCCATTTAGATGAGATATGTATATTATATAATGAAAATAAAATAAGATTTCAATACACTAATCCAAATATAAGAAGATAATGAAAAAGAAAATAGTAAATCCATCAGTAATTATTGGTCTGGGTGGTTCCGGATACAAAACTTTATTTGAAACTAAAAAATCTCTATTAAGAGAATATGGTGAAATACCAGAAACAATAAAATTGTTATGTTTTGATACTGACACCAATAAAATGTTGTCAATGAGGGAGGATATGACATACAGAAAAATAGATAATAATGGCAAGCTAGGAAAAGCAGCGCTTCATGAAGTAATGTTTACACCTAATGAAGCTTATGGAATTCCAATACAGGAGCCAACTGCGTTGTTTGAAGATGAATCAATAAAAAGCTGGTTGTCTCCTTGGGCTCAAAACAATATATCTCCAAGTGATATGGGAGCTAGTTGTATCAGACAAAAGGGTAGGTTTGCATTTTTTGAAAATCTTCAACAAATTGGGCGATCAAATAATGGTATTGAGACAGTTATACAAAAGGCTTCTCAAGAAGTTCATCATATCGCAAACAAGTCAGATGACAGGTATAATATTCTTTCAGGACAAAAGCCAGTAATACATTTAGTTTTTTCCCCATCTGGCGGTACTGGAGGCGGTACTTTTCTAGATTTTATTATGTTAATTAAAAGTCTTCCAGAAAAATTCAAATTGTGTACGTACATGTTTTTACCTGGCTTCTTTGAACATTTTCCTGGCACTGAAAATGTAAAAGCTAATGCGTATGCTGCTTTAAAGGAGATAGATCATCTAATGGGTGCCTACAATCGAGGTTATAAGCATATTGATGGAATCAAAAAATGGTCTAGTTATTCAGAAAATAACGCCTGGCAATTTAATTGGGGCGGAGGTAACGAACCTGTAGTTATTCATGATCATAAACCACTAATGAATCTTGGTATGATTTTTGATAATAAATTAGCTAATGGAGATACGCTTCTTGATCCTATGGAAGCATATACAAGAGTAGGAGAAGTATTATACAAGGTTATTTCAGGAGCTGGAGCTTGTATAGATTCTATACTAAGTAATAGTGAGGCTCATGTAACAACTCCTTCTAGTGATATATCGGGAAACAAAAGAAGAAATTATTATAGCTCTGGTATTGCTGATATTTCTATAGATCCATTTATTATTAAAGATTACAGAAGAAGAATTTTTCTTAATTATTGCATTTCAGAATATTTAGATAATTCTTTTATAAGAAATGAAGGCGATTCCCCGAAAGATAAATTTATTAAAAGTAAATCTTTAAATGAAACAGGTTCTTCAAATAATCAAATAATCAACAAATTATATCCATTAGATTCAGAGTCAGAAAATCCGGAAACATTATTTCTTAAGGTAAAACCAAAAAGTGATACTATTGATATCGCAAGTTATGTTTCAGGGCAGGGTGCCAAAATGACAACAAATAAATCTGAACTTATATTATCTCAATCTACAGAGCAAGCTAAAGTTATTTTTGAAAAATTAAAAGTTGATGTTAAGTCTTCTGTTACTGAATTCTTAAAAAAATCTGGTGGATTAGATGAAGCTATTATCTTTTTAGGTAGTTTAAAGGCCTATTTTTTATCTATAGAAAATGAGATGAATGAAGAAGTTAATGAACATAATATGCAATGCCAAGCGTTAGAAGAACGTGAGGTTATTGTTAAGATTGGTATAATTAAATCAGCTGCTGGTGACTGGTCGCCATTGTTTAAGGAAAAAAATACAAAAAATGCTATTACTGACTATTGTAGGACCCTTTCAAAAGTATTAGAGCAAAAAGGTCAATCAATAAGAAAGAAAGTTTGTGGTGAAATATTGTCTCATGATATAGTGAAGTTTTTGGCACAAGAAGACGATATATTAAATCGTTTTTTAACACTTTTAAAATCTACCAGACAGAGTAATACAGAAAATATAGAGCGCATTAAAAATAAAACATCCCGTAAATCAAAGACAAGGCTGTCATTAATTGATTATATAATTAGTAATGAATTGTCTAATCAAAATTATGAGGGTTTGATGGAAATAAATTTTAATGATCTAATATCTCTAAAGGATAGTGATAAACTATCTGAAAGGTTACTTAAGGATATAGAAGACAAAAATATCTCAAAAATAGAAACGGTAAAGGATATAAGAAGTACAATTAGCGATTTAAATGAAAAACAAACTGATCATGTTGTTGATTTTTTAACAGCTAACAGTTTGCCTTGTGCAGAAATAAGTGATGCTTGGGCAAAAGGTACAGCTATGAGCCCATTAAGGATTAATGTTATGTCGCTTCCATATTTAGATGTTAATGGAAAAAAGATTGATGATGACGATGACAACGTTGATGTAGATTTCTTTAAAAAACGTTCTCAATTAGATCTTGAATCACAAAATATTTATGAATCAAATGATTTATATAAAATTTCATTAATGCAATTTACTGGTCCATTTCCAGCAATGGCAATTAAGGGACTTCCTGATTCTAAAAGCGACTATGACTTTATGTCTAGTAAAGGTTCTTTTCATCATCTAGATTTGAATAATTATAAATATATCATGGATTTATATTCAGATGATTCCGTTGAAGAGGCTATTATATATTTTGGTTTGGGATCAGTATTAAAAAATCCAATGATATATTCTGAAAACAAGAAATACTATTTTGATGATCGTACTGGTAAACCATCTTTACTAAGTGAGCATGGTTCTAGAAATAGAAATGATAGATCACATGCTTTTAATTACTTTAAGAAAGCCAAGCCAATGGTTCAGTCTATAAAAAATGAAATTGAGAAACTTATAACAGAAGATAAAGTTCAATTAAAACAAATGCTATTAAATCATTTTGATTTAATATCAATGGATCGTAAATCAAAATTAGCACATAACTTTAATGATAAATATCCTCAAATAGAATTATCTGGTGAACCTATAACAAGTAAAACCTTCTTAGGAGGAAAAGCGGCTGGTAGCTTAGGTGAAAATGAACATACCCACATTGTTGCTGAAAGAAGAGCTCTTGTAGCTTACTCTTGCGAAACCTTTGGTACCGCAATAGATGATTATACGAAAAGAGGTAATGAAGAATCACTTGTTACTCGATTTACAGATGCAAATATGAGTAAATTAGGTGTTAAAGATATATTTAATGAATAAACTTAGTTATTTTGCTTAGCCCTTTAATAATATTAGATTTAGATAACGATTCAATCTTTACTAATACTCTTCAAGTTGAGGATAATGAACTAAATAAGTATCCTCACTTGTGGGGTTCTATTCATATAACTAGTAATGCAGAAAATACAAAAAATGAAAGTAGAGATACTTTACATTCATGCATTCCATTAGATATAAAAGATTTAAAGAGTCGAAAGGATTTGTTTAAATATATTTCTAAGTTATCTGTTGATATATGTTCAGATATTGCTAAAAAAAATCGTAAAATTAGAAATATTCAGAATATTGAAACGATTGATGTAAATATTTCATCACAGGATTGTACTATTTTTATTAAGTCAGAAATAACCAATACCTTATTAACTCCGATAGCTAATATGCTTTTAAAAGAAAGAAAATCTTTTCATAAAGACATTGGTTCTATTGGCTCTATTCAATTCATTATAAATTCTAGTGATATCTCATCTGATGTATATAAGTCTAAAAAAGCTGTTTCATTACAAGAATTAGAATCTTTGAATCAAGAAGGGTTGATTCATTCAAGAGATATTATGTGGCTTATTTCAGATATAAATCATGATGGAAGTTATTTTGATAGCAAACAGATTGATGATAGTTCAAAATTATTTATTAATCACATGTTTACAAATGGAAATGATGTGCGTTTTAATAAATTAGCTCTTAATGGTGTGAAGTGTTTATTTTCTTCATTTGGTGCAGCATCAATTTCATTTGACAAAATAAAAGCAGAAAATTATTTACGCTTATTGGTAAAGCAGAAAGAATTAAATTATTTAGTAAAAGTCTCTGAAAATAGATTCTTAAAAGATTTATTAAGTGATGAACTAAATATTTTTTTAAGAAGAAAATTTCTAGAAAGTAATAATAATTGGTTTAATATATCAGAAGAAGTTGGCCAAAATTCTGATCATAAAGAAATTTATCATGATTTGGTATTTGATAATAGTGCGATTGAAGATGAGGAATTACGCAATATTATTCATCTTAATGGGATTAATCATTGGAAACTAATTAATCCTTTTAGGAATTATGCAAAAATAGATGAAGTAACAAAATCTATATTATTAACGGGTAGTTTTTTTAACGGTTTAAAGATAAAAGAAGAGGATTTTTTAAATAATGATTTTGCTTCTTTTTCTTCTGAATTAAATAAATCAAGAAAAAGAGTTTTAGATACATTAATATTAGAATATAGTAATGCAATAAAGCGATTTCTTAATCATAGATTGAGAGATGATGAAAATTATCTAGGTATTAACTATGCTATTGCATTCAGCGCATTATTAAATAATAATAAGGAAAAAGTTAAGGAATATCTTAGAGATGATACATCAGTATATTTCAAAAGCATAGAATCTATTAGAGATAAGGTGCTGGATGATATATTACAAGGTGTATCTATGGATACTATACAAGATATAGAAGTTGAGTTAAAGAAGAATGATCTTGAATTAACTGAGCAATTATATCAGATTGATGAATTAAGAGAGTCCATTAAAAAATCAGAAGAATTAATTGATGTATTAATAGATAAAAATAATAATAAAGACTCCTCTAAGGTTCTTCAGTTGAGAAATGAAATCTTAGTTAAGAAAGAATCAATAATTCAGGATGAATCAGAAATTATTATTAACGAGCAGGCAATTACGAACCTGTCTTTAAAAATAATTAAGATTAGATCAGAATTCAATGATATAACATTTATTACAGAATTAAAAGAAAAAGCTTCTGCTGTTTATTTTGATAATATTTCGATTATTACTGAAAAATATTTAGATGAAAAGAAATTAGCTTCAGAAGATCTAATCCAATTGATAGTTCCAGATTCTGAAATTAATAAATTGGACACTATTGAAAAGACAGATACTTTAATTTTTAATGATTTTGAAAGCATCAATCAAGCTATCAAGGTTAGAAATAATATATTGAAATGGAAAATATTGATAATTCCTTTATCAATTGCTTTGTTAATGTTTCTGCTTAACATTTATGTTTTAAGTGAGACTAACTTATTCCCAGCTAGTTGGTCTGGAATTAAGACAGGATTAATATCAATACTTTTACCCGTATTGATATTACTTGCACATGGATTTATGAAACTTAGAATCAATAATAGTTTTCTTTATAAAAATTACAGACATGTTTCTGACTTAATTAACGTAAAGCATAGAAAGTATTCTGCTCTCATCTCATTAATAAATAAGAAATATAAAGATGAATTTATTTTCACTAAACGTACTGTATCGCAGGCTATAATAGATGATTTTAGAGATAATATAGACCAAAGTTTTACTGATCTTCACAGTCTTAAGACTTTTTTAAACCTGTATAATAAAGATATTACTCTAAGAGCTGATAATTTTTCATTAAGCACATCTCTATTTGATAAATCTCTATTTGATAAGGTTAATATTGAGAAATTTTATTTTACTATTCCTAATAAATATGTTTTTGGCAAAATAGATACTGAGTATCCATTAACAATAAATGATTTATTAATTATTTCTGCTTCTGGAAATGAGAATTTTATTAGTCAAGCAGAAAAATTTGTTTTATTTGACAATAAACTAGATCCTCATCTTGAAGATATATTACAATCTTTTAGAAATAAAACAAATGATGTATCAGTTAATGATATTGTATTTAATGAAGCTTTAACAGAGTTTTTTGAAGATCAAAATAATCCAAAAAGTATTTTATCTGTATTATATAATAATTCAAGACCTTTATTGCAGTCTAAGTCAACAGGGAAAAAACATATTCCATATATTGAAGATAAAATAATTGGTGAAATAAATGCTGTTTCTGAAAATATAATCGAATCATTTTCATTATCTGACCTAAAAAAAATAGATCAAGATCAAAAAAGTAATTTCACATTTTTATCTATTAAATCTAATATTTCAAGTGAGACTTTATTTGATTCAACAGAAAATAAAAAAATTCTAGATGATTATATTTCTAGTTCTGAAAATCCAATTGATGTAATAGATGAGTTATTTATAAAGAAGTCATTTTATAATAATAATTTTCATATTGATTCTGAAAATGTAGAAGCAAGATTAGAATACAATAAATCTGTTAAGCAAATTTCTCTTTTAATACTATTAGAAAAGGTTATTCCTGTTGAAAGTGGATTTAATTATAAGGAGAATTGGTTTTCTGCTGATTTTAACGATTTGATAAGAAAATATAAATCGAATAGTCAACATGATTTAAAGTATGAATATAAGAGATTGTTAGAGATTATTAATCAAAGTACAAAGAAAAAAATACTTTGTTTGGAAAGTGTAATAGATTATATTGAAAAAAATGGTGTTAAGTGTATTGATGAGGAATTCCATCCTTTAATATTAGATGTGTGTCAAGAAGAATTAGATGTAGAAGGAGATGATTATGATAAATTAGTGATGTTGCTTAACTTGTAATTCATGGATCCTTCAGTATTTAAGAAGCTAAAACCTTGGCATTCTATTTTTCTTATTATATTAGTAATAATTATATTGAATTTTATGCTTGATCTATTATTATTGTTTAGCATAATTCTACTAGTTTTGTATATCATTAAAATATTAATGAAAAAATACAATTAAGAGTTTAAATTGTATATATTTATTACTTATTATTTATCTACTTAATAAATTATTAACTTAAAAAATAAAAATGGATTTTTCACCTGAAAACTTAACGCAAATAATGATAGTCATAATAGCTTTAGTGGCTGCTTGGATAGTATTTAAGCTAATAACTCGAATAATCTTCAAAATAATATTACCAATCTTAATAGTACTTATTGGCGGGTATTTTGCATATCAATATTATGG
>TARA_B110000211_G_scaffold114722_1_pt1 | contig 16192 bp, 9 predicted proteins | sample TARA_B110000211 | Tara Oceans TARA_B110000211 (sample SAMEA4397516) | marine metagenome | biome: Polar Biome; feature: [DCM] deep chlorophyll maximum layer (ENVO:01000326); material: water (ENVO:00002006), including particulate matter (ENVO:01000060) such as... | depth 30 m
CTTCATCGTGCGCGATGGCAAGGTTGTAATACAACCCCTAGAGCACCCATCAAGAGACAAAGCACTCAGCGGAATTCGTGGTCGATTAAAAAAAGAACCCGAAGCAGCACTAATCGCCGCAACAGAAGTCATTAAAAACACCTACCGCACCCTAATGACCCGTGGCCAAAAAGGCTGCTTCATATTCTGCACCGACCAAGAAACCCGAGAGTACTTCCAGCAAATAGCCGGCAGACAATTAGAACAAGAAGACACTGCTGAATTTGAAACAATCAATGCCTATAGTCGTTCTTATCGCGGCCTAGACCTGCCAGTGGTCAGCTTCGAACAAGCAAAACCCTACCAAGGCTATGTGCCTATTTTTGATTTAGAAGTCGCCGCAGGCGGCTTCAGTGATCAGCAGGGTTTAGAAAACGCAGGCAACCCAGAAGACAGCGAATGGGTACAACTACCAGGACACATTAATACCACACAAGGCATGTTCGTTACCCGCGTAGTGGGCGAATCAATGAACAAACGAATCATCAACGGTTCTTGGTGTTTGTTTAAAGCCAATCCCGGCGGCAGCCGAAATGGCAAAGTTGTATTAGTACAACACCGTGATATTGAAGATCCAGATCATGGTGGCACGTACACCGTTAAAACGTATCACAGTGAAAAAATAGAAGAAGACGGTGTGTTGGTTAATCAGCGCATCATTTTAAAACCAGAAACCAATGCTTATGGTTATTCGCCGATTGTTATTGAGGATGATGGTGAAGAGCTGGTTGTGGTTGGTGAGCTACTCATTAGTGACTTAGGTTAATCCAAAGGAATAAGTATGGATATTGAAACTGTAAAAGCATTTACGAAATCAGGAAGTGCTGTTGGGCTAATTAGTCTAGTGTTGTACCTTATTGTAGATAGAGTATTTAGTGAACCTGTGTATACGTTTCTTGGCGATGAGAAAACATTTATTATTATTTTATCTGTGTTAGCAGTTTTGGTAACAGCAATCTTGGCCTCAGTATTAGCCAAGAAGCCTGCAATAGTTCCACCTTCAGGTCCCCAGGTTATTTATCGGGATAGATCAAAACATAATGGGGATAATAGGTTTTAGTTATGAGTGGACAAGTTAGCTATGGAGATGAAGCACTTCATGACGGTGATAATATTTTTGAGTCGGAAAAAACTGCACTTGAAAAAGTAGTCAGGAAAATAGTATCTACTGCAAATGCAAATATTGAGCTAGTAGATATAATTGATGATTTAAATGACTATATTACCGATCATCCTTATAGAGAAATTATTGGTCTAAAAGATAAACTTAGTAATGGTGATCGAGATGATCTGTATCCTAAAGCTATATTTCTTAAAAATAGATTCGAGCGCCGTATTCTTAAGGGCCAGTTATCAATAGTAGAGCAAAAAGTATATGTTCAGGTGCTTTCTCATATACTTTCTTCTTTTGATCAATATATCCGTCAAAAAATATTGGCGAACGAATCTAAGGCTAATATTGATGCCGCAATATTTGAATTTATAATTGAACCTGTACATAAAGCAATTGTTGATTTTGATGATGCCATTACGAAAGAGCTAGTATCTGGGATGCTGTATTATCTAACAGGAAAATGCCACGTAGTATGGGATAGAACATGCTGATATATCACCCTGTTCACGACATAAATCATAGCTTGTTTAGAACGCTGATGATTCTTGAGGTTAGTAAAGCCGAAGAAATAGGCTTAGAGCTCTTTAGGCTAATTGATTTTTACACGATTTTTCCTCACCTAATAAAAGAAATAAAACCATTTCCTAATGAGTTGAAGGATTACAAGAAAGAATTGAAGTTGATACCTGTTCCCTACGAGCGAATTGGGAATACTAAGCGCATAATGTTTGAATTGGAATCAGTTCAAACCACGGCGTTACAAAATCTAATTGCTAAAGGTTTTATTGAAATTGATGCCTTTAACAATAAAAAGGTTAGAAGAACTTCGTCTGATCTACCTGAAGCAATAATGAGTGAAATATCTCATAGTGATATAGCCAATTCAGCTTGGTTTGAAATGTTAGTTAATAAACTATTTGAAATTGATGTTAAAGGAAAGTCCGGATTAAAATCAAGAACAGGACTAATGGAATATCGATATGATATGGAGAAAGTATGAGTAAGTCCAAATTATTCGTAGAAAGGCTTGTGATTATTGCTCGAGGAAGAAGAGTATATGATGAGGTTTTTCATAAAGGAATTAATATTCTAAGAGGCTGGAATACAACAGGGAAATCTACAGTGATGGATCTGCTTGTATTTGGTTTGGGAGCGGAGATAAGCTCTTGGAATGAGCATCAGAGTAAATGTGATTGGGTTATTCTAGAAGTCACACTGAATGGGATGACACTTACAATTAAAAGGGAGGTTACTCAAACAGGAAAATCACCAATGTTTTTCTTTGAGGGAAATATAGATAGTGCCCAAAGAGATTCGGAAAACTGGCAGAGATACCCTAATAGACGTTCATCTGACGTTCATAGTTATTCCCAACAATTATTTGAAATGATGGGGCTTCCCCAACATAAAACTGATGACTCAAAAAATTTAACGATGCACCAGGTGTTGCGCCTTATTTATGTTGATCAATTATCTGCAACTGAAAAGCTACTTAATGCAGACTTGAATTATGATAATGTTACGACTAGGCGTGCAATTGGTGAGTATCTTTTAGGGCTTGATGATCTGGAGTCTCATAATTTAAGGCAAGACCTTATTGCAGAAAATAAAGAATTTGAAAAGTATAATGGAGAGCTGAAAGCAATATATAAAATGTTTGGTAATGATGCTTCTTCAATAAATAGGCAGGCGTTATCGAATGAGCTTAATGATGCAAAAAAAGAAATTGATAGGCTAGTCAAAAATAGGAGTTCGATTCAGCGTGGGGATGAGGAAAATATTGACGAAAAGGCTAAGGGCCGACTTGCAGTACTGCAGTTTGAGATAGAAGCTGCAAATTCTGAAATTACAAATATATCCAATCAGAGATACTCTGCAAATATTGAATTGATAGATACTCAGCAATTTTTAGAAGCACTTGAGAGTAGGAAGGTCAGTTTAACACAGTCTAAATTGGTTAATAGTGAGCTAGGAGGTTTGACATTTAAATATTGCCCATCTTGTCTTAGTGCTATTGAGACATCTAGTGCACATGATTCTTGTGGGTTGTGTAAAACTTCAACTCAAGATCGTGAGCGAGATTTTGCTTATGTGCAAATGAGTAACGAACTTAATTTCCAAATAAGAGAAAGTAAATACCTTATCGAAGAGCTACAAAAGCAAACGGAAGCCTTGATTGTAGATTTACCCATCCTTAACAGAAAGGTTGGAATTGCTAAGGAAGAGTACTCAGACCTAGTATCGTATTCAGATAGCCGGAGTGCTTTAATTGCAGATGTGTCGACAGAAATTGGATTTTACAAAAGTCAGCTAATAAATATTGAAGAAAAGATGGAGTTGGTTGAGAAGGTCGAAGGTTTAGTAAGACTTAAACAGGCCGCACAGGAAAGAATTAATAATATAGAAGACAGACTAGATCAAATAAAAGAACTAAATAAGAATAGATATGAAAAAGTATTTGATTCAATAGAGAAACATACTTCACTATTGCTAAAGCAAGACGGTAGTAATGAGAAAGCTTTCGATGTTTCGGAAGATGTGTTTATCGACTTTTCAAAAGACAGGATGGCAATTGATGGGAGAAGCAAATTCTCAGCTAGTTCCATGGTTGTAATGAAAAACAGTATTAGATTAGCAATATTTCTTCATGCGGTTGATGATGATCTTTCGCGCTTACCTAATCTTCTTATTATGGATAATATTGAGGATAAGGGGATGGTTCCTGAACGTAGCCAAAACTTTCAACACTCATTGATCGACGCCTGTAGTAAATTGAATTCTGAATACCAAGTGATATTTACAACGTCGATGATAGCGGTCGATTTAAATAACACATCAAGTTGTATAGGTCCTTATTATGAAAAGGGAAGTCATAGTCTTAATTTTTGAAAAACACTTGCTCATATTATGAAGAGTAAATGATTATTGATTTTCATGGTATGAGTAATGTAGATGTTAATTGATTTGGCAAATGCCGCCCTTGGCTTAGGTTCTGGGGAGTTAGGAAGTGGTGAGTTAAAATGAGTAAGGGAATTGAGCAAAGTCTATGGGTAACATCTATTCAGCCGGAATTGATTGATGGTGATAGGTATGTTCCCACTGCTGTATGTGTTCTTGATTCAGAGAACGTGGAGATAGGAAGAAGTGCTAAGGCAGAAGAAAGTGATAAAATTATAAATGAAAATTTTAAACTCGCCTTAGGGGATGTTATTTCAGGTGGGTCGGTTGAGAATAGAAAGCTTTATGAAACAGAGTCTGGTATTAAGAAAAGTGCGTATGAATTAACAAAAGCATATTTTGATAAGTTGTTAGCTGATATTGAGCGTAGGATTCCTAGGACTGAGAAAACAAATTATAAGCACCCAGCGAAAATAATTATCGCAGAACCTCTTAGTTTTCAGGTCGAAGGTTATACTACGCAGTGGATCTCTAATTACAGAAAAAATATCAGAAGGATACTCGATCGCTATGAAGAAGTGGAGTTTTTACCTGAGCCATTTGCAGTATATCAATATTATCGGTACGGTCTAAGAATCCCAAATTTGCAAAGTCGTAGTAAGCAGGTTGCATTTATTATTGACTTTGGTGGTGGAACTTTTGATGCTTGTGTAATTGAATCAACGCACTCTGGTGATATAAGTCTATCTGGTAAGAGTTCTAAGCCGTTGTCTGCTGACTCCACACCAATAGGAGGTAATTATGTTAATGAGGAGATATCCGCATATTTAATAAAGAAAAACATAATTGATTCTAAAAAGGGTGAGGCTGATAAATATATAAAGCAATATAGACGGATAGTTAAAGGTGAACTTGATTTGACTAGTCGTAAGCCTGAAGCTCAAATTTTTATTGGTAATTTCATAGCACTATTGTCGAGAGTAGAAAAGTATAAGATTGATTTGTCATCCAGAATATCTAATTGGTCACTGAAAAGTTCAACCTATGAAAAAATAATGGTTTCCATACCTGTAAACCCATTTAATGAAGCGAAGACTGTAGATACTGAATTCTATGATCATCAGCTTCGCGATATTATAATTCATGAGATCTGGAGTAAGAAGTTAAAAAGTACAGTCAAGAATGTACTGGATAGATCTAAGGAGTCTTTAGTTGATAAGCACATAACAACAACTCTTATCTCTGGGGGATCATCTAATTTACGGTGGTTAGAAAAATTGATAGCTCAGGATTTCTCGAAGGATCTTGAGCATGCTGAACCAGTTCCTATTAATCATTCATTTCAAGAAATTGTAGCGAATGGATTAGCAATTGAGTGCGCGCGCAGACACTTTACAAATGAAAGTGAATTTGTTGCAGTTACTTACAACCCTATAAAACTCTATTTGTCGCCTGATGACGAACCTATTCGTAAGGATTTTCGGTTTAAATCATTAGGCGAGAAAATAGATATGACGCAAGCAAATCTTGGTGATCTTATTCCTACTGCACAATCACTAAAGCATTTTTTTGATGAAAAGTTATCTTGGAGAGTGAAGTTAAAAAAATCTCCAAAGAACTGTTTGAATTATTATTTTTCAAGGCCTGAATCTGATGAAAATGGTCATTACAATGTAGAAGAAACAAAAATTAACACTAGTGATAATAAGCATTTCGATAGTCATGTGATTGTGGATGTTGTTGTTAAGAAAGATGGAACTTTTTGTCCTAAGTTTATCTATAAAACTGCTAATTCAGAGTTTGATGTAAAAGAAAACTCTGAAGTTGGAAGGCCATTCTATATTGATATGACAACTGACTCATATGATGATGCTGTGCTTGAGCATTATGTTGGCCTTGACTTTGGAACTAGTAACTCTTCTGTATGTTTATTAAATCAAGAGCAAATTAAACTAACAAAACATAGGCAAGAAATAAAAAGCTGGCAGGGGTTGTCAAATAATGTTTATAAACTGCCTTACCCTGTGGCCTTTTCAATACGAAAGTTTTTAAGTGCATATGAGAAAAATGATACAGCAAATGCAGCTAGAGAAGCTTTTGAGAGTGCATTGGCCTTTATGGCATATGTAGCGGCTTCAGAAGCAGCTTCGCTTAATCTGTTGAGAGATGCAATGAATAATTATCAGCATCGATCTATGGGGCCACTAAAAGCACTGCTAAGTACTTCTTTGATGTACTTAGGTAGCAAAGCCCATTACTCAAAAGGCTTTAAAGCGTTATTTGATAAACAAAGTACGGCGCTTGACAAAGCAATTGATGATTTTAATGATCATAAGCACGATAAACTTGATGCAAGTGAAGTTAATTGGCAAGAGCATGTTGAGTTAGTCGTTAAGATCCTTTTGACAGGCATGGAGGGCTTTAGTTTTGGGTATTGTTCAACAAGCAATCTAGCTGCATTTACCAATAACTCTTTTGAGGGTGTTTTTATAACTGCGCATGATAATGCCCCATTTATAAAATCTAATCAGTACTCATCTACTTCAAACATAAATTCTTCTATCGCACTAATATTAGATAATGGTACGAATAAAGCTTTATCCTTGACACCATTCATATTCTGGTTTCTAAGAAAATCAAATACACTTCCACTCGGCTGCTTTTGGATAGATAAAAGAGATAAGACTGAACCAGTCGTTAAGCCTATCGATGAAAGAAAATGTAATAGTGCATCTGAATTAGATGGGGGTTTAGAGAAAATAATAAATGAACTTTATGATGATGGTAAAATAATGGTGGGTGAGGTTGAGTTATCACTTAATTAAATTATAAGTTTGAAAAACTAACGATTAATTGTGAGAAAAAAATCAATTTATGCTATCTATTATTTTAGTGAATTAATGGTGAGTATTTATAAAATCACTTTAATGGACTTAAGGGGATTATGAAGTTAATTATCGTTACTGCTGCTATATTTTTTGATGGCAATAATTAATTTTGTGCAAAAAGATCACTGCGAAAACACCTAACCAGCCACTGGGAATTTCCCAGTGGTAAAATCGAGCCGGGTGAAACCCCAGAGCAATGCCTAAAGCGTGAGATAAAAGAAGAATTCACCATTGAATCTGAAATCGGTGAATTCGTTGCTGAAAGCATCTTTGATTATGGTGAAAAACGCATTCGTCTTTTAGCCTACAAAGTAAAGCACTTGTCGGGTGAATTTCAGCTAATAGATCATGATGAGATTCGTTGGTTGCCTATTGAAGAACTAGATAACTTAAAGTGGGCACCTGCGGACCTTCCTATTATTGAAGCGTTAAAACAGCAAGCCAAAGCTCAGCCTACGGCTAAGTTCTAACCTTAACATTTTCTGCACTTACCATAGTATCTCTCATGCTTTCAGCAACTGCCCTAATTACATTGATACAGACTGAATTTCCAAATTGTTTGTATATCTGGCCATGTGATACGGCGTCAACAATGAACTTGTCAGGAAAGCCTTGTAGGCGCGCGCATTCGCGTGGCGTTAGTAGACGTGGATTGCGTCCTATGTCAGATTGATCAATTAGCACCTCTGATCCGTCCTTATAGTACCTTGCACTGATCGTATTGACGTATTCACTGTCGTGATTAAATAGTGAATAGCCAAAGCCATTACCTTTAACTAAGTGCTCAGCTTTACGTTTTTTGTGACCAGCCCATAGCTTGTCAGAAATAGTGTACCTATCATCAAGCTTAGCCAGTTGCTTAGGTGTCTGTAGAATTTTACCTAATCTAGTTTTTGTTTTCGGTGGAGTAGGCCAATTAAATAGCTCATTGAAATCAATGTTTTCACCGTAGTAATCTTTATCAAACCCAACGATAAAAATACGTTCACGATTTTGAGGTGCGCCAAAGTCACCTGCTCTTAGAACTCTGAATTCTGTGTGGTAATTTAACTTTTGCGATAATGCTTTTCTAGCTTCATCTGACATTGGGACGTCTGATGGAATATCCTGCTTATGCTCACCGCGAAGGATCGCTAATATAGTTTCTAAAGTTTTGCCTTTATTATGGCCCTTAAGCTGTTTAACATTTTCCAACAAGAATGCTTTTGGTCGCTTTTCTGCAAGAATTCGTTGTACCTCAAAAAACATAGTACCGCGTGTATCATCGAAACCTTGCTTTAAACCTGCTTGAGAGAAAGACTGGCATGGAAAACCTGCTAATAATACATCGTGGTCGGGTACATCTTTGGATTTTATGTTCGTTATATCGCCATTAGGAACTTCACCGTAATTTGCCACATATGTCTTTTGCGCAAACTTATCCCATTCGGATGTGAGAACACACTCACCACCTAACTCTTGGAATGGTTGTCTGATGCCACCAATTCCTGCAAATAGATCTATAAACTTGAATTCAGCAGGGGTGCTATCATCGTATTTAAAAGGTGCTTTGGCTCGGATGTCGTTTAATTGTTCTTCAAGATTATTGATTGCATCGATTTTGCCTTTCGTTGGCTTGTGTTCACCTGTCTCCCAGCCTCTTACTGTTCTCTCCCCTGATGAGTTCATGCCCAGCAAATTTGCAAATTCTGTACGGCCTAGGCCTAACTTTTCGCGTGTACTTTTTATCAGTGAGGCTATATTATTAGACTCTTTAGTTATATTCATTCTTGGGCCATGCTTATCCGGTTATTGCCCAGGAGAATAGCACTGTATGTTTAGACAGTCAAACAGCTTAGGTAGCTTTAGTGTGACCTTTGAATATGTCTTGTACCGTTTAGATATTTTAATGCGTAGTTAGGATAGGATTCTTTTATGTTACGTGATCTAACCAGTTTTAAGGGTTCAGTTGTTAAAACTGAGGGCTTGGGTGACTTTAAGCTTTCGCCGTTATTGAAATCAAAATTGAAAGGTCTGCTTAATTCACAAGGATATGATTTTAATGATTACACCTCATATGCTATTACTGATAAAGAGACTGAAGATAAGCCTGCCAATTTCGCCGTAATACCAAATCAATACTTTTTATTCTCTTGTCAGGTATATGATCTTGCAGTTGAACTTTATAAGTATTTCAGTATTTATGATCGCTTAAAACCTCATTCAAAAAAGTTGGTGGGGAATGATATTTATATTTTTGAAAAGATAAAATCTGATCCAGTAATGAGAATGGAATTTGAAAATGATGAAGAAATTTCACTTTTTTCTAAATTCTTAGATAAAGATAATGTTGAATATCGACTTGGCTCTAAGCGATTAATAAATGATAAGGGTGTGGCTAGAGGATCTAAAGATTGCTTTGGTTCTGTTATATTAAAGGAAATAAACTTACCAGATGCATCATCTAGTATTTTTGGCCGGTTAGTTTACGATCTCTGTGCTAATTCAAGTGTATATGAAGAGCTGATTAAGGCTCATGAGGCTGCAAATAGAGTCTGGGGGGAGACGGTTTTATCAAACTCTACGATTAGAGGATTTGTATGTGATGTTTTTAAGTATTTGTTTGAGCAAGAATTTGAAGAAAACCTATTTCAATTACTAATAGAATTCGAAGATAAAGAAGGGCGGGTTTTTAGTGAGTTAGTACTTGACGATAGAAAGGTATATCGATTATTTAGAGTTGCTAAATCAGAGTTAGAAGAGCATGAATTAATATCTGGGGGGGTTGTTAGATTTTTTCTTCCCCCTTTTGAATTTGAAAATAAGTATTATTACCTTACAAATCAATGGGCAGATAATTCAGATGATTCAAAAAATAGCAGGGACGTTATGTCGTTTGCTGCTATTTTCAACACTCTCTTTAATAATTTAAAAATCATTAAAGAAAATAACATATATAAACTACTAAGTGGCCCTAACTCCAGTGATTCAGCTGTATGTTTATCTAAGCCCTTTCTGTTGCTGGCTGGTATATCAGGCACTGGTAAAACACGATTTGTCCGTGAGCAAGCACGAGCGACTGATTCAACACTAAACAACTATTGTCTTGTCCCTGTTCGCCCAGATTGGCATGAGCCATCTGATCTTTTAGGGTATACCTCTCGGCTTTCAGGTCATGCCGAATATGTAATTACCGATGTACTTACGTTTATAGTAAAAGCTTGGCAGGCCGCTATACCTGATGCAGACAAAGATGGAATGGGTGCAATCAATGATCAAAGCATTCCTTACTGGTTATGTCTTGATGAGATGAACCTAGCACCAGTGGAACAGTATTTTGCCGATTATTTATCTGTGCTTGAAAGTCGTGAATTTGATGGCGATGCTTATCGCTGCGAAGCATTACTAAATAAGGGTATGCTTCAGCGCTTGAACAAAACTGATACTCACTTACAGAGCAATCTAGGTCTCGATGGTTGTGATGATATCTGGCAATATTTTCTCCATCACGGTATCTCCTTACCACCGAATCTAATCGTCGCTGGCACTGTTAATATGGATGAAACCACTCATGGTTTCTCTAGAAAAGTAATAGATCGGGCCATTACTTTAGATTTTGGTGAGTTCTTCCCTAATGTGTATGCCGACTATTTTGAACCTACATCAGAACCGGTTGTATTTACATGGTCAGCCTCAACCCACTGTACAAAAGAGTCGCTAGCAAGTGCTGCTGATAAAGGTGGGGCTAAGTCGATTGAATTCTTAGAGGCTGTTAATTCAGTTTTGAAGCGTACACCTTTTGAATTGGCTTATAGGGCACTTAATGAACTATTGCTTCAGGTAGCCTGTTTGCAGCCCGAAAGTGATAGCGAGCTACAGGCTATCTGGGATGATTTTTTGATGACTAAAGTATTGCCACGTATTGATGGTGATGAGGATAAACTTCGTTCTGTAATAATAGAAAGAGGGACATTACTTGATGACCTATCTTCGACTCTAGAAGCTAACTTATCGGATATCTGGAGTGATAAGCGTAAAGATTATTTCCGGATAGATACAGATAGTCGTACTGCTATTGCTATTAATTGTCGCAGTAAAGCCAAACTTGAGTGGATGAAGAATAGGCTGGCGGTTAATACTTTTACCAGTTATTGGCCGTAGGCAGGAGTGAGGTAATGCCAGAACTGGCTGAAATTAAAACTCCAGATTTTGAAATGAATGTCTGGTGTAAAAATGTAGATAAATCTCAGGCACAGCTTTCTAAAACTATGGAAAGTCGTAGCCTTGAAGCACCTTTATCTAAGGTATTTTTTTCTCCTGCTGTTTTTATTAACGCTAGTATCTCCCCGCTTGGGGAATACTGCTGCCAGCAAGCAACATTCTTTGAAAACAAACTTTACGATATCGAGTTTATTTTTGACGACCAAGTACAGCTTGGTTTTGATGGCCATGTACCAGTGGTGCACCACCCCTTACAGGCGGTTGAAGACTCATTTCGTTATAACGCTAAAACAGGATCTCTTAGGGCAACCATTAATACGGCTAACGATATTGGTTGGTTTCGTTTTGTTGTCGAGTACCAGTTTGAAAGAAAAATAAAGAAACAGAACATAGCTTTTGAAGTGCTGCCAACCAAAATGGATATGGCCACTGATTTAGAACAGATTAATAAAGCACTGGATGAAAGTTATCCTTTATGGCGCTTTTCGTTGGCAGAGAAAACGCAGCAAAGTCATCGCGCTGTAAGGCAGCCTCATCAAGAGTTTTTATTGCTATGGCTTGCCCAATTTAAATCCCTTTGGGCTGATTTTGAGCATGGGCTCAGGCATATTACCCACGCACCTCATAGTAGATTGGTTAAGGTCACTAAGACTCTTAAAGTTCACCAGCTAAAAGGCCGGTTAGGGCCACAGCTTGAGCGAGAAGTAAAAGAAGCGATAAATAATGGCGCACTGAACAAACGTTTTAAAGTTAATAAAAAACAATTAACTATCGACACTGTTGAAAACCGCTTTATCAAACATGTTATTCACCACTGTATGAGTAAGCTAGAGCTCATAAGTGATAAAGCTAGAGCTATGGATGAAGAGTCCACTAGCCAGCGATTATCAGGAAGCTTCTTTTCAGACTTGATTGATAAACGTCAGTCGTTATTAAAAACCTCACGCCATAGCATGTTTCTGGAGGTGAACGATTTTAAAGGATTGGCACGAGAGTCGCTGGTACTACAGCAAAAACCTGGCTATGCCAAAGTCTACCGTGCTTGGCAGCAATTGAGATGGTATCTGGACTTGTTAGGTGAAGATGCCAGCCTATCGGTACGTAATGTTGCTGAGCTATACGAGGTTTGGTGTTTTCTTCAGGTACACGACATTCTGCTGAAATTGGGCTTCAACTTGAAGCCTGAGAGTAAAGGGTATTTAGTTGATAAAGGCTTGCGTGTTGATATGGTCGATGGCTTGAAAGGTTCATTTGATTTTACTCGTGAAGATGGTATTCGGCTTAAGCTAACTCACGAACCTCGATTTCATGAAGGGACAGGCCCAATTAGAACGTGGCGAACCACCCAGAAGCCAGATATTGTTTTAAGTGCTACATTTTCTGATGGCCGTGAACATATGTGGGTTTTTGATGCAAAATACAGAATTGAAAGTGATAAACATTCGACGACTGACCTTGTACCAGACGATGCAATTAACCAGATGCATCGTTACAGAGATGCACTGATTCATCTTGATAGCAGTGCTGTGATGAAGGCGAATAAATCACGCCCCGTGTTTGGTGCCTATGTGCTTTATCCTGGTTTCTATGTGCAGCCTAGCGAGGCTAACCCTTATCAGGAATCTATAGATGAAATAGGAATAGGAGCATTTAGTTTATTGCCATCGTCTGATTATAGCGGCTCCTATTGGTTGCAGCAGTTTCTTCAAAGCAAGTTGGGTATAACTGATATCACATATCCTCATTATGATACGGATAATCATTTTGTCGAGGAGTCGGCTCGTATACCTTACCGAGGCACAGAAGTGTCATTGTATCGTGATTTAACGATAGTATTTTCTGGATCTGTTCCAAATCGTACCGAGGATTATCAGAAAAATCAGCGGGAAGGCAAGCTGGGCTTTTATCATACTAGGCTACTGGCAACCGAGCGACAGAAAATTGAACGCCATGTTATTAATGAAGTTAGGTACTTGTCTGTAGCAATTCCTGTTGTTGATAATAGTGCAATGCAGTCTGTGCAGTATGTATATCCGGTAAGTAAAGTTGAGCTGATTAAGCGGATGGAGTTAACTGAAGAACAAGCAGGCACTATTGAAATGAATAGCTCTAATCAGGATTACTGGTTATTCACTCTTGGGGAATCAATTAAGATTTCAGAACCGTTATTGCGATCAACGCCTGAACACTTTGAAGTGTTATTAACCGACCTTAATAAATTGAGAGAAGAACGCGAGTGGGATGAATTGCCACAACGTTATCCATTGCTGATAAGTTAGAACGTTGGGGCTACTTAGTGAGTATAAAGAGCATAAATGAAACTATATATTATCAGTGAATATATAGTACCCCCCCAAAAAAAAATGGTGCGATTTTTTAAGGCTTATTCTTGGGTGTGGACGAGTATAATTTTGAAGTTTTTAAAATATAATAAAAGGAATGAAAAATGGAGTTTTCACATAGCCATAATGTTAACTTTGGCTCTGTAACTGGTGCCTACTCTAAGGTTACTAATCGTGAATATATAGATTCACAAATAACCGCAACAGCTGAAGAGACATCGTTGTTGTTAGATTTTTTTGGGAGGGAAAATATTCTTATTGGGAATGTCACGTCTAATCGAAGTAAAGCAAAAAAATATTTTAAATTATACCCTTCTGGAAGAGAGGTTGTTCTTAATCTTATTTTTCCTAAACCAAAAAAGAAAGAGTTAAGGCTTTATTTGTCGAGCAAGGCAGGCTTCAAGCCAGAGGCGGATAATATTTGGTTTATGTTTAAGAAAGATAACGATTTATGGATTGGTGAATTATCAGAAAGTCATTGGAGTGAATTTAATCATAATGTGATTAATGATGATACTGACCTTATCTATCAGGCTTCACTGAATGAAAATAGTGTACAAAAAAGAATTAAGCTCAAAGAAAAGGATACTTACCAAAGGGATAGGGCAAAAGCTTTAGCCGCGATTGATGCAGCTGGCCACCAATGTGAAAGTGATAATAAACATGCGCTTTTTATTTCATATGCAACAAAAAAGTCTTATCTTGAAGCTCATCACCTAATACCTATGTGTCTAGAGGAGTCAATAGGTATTCCTCTAGACGTATTGGACAACATTTTTAGTTTATGTCCCACTTGTCATCGCTCGATTCATTATGCTGAAAAGTCTACTTCAAAGGAGATTATTGATAGTCTCATTGCTAAGCGCCCTGATGTTTTGAAATTATTAAATAATGGAATCGAGGAGTTATATAGTTATTACTCTGTGGAAGATATTCGTTAGATTAATTTTATCTGGGAGTTAACGAGGTTGATAATGCAAAAAATATCGATAATTAATATCTATTAACTAAAGTCTGTAAATAACTGGGCTTGCTGATCGAAAAACGTTTCAGCTGAAACGTTTTTTGAATAAGTATCTTTCGTATTACTTACGAACTAGGTGACGGAAAAATCAACTAAAGAGTAAACTAGCACCCATCAACCTTCCTTAGCAATTAAGGAAGAAGCACGATTTAAAGTGTAAATGGATTTTGGCAAAGATAATCCAACGCTTTGGTCGCCGTTTTGATCATTATTAGAAGATGATTACCTCTGGTGATTCGACATTCCCCTCGGCAAACAGCAGTGCCTTTATCGGATCAAGTAATATTACCAAGGCAGCACTTACCACGGGCTTGGAGTGGAATTTACGGGTTGAGCAATCTGAAAATGTATCTCGGTTCAAAGAAATTTGTCATCAATTTGAAGAACTGTTTAAACATAAGCAGAGTATTGAACTTGAGCACAGTTGGGTTGAACGTTACCAAGTTATTTATGACAATTCTAAGCAACGCACGGCTTCGGTTATTCCGGGTGCCGATGAGCAAGAGCAGCCAGCAAACCCTAACGACATTCAAGTTGAAGCATTAGCCAATTTAGAACAATCGAGAGAAGAGGGTAATCGCCGTGGTTTAGTGGTACTGGCCACGGGGATGGGTAAAACGTGGTTATCGGCGTTTGATAGTAAACAGGTCAATGCCAAGCGTATTTTGTTTGTCGCCCACCGTGAAGAAATTCTTTATCAAGCAGAATCGACGTTTGTGCGTATTCACCCTACCGCCAAAGTAGGCCGTTATACGGGTAAGCACAAAGAGCTTAATGTGGATATGTTGTTTGCCTCTATCCAGACTCTAGGTTTGCAGCATCATTTGGATCGCTTTGGTGCCGACCACTTTGATTACATTGTGGTGGATGAATTTCACCATGCCTCTGCCAGAACCTATCAACAGCTGCTATCGCATTTTACCCCGCGCTATTTATTAGGGTTAACCGCTACCCCAGACCGCACCGATCAGTCGGATATTCTTTCGCTATGTGATGATAACTTGGTATATCGCAGTGATTTATTTGAAGGCATTACTCAGCGCATTTTGGCACCGTTTCATTATTACGGAATTGGCGATACCACGGTTAACTACCAAGAGATTAGCTGGCGTAATAATAAGTTTGATGAAAAAGAGCTGGTTAATCAGTTAGCCACACAGGCCCGTGCTAAACATGCGCTAAAGCACTGGCAAGAACACAAACAAACCAGAACGCTGGCGTTTTGTATTTCAAAGAAGCATGCCGACTTTATGGCTGAGTACTTTGTTAAACACGGTATTAAGGCGGTATCGGTACACAGTGAATCGGCTATTCGCCGTAATGATGCCTTGTCTCAGCTAGAGGCGGGCACCCTTGAGGTTGTGTTCTCGGTAGACCTGTTTAACGAAGGGGTAGATTTGCCTTCGATCGATACGGTGTTAATGCTAAGGCCGACGGAATCTAAAATTATCTTTATGCAACAGCTAGGCCGTGGCCTAAGACGTTGCGAGGGCAAAGATAAGCTAATCATCGTGGACTTCATTGGTAATCACCACAGCTTCTTTAACAAGCCCGAAGCGCTCTTTAAAATTGGCCCAACAAATGCCAATAAAAAAGACTTCATTAAAGGCGCGAGCGATAAATCATTAGAGCTGCCTGAAGGCTGCTTTATTAATTACGACCCTGTTGCCATTGATTTTATGCAACA
>TARA_B110000211_G_scaffold225711_1_pt1 | contig 16127 bp, 17 predicted proteins | sample TARA_B110000211 | Tara Oceans TARA_B110000211 (sample SAMEA4397516) | marine metagenome | biome: Polar Biome; feature: [DCM] deep chlorophyll maximum layer (ENVO:01000326); material: water (ENVO:00002006), including particulate matter (ENVO:01000060) such as... | depth 30 m
AATTTCAATATTTGAACCTTTCATTGTTCCATCTAAATTCACTACAGTCAGCAATAACTCTCCAACACCTATTTTTTGAATTAAGTTTAAAAAGTCTCTAAGATCCAAATTGACTATTTTTTTTTGAATATAATCATAAATATAAAATTTAGATTCTTTAATAAAAATATCTATTGATACAATAATGCTTTGTGCACCTATTAACTTTTTAATTTCTTTTAAAATATTAGGATTTTTAATTATTTCACTGTTAATAATAATTTTTTCATAACCAATACTTATTATTTTTTCCGCATCATTAGCTGTTTTAATTCCTCCACCGTATGCAAGTGGAAAAAAAGCCTCTCCAGCAATATCTTTAAGTAGATCGTAATTTATTTGGCGTTTTACTGCGGTTGCTGTTATGTCAATAATAAACATTTCATCTACAGTATAATCATTAAAAATATTTACTGCATTTATAGGGTCTCCTATGTATCTGTCCGTTTTATCGTCAAAACCTTTTCTGTGTATCAGTTTATCATCATTCAAAATTAAACATGGGGCTATTCTTTTGCTGATCATAAATATCTTATTTTAATATATTTTTAAATACTTCTATCCCATTTAAATGACTTTTTTCTGGGTGGAATTGAATTCCCCAAATGTTCTTATTTCTTACAATTGCTGGGAACAATAAATCATAATCACAATATGCCTGAATAAACTTTTTGTCACATTCCACATAGTAGCTGTGTGCAAAGTAAAATTTTTTGTTTAAATAATTAAAAGTTTTCTTGTTTGTATTTAAATAATTCCATCCCATATGGGGAATTTTATGTTTTATGTTTTTAAATTTTTTAACTTTTCCAGGAATAAGTGATAAACCATGTCTTTTTCCTTCTTCACTTTCATCAAATAAAATTTGCATTCCAGAGCAAACACCAATTAATATTTTATTCTTAAAATTTACTGGTTCAGAAAAATAATCTAACATAGACAAATCATTTAATCGATTTAAAGGATTATCAAAAGAACCTATGCCAGGCAAAATATATGCATCATATTCATTTATTTTATTTTTATTTTCTAAAATGCTAGCTTCAAAACCACTATAATTTAAAATTTTTTGTAAGGACAGAACATTTCCACCAATATTTATAATTCCAACTTTCATAAATTTAATTAACTTATTTTATCCTTTCTAAAGTGTAAGCACTTTCTTTAAACTTTTATTTAGTTCAGTTATGTCTCTAAGATTATTCATAGATTACTAAAATATATTACTACTTATAAGCCAGAGAATTTTTATTCCTAGTAATTTTGTTAATAATTCAACTTATAGAGGTTTTAAATCATTTTTTTATATATCTAAATATTGTTATTAAATACAAATAATTTTTGTTCAAACATTTTTACAATTTGTTTCTTCTTATAATTTTTAAATTAATTTTTTTTAATCATATCAAAATTTTTTGATATGATTATTAATTAAAGTAATTTTTTTAGCTTTAGCATCACTTGTTCAATTAAAGTCTTTACATTACCAAATTTCATCAAAGCTTTATTTTTAAGTCCACTAAAGTTGAATCTTGAATTTATTATTATGTGCATTAAATCTTATGGTAAGCTCTGAACCAGTCAATAAATCTATTAACACCAGTTTCAACATTTATTTTGCTTTGATTAAAGGTCTTTAGTTTTTTAATTTTTGTATTATCTGATAATATTCCTACAACATCTCCTTTTTGCATTGGAAAATATTTTATTTTTGCTTTGATTTTTAATTTATTTTCTATCAATGATATATAGTGCATAAGTTTTATAGGCCTTCCATTGCCTATATTGTAAATTTTGAAATTTTCTTTTTGAGACAATTTTTCATTTCCAGTTTTAATTATTGCATCAACCGCATCGTCTATATAAGTAAAATCACGTGTGTGTTTTCCGTTATTATAAACTTCTATGTATTTATTTTCTAATATAGATTTTGTAAATTTAAATAAAGCCATATCAGGTCTACCCCAAGGGCCATATAAAGTGAAAAATCTCAAAACTGTAGTTTTAATTTTGTACATTGATGAATAAGAGTGCGCCATAAGTTCACATGATTTTTTTGTTGCTGCATAAAATTGTAAAGGTCTATCTGTATTATTATTTTCTTTAATTTTTTTTGAATTAGTTTTTCCATAAACACTACTTGATGAAGCAAAAATTAATCTACCAATTTTTTTTTTTCTACAAAATTCTAATATGTTGAATGTTGCAACTAAATTATTGGAAACATATTCTTCAGGATGATTTATTGAATGACGGACCCCTGCTTGTGCAGCAAAATGAAAAACTTTTTCAATATTGTATGAATTTAAATTATATTTTAATTTATTTAAATCAATTAAATCAATTTTAAAAAATTTAAAATTTTTATATTTTTTTAAAATTGATATTCTTTTTTTTTTTATTAACGTGTCATAATAGTTGTTAACATTATCAATGCCGATTATATTATTTCCTTTCTTAAGTAATGATAAACTTACACTAAATCCAACAAAGCCTGCTGCTCCTGTAACAATTTGTATTTTTTTCATATAAAAAACATTTTTATTTTTATTAATTAAACAATTTTTAAATTACTCTTTTTTTAAAAATTTCACAAATTTAAGGAACAATATATACGCATTAAGTTCTTATTTAAACTGAACCTTATGAAATGCAGGTTCCCTGAATAAAAGATCTCTAATTAATAAAAAAAATGAAATAAAAATCATAATTGTAAAAATTATAAATTCCTTTGCTTTAAGTAATTTTTCTAAATATAAATAATAGACATTAATACGTCTTGATAAGTAGGCGTAATATTTAAAAAATTTATCACTACTAGACCTTGGATAAAACTTTTTTCCATAATCATGATTTATCCATTTTAACTTTTTATCATCTAAAAAAATAATTTTACCACGTAATATCAAATCCATTTGAAAAACATAACACCAGTTAGAAAGAGATATTTTATTTGGCCACCAATATCCTTTGAAGGAGCATTTTTTTAAAATTTCTGTTCTATGTAACCCATAGAAAAATGCATCATCAGAATTATAGCAATAGCTGATAACTCTTTTGAATAAAGATTCTTGAACAAAAAAACTCGGTTTAATCAATTTTTTTTCATTTTTTTCATTCAATAACTCCCAATAAGGAACTGCAGTACAAGCGGAGATTTTAGTATCTAAAAGGGAATATAAATTAATTATTGTAGTGCAGCTTATTTCATCATCATCTGCCAGCCACATGAAGTATTCAGTTTTACAATGATCTCTTAGAAATAAAAAATTATTTAAACTCCCAATATTTTCTTTGTGATATATAAATTCAATGAAACTATTAGAAAATTTTTTTTCAATTTCTAAATAATCATTGTGTGTTTCGTCGATGCCATCAATTGAGACAACTATTTTTACGTTGGAATAATGATCGTTTAATAAACTGTTTAAAGACCTTAGTAATAGCCTTGGTCTTTTGTGGGTTGGTATGCCGACTGTAATATTAAACATTATATGTAATTTATTAATATTAAAAATAATTGAAATTGATAGTAAATTCTTTTAATTAAATTCTATTTAATATAAACAAATCAGATTATTTATGTTTAAAAATACAATAATCAATTTTAAATCAAAAATTTTGTATTTATGTAGGTATGTAATTAAACCTATATTTTACCTTCATCATTTTGTTCCAGTAAAACTAGATTATAAATGGGAAGATTCTAATTCAGATAGAATTATCATTTTAAATAAGATAGCAGATAAAATAAAAGCAAAAAGATATCTAGAAATTGGATGCGATCTTAATCAAGTTTTTAATAAAATTAATTGTGAAAATAAAGTAGGGGTCGACCCTTCAAGGGGTGGAACCATAAGAGATACAAGTGATAATTTTTTTAAAACAAATAAAGAAAAATTCGATTTAATTTTTATAGATGGGCTTCACACTTATGATCAAATATTAAAAGATTTTAAGAATTCCTTTGATTGTTTGAATGATGGTGGCTATATTGTTATGCATGATTTAATGCCGAGAACATGGCTTGAAGAACATATTCCAAGAATAAGTAATAACTGGTGTGGTGATGTATGGAAAATATCGTTTTTACTAAAAGATATTAAAGATCATGATTATAAAATTCTATTAACAGATTTTGGCTTAGGTGTTTTTTCTAAAAAAAATAATACAATAACAATAAACACTTTTTTTCCTGAAAATTTAAATTTTAAATATTTTGTTAGTAATTATAAATCTTTACCGATTATAGATAGAGATCAATTTTTGGAAAAATACTTAAGTTTATAAATATAAATGCCAATTTTTTTTAAAAAAAATTGATTTATCATCTATTAATATATCAAAGCTTGGCTTCCCTAATAGCAGTCTACTATAACAAACTTTCCATTTTTTAAGCTGTTTTTCTGTTAAACTATAACCTTGTTTAATAGCAATTTTTGGCTCATCTTTATTTCTGCCCATATATCTTGCAGTGAATATCAATATATAGTGCCCTAAATCATATAATTCATTTATTTTTTTAATATTTTTTTTAATTGGTCTTGCTAACTTATAGTTATTATCTTTAACTAAATTACAAATAACTCCATCTAAATCAAAACAAAATTTTTTTACTTTCGCCATCTCTCTCTATAGTTATTAAAAACATCAACTTCACATTCCTGTAAATCTAATCCTTTATTAGAATTCATTTTTTTAATTATTTTTTCAAATTCACAAATCAATTTTAATTCATTTGGCAGTAATGCAAATTTATTATCTCTTCCCTCTAAATTATTATCAGTTGTGAAGTGTTTCTCAACAATCTTAGCTCCATTTGACAGAGCAAAAACAGCGTCATAAATTCCTTTTGCATGACCAGAATAACCTACATTTTTAAAAATCCCTTTTAAATAGAAAAATTTTTCAAAATTGCACAAATCATACTCAAGTGGATATGAGCTAACACAATGCAAAATACTAAAGTTATCAACATTACTAAACTGTTTTAACAGTTCAATTTCTTCTTTTTTTTGTGCTCCAGTAGATACTATAACATTTTGAAAGGTATCTAGTGACATTTTAATAAGCTTAATATCGTGAGCCTCTGTAGATGGAATTTTAATGTATTTTGTGTCAATACTTTTTAGTATGTTAAAACTTTCATTATCAAAAACAGAAGCAAAGCAGCTAATATTTTTTGATTTAGCATATGAATAAAGCTGATAATAACGTTCATAATCTAAAAATGCCTTTTCATATATTTCACGACGTCCATCATTGTCCCAAGGTCCTTTTTTAAGGTTTTTAGGATCCCATAATTGAAATTTGACAAATTTACAACCACTCAAAATACTAGCATCAATCATTTTTTTAGCTAATTCTAAGTTGCCTAAAAAGTTCCAGCCTATTTCAGATATAATCATATAATTTTATTAAAAAATTTAATCCATTTATTTAAACAATTTTTGTCAAAACTGCAATATTCAAGTGCAATTTTTTTTAATATACGTTTATTTTTATAAGTAGACCAACAAGAAATAATATTTTTATCTTTATTTGAGTTAAAAAATATTGCTGCTTGTTTGTGATTTTTAAATAAAATATTCATTTCGGTTAAATAATTAATTAATTTTTTACCATAATCTGTAAAGTTATGTTTTTTAACATCCAGTATTAAAATAAATGGAATATTTAAACTAATTATTTCGAAAATCATTGTGCTCATGTAATCAAAAACTAGCAAATTAGAATCAAATAAAACATCATTATTGTTGGAAAACTTATTTTTGTGCAATTCAAAGAGTTTTGAATGTCTATTATGAGGGATTTGATCCAAATATCTTTTTTCCTCAGCATAAGTTTTGATAATAAAATTTTTTTCTATACTATTAAAGAAATGACTTCTTTTCTTTATTTCCAATGACTCATTTGAAGATTTATGAAATAAAGAATTGAAATTGGAGTATTTTAATGGTGGTAGAATATAACAAAAATCATATTGCTTTTGTTTTTTTTTTTTATTTATATTTTTATACTTATGATAAAATAAATTAATTTTAGGAGATGAAAGCATTACCTCTTTTTTTTTAAAAGTTTTACCCCAAACAATATATTTATCAGCAATATCATTTTCATGAACATTTATTTGATTTTTTCCATATATTCTAAAATTACCACCATGTTGACCTATATATTTTTTACTTTTTGACTTTGCAAGTTGAATTTTAAAAACCTCATCAGAAATGTACGTAGTGTCTGAATAAATGATCTGTGAGTCTGGAAGTATTTTTTTTCCTGCATTTTCGTATTCCTTAAAATTTTCTAAATATGCTGTAGGTATAAAATAAAATAAAATTTTTATAATATTGTAATGTTTTAATTTTTTATCTAAATTTTTTATAATTAGTTTTCTAGTGTTATTTCTATTTTTTAACAAAATTACATTAAATATTTGATCAAAAGCGGGAATACATAGGATTTTAAAACCTGAAAAGATATAAATCTTTAACTGATCAATTTTGTTAAATCTAGGTCTGGATAAAATTACTTTTAGATTACCTGTTATAATAAAAAATTTTAGAAACAAATTTTTAATAAAGCTATTTTTTTTTAATTTAATTATATTAATTGATAAGTCTGAAAAATTAGAACTTAACATAGTGTAGATAAATTTAATTAAATACTTCCTTGAATTTACAGACTGAACATATTCAGAAAAGTCCAATGGTGTGAAATCATTTCTTTTAAAATTAATATTTAAAATTATTTTGGCTATTTTTTTATTTATCGAATTTTTTTTACTAAAGCAGTAATTATAATAAAAATAAATATTAAAAAATGAATAAAACCACGGTCCGATAATAATGATCCAAAAATTTTTTGATAAAACACTATTATGATTTTTATTTAGTTGCTCTACAAATAAAGAGAATACTTCATCACTTATTTTTTTAAATTTTGTTTTATGAAAGTTTTTATATTTTTCATAAAAAAACTCGTTTTGTTTACTAATTAATTTTTCTAATAAAGTTAAATCATTTTTATTATTTAAAATCATTATGCCTGAATAACTTTTTTAGATTTAATAAAAGTATACCTTCCCCTGGTATCTAGGATTAAATTAGAATATTTTAATATTTTTAAATAATTTAGATTATCATGATCTGTAATAATTGCGGTCAGCGTATAATTAGATAATAAATTATATCTTATACTGATACTTTTTATTTTTTTATTAATTTGTCTTGTGTTATTAATTTCCTTAACATATGGATCTAAATAATCATATTTGATTTTTTTTTTATTCAAAATATTCATTATTTTTAATGCAGGTGATTCTCTAATATCATCAACATTTTTTTTATATGCAGCACCTATTATAAGTATTTTGGGAATTTTTTTAATTTCTTTTTTATGTAAAGCAATTATCTTAGAAACTATTAAAGAAGGCATTGCTTCGTTTACTTTTCCAGATAGCTCAATAAACTTTGTTTTCATCTTAAATTGTTTAGCTCTCCAGCTAAGTAAAAATGGATCTATTGGAATACAATGTCCACCATATCCTGGACCTGGATAAAATGCCTGGAAACCAAAAGGTTTTGTTTTTGCCGCATTAATTACTTCAAAAATGTTTATTTTCATTTTATTACATAGCAATTTCATTTCGTTCACCATTCCAATATTTACAGAACGATATATGTTTTCAAGTAATTTGGTTAATTCTGCCGACTCTAAACTTGACACTTTAATAAGCTTGATACCTAATAAACTATAAAATTTTGATCCTAATTCTAAACATTTTCTTGAATAACCTCCGATTACTTTTGGGATTTTAAGGATCGAATATTTTTTATTTCCAGGGTCTTCTCTTTCTGGTGAATAAACTAAAAAAAAATCTTTACCTACATTAAATTTTTTTAAATATGGAAGTATTACCTCTCTACTAGTTCCAGGGTACGTTGTGCTTTCCAAGCTTAATGTTTGGTATTTTCTAAAATATGTTTTTAATTCTTCAAGCGTATTTTTTATATAACTAATGTCTGGAGATTTATTTTTATAGACAGGAGTTGGTAAACATAAAATTATTAAGTCTACTTCAGGAATTTTTTCTAAATTAGTAAAACATTTAAAATTATTTTTCTTCATTTTTTGTATTTGAGTATCACTAAAATAATTAATATAGCTCTTACCTTGATTAATTTTTTTAATTTTAGTTTTATCATTGTCAAAACCATAAACTTTGATATTTTTATTAACAAATGCATTAGCTAATGGTAATCCAACATAACCTAAACCAATTATTCCAATAATAACTTTTTTTGACTTTAGTTTATTTTTTAAATTCATGGATATTTATAAAATTTTTATTGTATCATTTTCTTCAGTTTCTATAAAACCAAGGTTACCATCAAATAAATGCTTCTCTCTTATGATTTGATTCCATGAAACAATAATCGAATTATTAAATTTATAAATAATTTCACTATTAAAGTCTAGATTATCAAATCTACCTTTATTTAAAATTTTCATTTCAGAAGTGTTAAACTTGAAAATTGGATTTTTTTCTTTAACTACTGAAAAAATTGAGTCTTTTTTATTTTCAATCAATAAATTGATTGCTTTATCAATATGTGACACATCTCTCATCACAACATGTAAGTTAAGAAAAACAATTATGTCAGGATTGTAGCCATTTTTTAAATTATAAAAATCACATGTTTCCGAAATCAAATTCTCAATTTTAGAATGCATTAATTTATTGTATTTTTTGTCTCTCAGATAATATAAAAAATCTTTATCACTTTTTTTAGACTCTTTCTTAATATAACTCACTATATCTTTGTGTGTCGTTGATATTGCAACAGAACTAATATACTTTGATTTATTAATTGAGTGTAGAACATGTTCTATTAAATTTTTATTTTTATATTTAATATATGGTGCATTTTTTTTATCTATAAAGTCTTTTTTTATTGGTACTACTGCTAGAATTTTTAGTTTATAATTTCCTCTATTTTTTCCTAAACTTTGAATAATTTTTCCTCTTTCTTTTATAATTCTTTGATAATTATCAGATAATGACTGCCCATGTTTTCTGTAATAAAATAGTGGTAAATTAATATTACAAAACTTTACCCTTTCTTTTAGCTTAAGCCATACATCCCATCCATCTTGTGCAGAAATTGATGTAGAATATCCACCCACTTCTTTTAAAGCTCTGGTTTTAAATAGTGTGCATGCTCCATGTGGAGGAAAGTTTAAATTCTTTTTAGTAATATCAAAATTATTTTCTAAGCCTATCTCAGTACCATTTTCATCTACATAATTATATCCACCATATGCAATGCCATAATCTTTTTTTGAGTTTATTTTTGAAACCAAAACCAATAAGGCATTTTCATTAAGCCAATCGTCAGCATCTAATCTTATTATAAAATTACCATTACATATTTTTAGAATATGATTTGATATTTTTTGTAATCCATTATTTTTTTTTAAATTTATTATTTGTTTAATTTTTTTGCTTTTAGTTTTGTATTTTTTAAATATAGTTAATGTATTGTCTTTGGAGTTATCGCTAACAAGAAATAATTCCCATGATGTATAGATTTGATTTAAAACACTCTGTATTGCTTGCTCAGCAAATCTTCCATAATCTTTTGATACTATATATATGCTAACTAAATCTTTCATATTTCGAATAAAGTGTAATTACATTTTTTATATCGTGGTTCTTATAATATTTAAGAATAAAATTCATCCTATTTAAATCATACTTATCATCTATTGTGTATTTGTTTCCTTTTTTAAAAGCAGATGATGTTTTAATTTTTATAATTTTATGTTGTTTGCTATTTTGATAAATATAATTAGCTAAATGTTCTTTATTATTCTTTGAAATTTTTGTTTGTATTATATTTTTAAAAAAAATTGTATTAAAAATTTCTATCGTAAAACCTTCATCAATCTTTGTATCACCATAATTTGTGGTCATTAAATCAAATGGTTTTTTTCTGGTCTTTATATCTTTAAAACATTTTTTAATTTTTTTTATATCTACAATAGGTCTGTCACCACAGTATCTTAAAAAATATTTTATATTAAATTTTTTACAGCAGTCATAAGTTCTTTTAATTAGGTTATTTTCTGACCCTCTAAAATAATTTATTTTATGTTTTTTTGCTATATTGCATAATAATATATCTTCTTTATTTCTGGTGGTAGCTAAAACAATTTTGTTTAATGATGTTATTTTTTTTGCCTGATTTATAACTTGATCTATCAATCTACTCTTGTTTGATAGCTCAACTAAAGCTTTTTTTCTCAACCTAGATGATGAGAGTCTTGCATATATGATAACATGAAACATTAATTTTGTATTAGTTTCTTTAATCTATATATCAATTAATAACTTTATAAATATATTTTGATTGATATAAGAAAACTTTATATAATTTAAATCTTAAATATAAACTAATTAAATAATATGCTAGATTCAATTAAGTTAAAAAATGATATTGATTTAAACGGTTATACTATAATTGATAATTTCTTCGATAAAAAAAAGCTACATCATTTAAAGCAATCTTTATTAGATGTATTAAATTATATTAATTTTTCAGAAGAAACAGACCTTCAAAAAAAATATTATGAAATAAAAAAGTTTAATCCTAAGCTTAAATCTAATTGGTATGATATCGCACCATATAATATAGACGTGCTGCAAGCAATTCATACACCTGAACTAATAAAATTTATTAAATTTTTTTTTGATACATCAACACTATTTTCTGGCCGTGCTGCCATTCATGTTCATGACAAGGATAATGATAAGCTTTTAATGCCTCACCAAGAAACAAATCAATTTGCAAAAGACTGCCTGTTACTTTGGGTTCCTTTATGGAATACAAATAAAGATACAGGAGGGATTACAATATTTGAAAAATCACATTATAAAGGATACTTCGATCATCAGCTAGAAGATCCCTCTGGGAAAAAACAATGGACACATAAATATACAAATATTGATGAAAATATTTATAAAAAATTTAAAAGAGTAAATATGGAGGTAAAAGCGGGCTCCGCTGTATTAGCTCACTCATCATTAGTTCACTGTGGTTACCCTTTGACAAAAAAAGAGACAGTTAGAATTACAATTACAGAGAGGTTTAATCCTTTAAAAAAAATACCTTATTTAAAAGATCCAAGTAAACCGATGAAAATTCCTTATGTCGGTACTGATGTTAACATAATTGAGGAATAAAAATTGATTAACTTATTTTATAATAATTTTTATAAAAATCTATAGATCCCTTTACAGCTTTTAAGGAATACTAAGTGTTTAATTTTAATTTATATATTTGATAAAAAATTTTTTGATCACATTTTTTAAGGATAGATATTTTTTTAACAAGTTTTTTTTCTTATAAGCATTTTTTCTTCAATACTTAATTGACTCAACGTTAATGTATAAAGTTTTTTAATATTTAATAAAGATATCTTAATATCAAATAAATTATCAGTATTTAATGCTTTATTTTTTCTTAGAAGATCGTCAGTTTTTTCAGAGTATATCGTGGTTATCTTATAATTATCTTTTCTTACAAACATTTTTATATATATACTTTTTATTATCTTTCCATTGTAAATTTTTCCTGAAAATTTTTTAAAAAATCTATAATAAACTTTAATTTTTTGTTCAGCTACATGAAAAAATGGAAAAGCTGTATTTTTATAATCTAAATCAAAAAAAAGACACTTGGTATTTTTATTTAATAGAAATCCAAATGGTGAATTCTCATTAAAACAGTCTTCATGTTTCATGTTACAAATTTTTGATTGATACTTTCCATAAACAAGCAATGAATACACAGGATTCTTTGATCTCTTAAATTCTTTTCTCTTTAAGGCACAATTACTAATTGCCCCAGAAAATGATTTGCTATTTTTAAAATCAAAAATTTTTCCATTAAAAAAATTCCAATTAAAAGAATAAAAAATTAAAGTTCCTTTTTTTCCAACTAGTTCAATTAACAAATCTATGAAATCATCTAACTTAATAGATACTTTATCTTTTTTTATTAAAATAAGAAATTTAAGAACATCTGCACAAACAATTAGTGTGCTATTTTTTTTCACACCTATGCCTATAAATTTTTTTTTTAATGTTGCTAAGTAGGTCTCTCTATTCACTTTTATTAGTTTTTAAATTTTAATATCAATTTTTTTAAGTCTAAAACACTTAAAAAATTTGAGTTTGTATTAGAATTATAACTAAAAAATTTTTTGACTTTTTTTGCCTTAGCTTTTTTTAAATAAAAATTTATTAATTTAGAATTATTTGTTAAAATTACATAATATTTTCCAATATCATATGTATTTAGACTTTCATTTGATGTTATTAGATCTTCATGTATTTTTTCCCCAGGCCTAATTCCAGTGATTTTAATCTTAATATTTGGTGCTATAGATTTAGCTAAATCCATAATGTTGAATGATGGTATTTTGGGTACTACTATTTCTCCACCGTAAGAATTTTTTATTACGTAATCTACCATTGAGATACTCTCATGCATCATAATATTAAATCTTGTCATCTCCTTATCTGTAATTAGGATTTCACCTTTAGTTTTTTGTTTTAAAAAAACTGGTACAACAGAACCTCTGCTGCCCATAACATTGCCATAACGAACTACTGAAAAACTTATGTTCATGTTACCAACTATACTGTTGGCTGAAACAAATAATTTATCTGAACATAGTTTAGATGCTCCATATAGATTGATTGGTGCAACAGCTTTGTCTGTTGATAAGACTACTACTTTTTTTACTTTATTGTATATTGCTGCTTCAATAATATTTTGAGCTCCTAATACATTTGTTTTGATAGTTTCAATTGGATTGTATTCTGAAGACTCTACCTGTTTTAAAGCAGCAGCATGAATGACATAATCGATACCTCTAAAAGCTTCTAATAATCGATTTTTATCTCTAACATCTCCAATAAAAAATCTTAATTTGTCATCAAATTTTTTTAACTCAATTTTTTGATAATATTGTTTAAGCTCATCTCTAGAAAAAATTACAATTTTTTTAATATCCTTATATTCAGTTAATAAAAATTTTATAAAAGCACTACCAAAAGAACCTGTGCCACCTGTTATTAAAATTGATTTACCTTTATAAATGCTTTTCATTTTTTTTAATTAAATTATTTTTTTTTAATAGTTTATATATTTTTAATGTTGCCTTGTAATCAAGATTTATATATTTAGCTATATCTTCAATAGAGTTTTTCCCATCTGAATAAGATAAGAAACTGAGTATTAATTTAGAAAAAATCTTTACTTTATTTGATTTGTAATGAGAAAAATCATTTGTTTTTGGATATAAATTTCTTTTTCCAAGGTTTGGTTCACCAAGATATTTTGCTTTTGGAAAAATTGACTTATCGAGTTCAATTATTATTTTTTTATAGAGATTGTAACTTTTTTTTAGACCTTTTTGACTTATAAAATCCAAATTATCATCAGACGTATGGTATTCACTATACTCTCTAAATTTTGAAGCCATTAAACTAATGGTTGGAATGTCTATGCCTGGAGACATATATTGTCTTTCATCACTCCCCCTATCTTTCCAATAATATTGTTTAAATTTAATTTTATTTTTATTTAAAATATTTTGTACCAATTTATCTATTGATAAATCACCATACTTCGTGCTTAATAAAGATGTTTTTTTTGCATCTCCTACGCAATTTACATTAAAAATTGACAATACTCTTTTTTTTAAATGAGTAAGATTTTTACTAATATAATAAATTGATCCAATGGTTTCAGGAATAAAAATAAACCTATATGAATAATTATTTTTTCTTTTTGACAGCCATTCTGATAAAAAAATACTAACTACTGGTCCTGAAAGTTCATTATTTGCCATTGATGGGTGACAAATATAAGTCGAGAACATAACTTCTTTTTTTAGTTTTCCTGGAATATATATTTCTCCATAATTCATAACTCCTTTAGTTAATTTACTATCTATTTTAACAAAATAATCTTCATTTTTCTTCATTTTTTTAAAATTATTATAAGTCATATTAAATGACCAATTTTTTTTATAATAAGAAGTGGTGTAAGGTATTGTATTAGGTTTTGATTTGATAAATCTTATTTTTTTTTTAAGCTCATTAAAGCTCAACTTTCCCTCGAAAGGAGTTGAATAACCCATTAAATGTAGATTATTTTTTTTAAAATCTAAAATTTTTTGATCTTTTATATTTTTAATAAAAGCTTCTTTCACATTCCATTCTAATGGTATTTTCCAATCAGAAGCTTTTGTATTTGATTTAACTTTTTTTAATTTTAATTTAGGGTTAATTTTCTTTAATATTTTTAAAGTAAGTCTGTTACCTTTTCCGGTAAGACTTCTATTAATAGGCCAAAGTATTTTGGCTAACCCATAAAAGTTATAATTCATTTTTTGTTAAATATTTATAAATTTAGAAAGCTATTTTATACTTTTCTTTCAGAATTTCTTTTCCTTTTTCGTACGAACTAAAATCAATTATATCATCTGTCTCAAGGGTAATTTTAAACTCTTCTTCTAGGTCTGAAATTAATGTCATGTGACCAATCGAATCCCATTCTGGAACATCATTATATTTTAAATCATTGTTTGCTTTATCTTTTTCAATAGATAAAGATAGTACGAATATTTTTTTATATCTTTCTTCTATATCCATAGCTAAATATTATTTAAATGTTTTTTAAAGTTAATTACTATTTTATCTATTGAAAGTCCACAGATATCTTGAAGATATTCCTGACTTCCTCCTTTTGGATAGTTGTCATTTACACCTAGGCGCACTAATTTACATCTATTTTTTTGTGTTGAAATTACTTCAGCAACAGCACTACCTAAACCACCAATTATATTATGCTCCTCAGCAGTAAAAATAATTTTATTTTTTTTTATTTTTTCTAAAATCATGTCTTCATCTATTGGTTTAATTGTATGCATATTCACAACAGAGGCTTTTATATTGTCTCTCTCTAATATTTTTGCAGCTTCTAGACAATTATAGACTAATGGACCAGTGCAAAAAAAGGTAACATCATCTCCAGATTTTAATTCTATTGATTTACCAATTTCAAAATTATAATCAGAGTTATAAACTCTTGGACAATTAGATCCATTAGTAAGTCTTATATAAAATGGTTTATCCACTTCCATCACTGCCTGTAAAGTTTTTACTAATTCTAAGCTATCAGCTGGTGAGATGATGTTAATATTGGGAATAGATCTCATAACCCCCACATCCTCAATACATGCGTGTGTGAAGCCTAGAGATCCCAAAACAAATCCACTTGCAAGACCCACCATAATAACATTCTGCTTCATATAACCAAGGTTAACTTTTATTTGTTCACAACATCTCAATGTTTGAAATGGGGAAAATGTGGTTGTTATAACTTTATACTTTGCGCTTGCCAATCCAGTTGCTATGCCAATTAAATTTTGTTCAGCTATCCCTACATCAATATAATTTGAGGGAAACAGTTTTCTGTATTTATCTAATCCTGCAGATGTTGAAACGTCAGATGTTAAAATCATTAAGTCTTTTTCTTGATTAACTAGTTGTAAAGCAATAGTGCCAAAGGTTGCACGTTGACCAATTAATGACCATAGCTTTATATTTTTTTCATTTATCTCTATCATCAATTAAAGCTCTTTTAATGCTTCTTCATAAATTTTTTTACTTAAAACCCCATGATGCCAAGCATTATTATTTTCTGAAAATGAAAAGCCTTTTCCTTTTAAGGTATTAGCTATAAGTAAGTTAGGTTTATTGTAATCTATTTTATCAAAATAGTTAATCAAATCAACTATACTATGTCCATCAATTTCAGATACCGTCCACCCAAAAGCTTTCCATTTATCAGACAATGAATCTAAGTTCATTATATCTTTACTGGAACCAGTTTGTTGAAATTGATTTCTATCAATAATTGTAATTAAATTCTTTACTTTTAAATTCGGTGCAGCCATTGCCGCTTCCCAGATAGATCCTTCGTTACATTCCCCATCACCCATTAAAA
>TARA_B110000211_G_scaffold234963_1_pt1 | contig 16071 bp, 13 predicted proteins | sample TARA_B110000211 | Tara Oceans TARA_B110000211 (sample SAMEA4397516) | marine metagenome | biome: Polar Biome; feature: [DCM] deep chlorophyll maximum layer (ENVO:01000326); material: water (ENVO:00002006), including particulate matter (ENVO:01000060) such as... | depth 30 m
TAATGAAATAATGAAATAATGAAATAAAATTGATTCATAAAATTCTTATTTTTTTAGATAAATGATGAAGGTGACAAAACGAAACGGCTCGTCCGAAGATGTCAGTTTCGACAAGGTTCAGTGGCGATTAAAGAATTTGTGCGACAAGGAGCCTCAGTTGAACAATGTCAATCATTCCGAAATTGCGCAAAAAGTGATCAGTCGTATATATGACGGAGTTCATACATATGAATTAGATGAATTGGCGGCACAACAGTGTACACAAAAGGGGACTGAGCATTATGAATATAGTATGTTGGCGTCAAGGTTGGTTATCTCAAATAACCACAAGCGAACGTCGCCTTCATTCTCAGAAACAATTGAAATTTTATATAATAATCGAGATGTAAATGGATTGCCTTCGCCTTTAATTTCCGAAGCAGTCTATGTCTCAGTTCAAAATAATAAACATAAGTTGAATAGTTATATACAGTACGAAAGGGATTATGATTATGATTATTTCTCGCTTAAAACTCTTGAAAAGGCATATTTAATGCAAATTAATGGAGTCATTATAGAAAGGATTCAACATTTATTCATGCGTGTGGCGGTCGGACTCTACCCGGCGAGTATAAAGGATGCGCTTGAAACGTATGATTTATTGTCGGAAAAGTATTTTATACACGCGACTCCCACGTTATTTCATTGCGGAGCTCCGCGCCCTCAATTACTAAGTTGTTTCTTAATGGAAGTCGGCGATAGCGTCGCAGGCATGTATGGGGCGCTTAAAAACTGTGCGCTCATTTCTAAATGGGCTGGTGGGATTGGGTGTCATATTCATGATGTGCGTGGGAGGAATTCTATTATTCGGAGTACGAATGGTAAATCCAACGGGCTTGTCCCAATGCTAAAGGTGTTTAATGATACTGCGCGACACATTAATCAATCCGGTAAACGCAATGGGAGCTTTGCGATGTATCTTGAACCATGGCATCCCGACATTATACAGTTTTTAGACTGTAAAAAAAATCATGGCGACGAAGACGTCCGAGCGCGCGATCTATTTTACGCAATGTGGATACCCGATTTATTCATGGAAAGGGTCTTATCTGACTCGGATTGGAGCTTAATGTGCCCAGATAAGTGCCCAGGTTTGTCGAAGGTCTATGGTGAAGCGTTCAAACAGCTATATGAGCGCTATGAATTAGATTCAGAAAATATCTTTAAAACAGTTCCCGCCAGGTTAATTTGGAAGAGTATTTTGGATTCGCAAAAAGAAACGGGCACACCGTATATTTGCTATAAAGATGCGGTAAACGCCAAGACAAATCAGCAAAATCTCGGGACAATTAAAAGTTCCAATTTATGCACGGAAATTATGGAATATTCAGATGAGAATGAGTATGCGTGCTGTACGTTGGCGTCGATCGGACTTCCTAAATTTGTAGAACCATTTAACCGGGAGATTAATTCTATTACGGTTTTATCAATTCCGAATTGCAAAGCATGCAAGTACGCAAAAAAATTAATTCTTGCTAAACAATATACGTTAGAAAATCACACGGTGGATATGGACGATGAGGATTATATGTCCAGTTTAGAAGAGGAGCTCGGTGTTGACTCTCTCCAGTTTCCAATAATATACGTTGACGGCACGTATATTGGCGGTTTTAATGAACTATACACCTTGTTTAGACCAACCTTTAATTTTAAGAGGTTGACGAAGGTTGTCGAACGAGTGGTTAAGAATTTGAATAAAGTGATTGACCTTAACTTTTATCCAGTAGAAGAGACACGATTGTCTAATATGAAACATCGCCCGATTGGGATTGGCGTACAGGGAATGGCCGACGTCTTCGCCCTTTTTAAATATTCCTTTGATAGCGAGGGGGCGGCCAAGCTAAATAAGGAAATTTTTGCGACGATCTATTACGCGGCATGTCGTACAAGTATGCAGCTTTCTAAAGAACGTGTCTCAGATATGGTTGCACTAAAAAAGCAACTTAGAGGGACGGAGTTCGCTCGGCAGGGATTATATGACGCGAACGAATTCACGAATCATCGCGCCTCTAAACTGTATCATAAATTAAAGCCGAACGGTTACGAATTAGACCGAGACACTCATCTGGGGTCATACTCATCCTTTATAGGTTCTCCGATGTCCAAAGGCATGTTCCAATTTGATATGTGGGGGAAGGAGCCGCTACGAAAAGCGGGCACATGTGTATTTGACTGGACGCAGTTGCGGCAAGACGTCATTGAACACGGTATTCGGAATTCTTTGCTATTGGCCCCGATGCCTACGGCATCTACGAGTCAAATCATGGGAAACAATGAATGCATTGAACCGTTTACTTCGAATATATACTCTCGGAGTACACTGGCGGGCCAATTCATTATTACGAATAAACATCTACAGAAAGATCTAATTGACATTGGTCTTTGGGATAAGGACTTTAAAAACACGATTTTACTACACGGTGGTTCCATACAAAAAATAACGACCATTCCCCGCATTATTCGAGACGTTTACAAAATCTCGTGGGATTTATCGATGAAATCAATTATTGATATGTCCGCCGATCGTGGAATTTATATTTGCCAGTCTCAAAGTCTAAATCTCTGGATGGATGATCCGGATAATAGCAAGCTTTCATCTATGCATATGTATTCATGGAAGAAGGGGTTAAAAACGGGGATGTACTATTTGCGACGGCGAGCTGTTGCTAAGGCTCAGCAATTTAGTATTTCACCGGAGGAAGCGGAGTGTTTAATGTGCGGCTCGTGAAGATATCGTTTCAAAAACACTTCTAAATACAACCACATTGATACTTAAGTCTCCCGGGTACAATTGACATGTGATAGAATACTAGATTCAATTTGGATACGCAACATCAATGCGATTTACTACAATGCGTTCGGAGCGATTCCTGTACAAATTTAAGAGTCGTTCGTCATAGAGCATCGACATAAAACAGCATTAATGTTTTCTTATATGTTTACTAAAGCCGCCTCTCGCCGGCAACTGTTGGCTCTTTGTCCCAGTGCGTCATGGTTTTATGTACTTCTTATCACCGTAGTCCTTCTGATGTTTTTTTATTTTTAATTTTGCGACAGTACTATGTTTAATCGGCTGCGTCGATTTACCGAATAAATCTTCATTTGTAACTTTACGATACATTGGCATATGTACTTAATTAAGTACGATAAGGCTTTATATTTGTTATTAATTTTCCATATTATAAATCCACCGAGGTACGTATGTCTAACAATATGATACTAGGCATACTATATACAATGGGAGGATTATTTAGCAAACAAATAATCGATGCATAAAAAATGTTATACTATATACAATGGGAGGATTATTTAGCAAACAAATAATCGATACAGAAAAAAATGTTATACTCACAATGCGGCCTGAATATTATGTAGATAACTCAAAAGAATATTTCAGCGATACGCGACCGGCAGATACGTATCGGTGGGATGGTTCATTGATAGAAAGTGTGGAGTTTGGAGTTCCCTATACAATAAAAAAGAAAGATAAAGTTACTAAAAAAATGTATGAAGATTATTTTAAAAAATTTCTGAAAAAAAACCACTCTTATCTTTTTGCGGATGGAAAAGACCTTAGCAGGCATAAAAAAATAAAATTATTAGACGTCAGTAAAAAACAAAACAAAATAGTAGCAACATACGCATATACTATCGAAGGTGTGGATTTAAAACGGGAAGCATTTGTATTACAAGAAGGTTTATCCGCGACGACTCGGAGTGGGGACCCTATATTTTTTAAAGAAATAAAAGGCAAAAAACTATATGTTCGATTTGCACCGGATACTAAAAGTGATACTACAGTTACATTGACACAATAAATATACATGCTACGTCGCCTTGTAAACCGAGGGGCACGCCGGAGAATGTCCCTCCGGGGCGAAGTGCGTCTATGTGTGGAAGTTTAATAGTTGAACATGTGATTTTTTCCATTTAAAAAGTATACAGGTAGATTATAACAATATGTCTTTATCGATCCCAATATTAAATAAAATACAACTTCGTAAGCTGACTGAATTAAGCGACCGCATTGATCAGCTGGAACAAAAATCGCTGCTATATAATAACTTAAATATAATCGTTGCCGAAAACGCGCTCTTAAAAAATAGAATTTCTACATTAGAATCACAATTGTCGGCTGTAAAAAAAAAGAAGGCCGCGGCGAAAAAAAAGACTCGCGACACAGGGTCGAAGGGTGAGACTGTGTGGTCGATAGTAAAACGGGGTCGATAGTAGAGCGGGGTTAATTCCAAAGCCGGAATATAGAACTAAATAGACTATCCGCGGAATACATATTTATTTCATCGTGTGTTTGCACGTTAAAAAACCAGAAACGCGGAATATATAAAATATTATACTCCCGCATTGTAATATCAATTGTCGATACATTCGCGGACGTTTCTTCTGGAAGGATATACTCTTTAAAGTCGGATGTCGGCGTGTTATACTTGAGATATTTTTTATATTTTGGGTTGATTAACGTGATGTTTGTTGTCGTATCGACTCGTATAAGTAGCAACTCTGCCGCGCTCGTATAATAATTATCGCCCAATATAACCTTCTTCGTCTGTTTAAAGAGCGTCAACATGCTATAAATATGATATTTTTCTACATTAGCTTTCAATGATATGGGCTCAATAAAACTGATCACTAATGGATTCGCATTACGGTGCATGGTGGGTCCGTCAATATTATCCAATTCTTGTTGTTCAATTTCATAATACGGCGTGTATTTTTTATATTGAATATAATGAACGGCGCCCAATATTATGATTATTACAATTATAATGAGCGCGACGAGAATCAAAGGGACGACCATTTATATATAAAAATATTTTTATCAAAACAATTAAACCCGAGTTAAAATTATCTAAAGATATTCGTACTATATATTTTATAAAATGTCAGAAGGTAAGGTAGCATGTGTAAAATGGTTTAACCCAAAGTCAGGATACGGATTCATTACGGATATAGAATCGAAGGACGATATCTTCGTTCATCATTCGGAACTGAGGACATCGACGAATGTGTATAGGACGCTCACCACGGGCGAATACATTCAATATACTGGCGGCGAGGACGCTAGTGGTAAAGTAATTGCGACGAATGTCACCGGGATCGGCGGTGGTTTACTTCTATGCGAAACAACCGCCAATAGTATCGAGGAACGTCGGGCCCGTTTCAAGGACCGAAATCCGGATCGCGAAGAGCCATCATCGGAGCGTCGCTAAATGTCTCAGCGCTGAACACAGAGCGCAAAATTATTAATATAAAGTACATGTACTTTATATTCATAATGGACTTTGAAATATCTGATTGTTCAGAATTCAATGTATGGGTAAATATTATTATTTCATTAATAATTAGCCCTAGTTTATTAATATTGAAATTAATATATGATCGAATAATGAATAGGAGAAGAAAGTCGCTTATTCTCCGAAATCAAATATCACTTGATAAGATTTCAAATAAATTGAAGGCATTTTATTGGCCAATTTATATCCGTTTAATTAATAATCATAATATATGGTTAAAATTGCACGAATCGATATATTTCACAGAGGATGATACGCATCCTGTGAATATGGATGACGATATTGCTACATGTATATTTATCGGAGACAACGTGAGGTGTACTCGTTATGTACATCGAAATTGTAACGGATATTGTATTGAGCATTGCGATTCGCGTGAATCTAGAACAAACAGCTCTTCTGTGAATAATTTGGAATTAGCCGACATTGGTCGAGGTAATCCGATGAACATTTATTTTCGTAATAAACTTATGTTGAATTATACGGATATTACGGCTATCATATTTAAAAACATTCATATCGCGGAACCCAATAGTGCTTTAGGGAAAAATTTAATTATGTTCCTCAAATTTTCATTTATTATGATTGGGCTATTGAAACACAATATGAGTCTGGAAACAGATGCATATAGTATTCATTATCCACATTCATTATTACCCATAATTGAATCTAAATTATTTAAACTCCAGAAACAATATAATACCATTATCGAGAACTTTTACTATAAATAATCTCAGCGGAAGCACCCGAGCACGGACCTAAATATGTGTAATTATTTACAACATAGATTTCATTAATTGTATTTCCTTCTCCTGGGTATCAATGATTTCTTTTGCTAATTTTTTTAATTTGAGATTACTTGTTTTATTATATATTTTATGAGTGGTGGTTAATGCAGTAGAATGATGACTAATCATTCTCCTCAACCATTGTGTATCATCCACGAATAATTGTTGCCGTAATAATATTGACACACTTATAGATAAAATAATTCCCGCAGAGAAAACAAACATATTAAAATGTCCCATTGATAAATAATGAACAATCTCGTGCGCCCACATCATATTTGAAGCCATCAATACACCACCATAAAACAATGTTTGCGATATGTACAAATCTGAAAATCTATATGCTAATATGTTCATTGGATTGAATAGTATGCCCATAATGACCATTGCGCTAAACATAATAATTTGTTTTTTATATACACTCGAATTCATATATAGAACATAGATAAATTGACACTTTATTAATGAAAGCGTATCTTATACATTATTACAATTAGCAAAGTAAGACATACACTGCCGGCAATAACAAACTTGTCTACATGTTTGACACTAAACACGCCTGAATTCAGCGACGGACTTCCCATTGATTTAAAATTCATCCCAAAATATCCCACTATAAACCCCAGCGGCAAAAAAATAGAACCCATTGTTGAAATAACGCTCATTTTAAGTGAGTTTAGTTTAAAGCGCTCGTGGTGTAAAATTTCATGTATGTGCTTCAAGACTCTATAATTTTTTTCGTTCTCAATATATTTTTTTTTTAAGGAGAATACTTTCTTTGAAAGCCGGTCGATATCGGAATGGGTGAACATCTGCTTATTTTCTATAATGGTATACAATTTGCTAATAGCGTCTGGGTAAGATTTGTCACCGTGAGACATGTTTTATTATATAATACTAAAATATTTTAATGTGTATATATATAATGTGTGGTATTATTGCGATAATCGGCACGCCGAATAAAACAAGAGTCGTAGATGGTCTACGTAATTTACAAAACCGCGGGTATGATTCCGCGGGAATAGCGTCAATAGATGTCAGCACCAATCAATTTAAATATGATAAATTTATAACAGATTCGTCGGGATTTGCCATAGATAAAATCTATAATATAAATAATAAATACGAAGACGATTTAATATGTATTGGACATACTCGGTGGGCGACACATGGTCCAAAGACAATTGTAAATTCTCACCCTCATTTTAGTTATAATAACATATTTGGCGTTGTACATAATGGTATTATTGAAAATTACATGAGCCTAAGGAAATTTCTCAAGGAGAAAGGTATAGAAAGTATATCAGATACAGACACTGAAATAATTGTTAATCTGATAGCACATATTTACGAACAAACAAGTTCGGATCAAAATATCAACACGCGCGTGAAGACGGCACTACTCGAAACATTAGCAATGCTGGAGGGCTCATGGGGTCTCGTCATTACGTGCGTGTATCTCCCGAATACATTGTGGTGTTCTAGAAAGGGTAGTCCACTATTAATACATTCCAATGAAAACTATGCAGTTATAACGTCTGAAAGTTCAGGATTCGGGGGGTTATGTAAAGACTATTTTATTTTGCAAAATAATGATTTATGCACGATTACTAAAGCCGCGACATTAGTTATAACATCGACGAATAGCTATAGTGCTGTTAAAAATAACAATCTTGATATTAATACGTCGCCGGCACCGTATGACCATTGGATGGTGAAAGAAATATATGAACAGCCCGCCGCAATATTACGAACAATAAATTTAGGAGCAAGATTAATCCATGACAATGTAAAATTAGGTGGTTTAGAAAACCATAAAGAACTAAACGACATAGACAATCTTGTTTTATTAGGATGTGGGACCTCTTATTACGCTGGATTATTATCGATTTCGTATTTTAAAGCTCTTTGTGGATTTAATACAGTCTCCATATTTAATGGAGCTGATTTTGAATTATCAGACGTTCCTAAATTTGGGCGCACCGTGTTAGTATTTTTATCACAGTCGGGCGAAACTAGTGACTTGTATCGGTGTTTAGAAATAGCGCATAGACATAATATATTTACCATCGGTGTAGTGAATGTGGTTGACTCGCTAATAGCCAGAGAGGTTGACTGTGGGTGCTATATTAACGCGGGGAGAGAAGTATCAGTCGCGTCTACTAAATCATTTACAAGCATGGCTGTAATGTTAATAATGATATCTATATGGTTCGCAAATCTCCAAGGGAGAAATGTTCCTGTACAATATATTACATCTTTGCGCAATTTATCGCGAGATGTGCAGACGGTATTAGATAGATCCTCGGCCCAATTGGATACGATCGTTGAGTTATTTTGTAATAAATCGAGCTGTTTTGTGTTGGGAAGGGGGTCAATGGAGTCAATTGCGAATGAGGGAGCGCTAAAATTAAAGGAAGTTTCGTATATTCACGCGGAAGGATATTCTGCCGCGGCTCTTAAACATGGTCCATTTGCTTTATTGGAAAATGACTTCCCTGTAATATTACTTGGTTTAATAGGTTCGGGTTATTCTAAAATCAGGAATTGTTACGAAGAAATGAAGACACGTGGGGCCGCGATCGTATTGATTACCGATGATCCGGACTCTAACGCGCCCCATCGAGTATATATTTCACCGATGTCGAAGTTTAAAGATATATTAAGTATTATTCCATTACAATTACTCGCATATAAAATCGCAATACGACGGGGGCTTAACCCAGACAACCCACGGAATTTAGCCAAGGTCGTTACCGTAGAGTAGTACGAAGTCTCTGTTTAGAAGTCCAGTTTGAGAACATAACGAAATTTATACAAGAGCTCGAATCGCCTGGCAATAGTGTGTTTAGTTCTTATGAAATCTAGATTTAACTATACCGATTATATCACTATTGCTATCACTTAAAATACATTTTCTATTCAAATTATTACAAGCTTCGCCGGTAGTACCAGAGCCACACATAGGGTCATATACTGTATCACTTTCATTTGTAGAAATACGAATAAGACGCTCTAATAGCTTAACTGGCTTCGCCGTGGGATATTTTCGTATCTCCTTGCCTTGTGAGATTGAATGAATATCATCCCATAAATCGGTGCACGATTTACCAGGATTGTCCTTGAGATATATTTTTTTATATAAGTTTCCTTTTTTTGTTTTAGGAAAATGAACCCTATTATCCTTAATCAACCCTTCTAATTTAGTTTTATTAATTCTCCACCCCGATGCGGGATTAAAAGTACGATTATTAACAATAATTTCATACGAATAGCCCTGTTTAGTTTTTTCCGTTACTAAATGTCCTAGTGAATAATTACCGTACTCATCTTCATTCTTAAAAGAATTTTTAAGATAGGTTTTATCTTTGGGTTGTAAAACTATGTTAAATGTGGGCTTCTGAATTTTATTACACTTAAAAATTATATCTATTACAGAACCCAATTTATGTTTAACATTGTTTTTAGATCGACACTTTTTCCAAAATATTGGTTCCACGAATTTAAATTTTGCCCGTAATACCTTTTCGGGTATATACATGCAGGAAGATGATATATGGAAGAATAAGGTCCCCCCACTATTCAATAGATCATATAAACGGTCTATATGCTTAGTAATGAAATCTTCATATGCCGCGTCGTTCCAATTATCCGCAAAACCTAAATTATTCGTAGCACTTAATTGGTAATTTCGCTTTGAATTAAACGGTGGATCAAAATAAATCATATCAACCTTCGTACGTATATTAATAGCGAGGGCGTCCCCTATATGTAAATCGACTAAATCTGTGAAAGAAATTTTGTCGCCGTCAACTGTATCATCGTCATTACTACAAGGGGGGGATTGTCCTGTCTGTAAATCATCCCCGTGTTTAATCATTTGTTTGTTCATTTATTATAATGAATAAAATCAAATTTATAATAAACCAACGCACTGTGGGCAAGTATTCACTCATTATTTGAGATATTTCGCACGTTTTAAATTTGCGACGCCGCCGTATTAGAAATGTACGATTGAATTTAATCTACTTACGTCATTATTTAAACACGAATTAACAGTGCTAATTTTATAATGTTCGTTTTTATGTTTAGACATAATTATATATTTGTCCCATTTTAAAGTTTTAACGGTGTAACCATATTAATATGTTATTTTTAAAAATTCCAACAAATACTATAACGCCCGTTGAATCTACATATTTGGATTTAAATATAATTCACACGTACGAACATATTGTCGGTGTACTCTACAATTGCTATATTAATAACCATATCTGTATCATTTCAAAATCATCGCCGACAACAATAGCGGAGACACATCGGGGGAAATCGGGAGTTATGTACGGTATGGGCACCCGCGATGTTTTTTTTAGTTGGGACTATATTGAGACACTGAATTTATTTCTGCGGAAGAAGGCGAAGCGAATCAAGCCTTTTTTTATTAAGACGGCGAGTATATATACAATTTTTTTTGTATCACTCATACATCGCTACTATAATAATTATAGTTCGGGCGGTTGTTCATTATTAGGGGAAAATGGGCTATACTTTATATACGATAGCTTTACACATAAAAAGTCGACTTGCCTAAACAAGTTATACTTCTCATATCCTTTACAGCGTTTTCTACTATATAGGGTTGTGGACCATGATCTCTGTATTGTCGGTAAACTTATTCCCCCCTTTCGTATTCAAAATAATACATTACACATTGGCAAAAAAATATACACCTTACCCCGCACTGCGCTCCTAATTTCCACAAATATAGTTAGTATACGACAGTGTCGGCGATATATTACCGCGACCCCCCGCACCGTATCCCATGGTATATGCCCCGGGCCTTCTATTGTACGTATACCAGCTGAGCATTTATTTTTCTTTTCACTTTCTACGATAATTACAGATAACGCATTGGCATTAATACGCGACCATTTATTTAGGATGTATTCGTTGACGGACATTCGCACTCATATTAAAGAATCGCCGATCGAGGAGTGCGACTGCGGGGGCGAGTTAACGATTATTATTAACAAGACGATCCAGCCACACGCGTGCGTGATTCGAATACCGCAAGATAAAGTAGCATATATGGGTAGAATAATTCACACGATGGGTCACCTACTCAGTAGCGACAAGAGAGATGATATAATTCCAATAGACTCATATGTAAACTTAAGTCCGAGTTATACTGGTACATTTCATGTATTGTCCGAATTGGGGTTTCTATATTTGATTTTGAAATATTTTATCCAGAATAAGGTTCAAATGTTAACACGGCGTACCAATACCTTCAATCAGAGTATTTTTAGGTTTACAGCAGCTGAAATATATACAATAAAAAAAACTAATTCAAAAATAGAAGATTATATCTTGTATATTATTATCAAAACTCTATCATTGAGTGTACGCGCTGGGAGTGTGTATATTAATAGTTATTATGGAGTAGATATGTGTCCGCTGTATGATAATATTACGATCGAAGCTATACGGCGCTATATTAATTGGAGCCGGAAAGGTGTGTATGGAAAAAAAGCATATTTAAAATATCGACAGGCTAGGTCAGAGTGCCAACCTCCTATAATTATTAATTTAAATTATATACCAGCTACCTCAATTTTAAAACTAGATAAGACGCATTGTATGTCGGAGGAGGCGATCTTAATAAATATTAACTTTAACGAAGCCTCCTTGATTGTTAATTTTGGATATGATAATAGTTATGCACACATTACCGAGACGTTCACATTTATTGTTAATAATATATTTTGAGTACTATGGTTAACTATAAAGTCCATATAGAGACATGTCATTATCATGTCGGGGCTTGATAAAATTATTCAGCAGGTGTTGCGTTATTTGTATAGGAAGTTTAAAGTCTTTAATTTTAAACTGAACGATGTCACTATTCATGGTGTCAATATACTTCATCACATTAATTTTTCCAATAATTGTATGTAAAACCCTTTTCAAATTGCGAACACCCTTTTCAGTGGGTATATAATTATTAATTAATTCCTTGATGATTTCGGGAGGAAATATAATTTCATCGGGTGCGAATGCGTATTCCTTTAAGACTTCTGGGATAAGATAATTCGACGCGATGTTTATTTTATCGGATACGTTAAAGCCCGCCGTATTAATTTTTATCATTCGGTCAAGTAAAATAGGGTTTATTTTAGAGACATCATTGTAGGAAAATATAAAGATTACTTTTGACAAATCAATTTTTACGCCGGATAAATATTTATCTTGAAATTCTGTATTTTGCGCAGTATCAGTCATATGGCATAAAAGATTCGCAATTTCTTCACCCCGTGGCGTATCACTAATTTTATCCAATTCGTCAAAGTATAATACAGGATTCATACATCCAGATTCAGTCAGTAGTTCGAGTATTCTGCCGGGCCTTGATCCTTCATATGTATAATCATGGCCCAATAGATAGCTAGCATCTTGCATTCCACCGAGAGCGCTAAATCCGAATGGCCGACCAAGTGCTTTGCATATCCCCTCTTTAACCAATGTCGTCTTACCGTTCCCCATTGGACCTTGAATCGCAATACAAGCACCCTTTGCGTCATTATTGGATATTAATTTTGCCAAAATATTAATTATTTCGAATTTAGCATCCTCGTGTCCATATACCGCCGAATCGAGAGTTTCCTTTGAATCCTTTAGGAATTTTACAATGTCTCGATTCGCGCTTGTATTATTGATGGTCAAGTTAAAATTAGTATCGAATGGTACTTTGTCCAACCACTGGAGCCAAGTAGACAGCTTATGATACTCGTTGTCTGTGGGATCGAGTTTATTAAATTGAGCTAGTTTTGTTAAAATATTATTTTTAGATTCGTCCGTAAGATGTTTCATATTCAGTATTTTGAATCGGAGTGGTTTTTTATTTGTATGTGTAAGCCGGAGCGTTTCCTCTTTTTCAAGAATCTGTGTGCGAAGTTCGTCAGTTTGGGTTTCCAAATATGCCGTGTCTTCTTTAGTATAATTATACTGTTTATACTTATTTTTTCTAATTTTTACTATAGGCTTATAGTCTTCGTCGTCCTCGTCCGTAATTTGACTATTCTTGATAATCGCGTCCAGATTGCTGATTGTAAACTCGAAAAGGTTTTTTTTAGATTTAGTCTTAGTTTTAGCATCGAGGGTACTATTCGCCTCGTGTACGAGGTTGGTAATTAAGTTATCATTAATGATAACTCGGAACAGTTCTGGAGTCGTAGTTTCAAGGTTGGTTAAATCTGAAAAGTATTTTGCCCTCGAAGTGCTGGGTTTTTTATGTATACCGTTTTTTGAGCGCGTATTATAATTGTGCTCAGAATCGGATTCACTCATATTACTATACTATACACAAAAAATATTCCATAAAATTTTTTAATTTTGATGTGATTTTATTACTTAAAAAATATTCATAATACATATATAAGAGTATGTCGATGTTTCAAGAATTGGAATACAATGAAGATGTGGAACGCGTCTCGAAAATACAGTTCTCTATAATGTCTCCAGAAGAAATTCGCCGACGCTCAGTCGCCGAAATACATACGAATGAGACATTCGATGGGGACATTCCAAAGGTTGGAGGAATATTCGACCCCCGTATGGGTGTATTAGAACACGGCCGGGTCTGTCCGACAGACGAGTTAAATAATCGCCATTGTCCTGGATATTTTGGACATTTAGAATTAGCGATGCCTGTGTTTTACATTCACTTTCAAAAGTGGGTTATTAAAGTACTTCAAGTCATTTGTCCGAAATGTTCAAAAACCTATTTCGATGCCGACTCACCGGAAGTCCAACATATTATGTCTATAGATAACAACGAGGCCCGATTCGTAGCGTTCCATGCACTATGTAATAAGATTAAGAAAAAAACGTGTGGAGACCGATGTCATAATGGATGCGGGACAGTATATCCAAATAGTATTAAGAAGGAGCCTTCCTCCATTGCTAAACTAGCAGCGACATGGAAATCTAAAGACTCAGATCCCTTGGTGTTATTATGGAACGCGAAACAAGTCTTTGATATTTTGGCTAAAATATCGGACTCTGACAATACCTTAATGGGATTTGATATAGTGTTCAGTAAACCAGAATGGTTAATTTGTAGCGTACTGCCGATTAGTCCACCATACGTCCGACCGTCGGTCCGTGCTGACAATAATACTCGCATGGAGGATGATTTAACTCATAAATATTGCGATATTATCAAGACAAATAAAACATTAAAGGCTAAATTGGCAAAACCATCGACCAAGGCGTCTACTATAAAAGCTATTGATGAATGGTATCAGTTGCTGCAATACCATGTCGCAACCTTGGTAAATAATCATTTACCCGGAATCCCACCTGCTACACAGCGTAGCGGCCGCCCATTGAAAGCAATATACGATCGTTTAAAATCAAAGGAGGGGCGGGTACGTGGGAATTTAATGGGTAAGCGTGTAGACTTTTCAGCGAGAAGTGTCATTACGCCCGACCCAAGATTGAATATTGACCAATTGGGGGTACCGATGGAGATTTGCAAAAATCTGACTTTTGCTGAAAAAGTTCATAAATATAATTATGCGCGATTATCCGCATGTGTTAAGCGCGGCTATGATAAACACCCCGGAGCGAAATCAATAAAACGGAGAAATAATGGCAAAATAATCTCACTAAGCGTTGTCGATACTAGTACGATAACATTAGAGTATGGGGATATTGTAAATCGTCATTTATGCTATGACGACGTGGTACTCTTTAATCGACAACCATCGCTCCATAAGATGAGCATGATGCAGCATCGGGTCGTCCCGTTGAAATACAAAACATTCAGGTTAAATGTATCTGTAACCACACCGTATAATGCGGATTTTGATGGAGATGAAATGAATATGCACGTACCGCAATCCGAAGCAAGTCGGATTGAATTGATTGAATTGGCGTCGGTTCCAAGTCAAATTATCTCGCCGGGAAATCATAAACCAATTATATCGCTCGTACAGGATACTTGTGTCGGATCATACTTATTCACCCGAGAAGATAATTTTATGACTGCTAGCGAAGTGTATGATATATTGTCGGACTTGGAGTCTTGGGATTGTGTACTACCAATTGCGGATATACAGGAGGGCGATCTCGTTAGCGCTGTAATCGATAAGTTTCCACTATTGCCGATATATAAGTACAGTAGATTTATAGCAGATAAGACCGGGGGGCCTGAATTTACAGCCAATTTATGGGGCGGCCAATGTATTATTTCACTCATTATGCCTGAAATTAATTTCGTTAAAAAAAATAAGAGCTACGATAACGACCCGCGTCAAAATAATATAGTTAGTATTACAAATGGCGTTGTGCGCCTAGGGGGGATTTTTGATAAAAATATTCTGGGTGCCTCGTCGCAGGGACTTATTCATACAATATTTAATGACTATGGGAAGGACCGCACTAAAAAGTTTTTAAATGATATGGAAAATATTATTACTAACTTCGTATTAAAGTCTGGATTCAGTGTCGGGATTGGGGATCTTATACCCGACAGCGAGTCTCAGAAAAAAATGAAGGCGCTTGTTTCTGAGAAAAAGCGACAGGTCTCCGAATTGATTGATCATACCCATAAAGGTATTGTAGAATTAAAAGGACATCGTACCGTAGCAGAAGCCTTTGAAAGTCAGATGCTTGGTATTTTAAATAAGACCACTACGGAAACGGGTACAATTGCCTTAAAAAGTTTAAATTCGAGTAATCGCATGTTAAATATGATTACGAGTGGTTCGAAGGGTTCTGAAATTAACATGGGGCAAATGATTGCGTGTGTTGGACAGCAGGCTGTGGAGGGAAAGCGCATTCCAATGGGATTTACGGACAGAACCTTGCCCCATTTCACTAAATATGACGACGGTGCTGCGGCCCGCGGATTCGTAGAAAGTAGTTTT